>Ga0157367_1000142_pt1 | contig 37193 bp, 51 predicted proteins | sample AttbisABBM2_FD_113142 | JGI IMG/M metagenome (GOLD analysis project Ga0157367, IMG submission 113142) | Fungus gardens microbial communities from leaf cutter ant in Botucatu, State of São Paulo, Brazil - Atta bisphaerica ABBM2 | ecosystem: Host-associated > Fungi > Mycelium > Unclassified ... | reverse complement strand
GTGTAACGTCGCGGCCGAATTGGCACTCTTTCGCGGCGGAATTGTCACCTCGGTCGCGAACGCCATTTGCGGCCGGATTGGCACTAAAAAAGGCCGCCCATCACGCCTGGTTCCCAGTTCGTAATCACCAGCTCGCCGCTCGTATCCGGCCGCCCGTGTCTGTTCGCGACCGAGTAGCGGATGTCCAGTTCGAGCATGTGGAAGCCATCAAACGCCCTCCGGATGTCCGGGTGGTCGTTGATCGAGACCATGACCTTGCCGCGCGCTTTGCGCATTAGCGCCGCCATCTCCTCGTATTCCCCGAAATCGAACGGCACCCCGTAGCCTTCCGTCTGCCAGTACGGCGGGTCGAGGTAAATGAAGGTGTGCGGGCGGTCGTACCGCTCCACGCACTCGCGCCATGGAAGATTCTCGACGTGCGTTCCAGACAAGCGCAGGTGAGCCGCTGAGAGCTGCTCTTCAATCCGTAGCAGGTTGACCGATGGCGCGGTCGTGGCGGTGCCGAACGTCTGGCCGGCCACCTTTCCACCGAAAGCATGGTGCTGAAGGTAGAAAAAACGGGCGGCGCGCTGGATGTCGGTCAGGGTTTCTGGTCGCGTCATTTGCTGCCACTTGAACACCTGCCGGCTGCTAATCGCCCATTTGAACTGCCGGACGAACTCCTCCAGATGGTGCTGCACGACGCGGTACAGGTTGACCAACTCGCCGTTGACGTCATTGATGACTTCAACGGGTGCTGGCACCGGCCGCAGGAAATACAGCGCAGCGCCACCGCAGAACGCCTCGACATAGCATTCGTGCGGCGGAAATAGCGGGATGAGTTTATCGGCCAGCCGGCGCTTACCGCCGAGCCAGGGGATGATCGGTGCTGACGATTCCAATTGTTTACCTTCTCGATCCCGGCGTGATAGCCTTACGCCGCCTCTGCAGGGGTAGCGTGGCCTTGCCGGATTCGCAGGCATCGACTGCGGATGCGGGGCGGGTCAGGTGTTCGCAGCACCAGGCACGTCGCCACGCTCTTTCTCGACATTAATATCTCCGATGGCCCTACGGAAACGAGCGACCATCGAGCCGAGCGCAGACTACTGTCGCGCTCGCCTACGCAGCGCTGCTCCGTAGCTTTGCACTGCCTCAAGCCAATACGCCAACTTCCGCTTGAGCGGGTTCGCGACGGGCTTTTCCACGCCGACATGCAATAACAGCGAAAAGCCGATTGCCGCTGCTATACCCCCCCAGAACAAGACGTCGCGGTCGATTGCGCTGCCGACGGCGTTGAAAAGCATGTAACCAACGTTCTGGTGGATCAGGTAAAGCGGGTAGCTGAGTGCGCCGAACCAGACCCATCGCGGACTCGTGAAGACCGGTGTCGGACGAAGCGCGAGAACGAGCAGCACCGCGAGAAACGACGTCATCACAACGGCTATGACCACTGGATTCAGATCCAGCCCGAAATGCTCGCTGAAGTACGGCAACAGCTGGAACTCGTGATACAGCGATAGCGCCCAGGCTGCGCATACGAGCGTGATCCGCGATCGCGATAGGCCATGTGCTCGGATGAGGAAGCACGCTGCACCAGCAATGAAGAAACCAGCGTAATCCGTCACCAAGAAGGTCTTGAGTTTGATGGACGGGAACGCCTCAACGAGTACGGTGGCAATCAGCCAACCGAACAACCATCGCTCTGATCGACCGATCTGGCCGATGATGAGAACGATCGCGACCAATCGATAGAACCGCAATTCTGCGCCGAGCGACCAGTACGCACCGTCGATCGGGTCCGCACCAAAACCGCCACCAAGCGTCAGCATGTTCACGAAGTATTGCGGCCACGTCGCCGTGAAGCGGTCCCCGCCAATTGCGAGTGTCACAAGGAAGGTGATCGTGCAACAAACCCAAAACGCCGGCAGCAGGCGTGCCGCGCGCGACGCAATGAATTTTTTGATGCTCGCGTCGCCAGCCGTCATGAGGATGACAAAGCCGCTGATCATAAAAAACAGATGCACGCCGAGGAAACCGTATCGAGCGAGCGGTTCCATCGGCGGATAGTGCATGGTGGTCAGGTCATCGGCAGCATAGCCCCGGAATGCATAGTGAAAAAACACGACAGCAAGGGCGGCGATGAACCGAAGCAAGTCAAGCTCGGGGATTCGGGAAAGCTTCACGGTCTACGATTATTGAGATTCATTGTTTCTGTCGCTGGCCAGTCGACAGTTCTCACGTCGGGCCGATTGTAGCCTAGCGACCATTGCCGACCGACCAGGGGACCAACACGCTTAAATCGGGTGCGGCGGCTCCGGCCACTCTATGTCGAACGGAAACCCTGGCTGGGTCGGTATGTCGCGCAACTTCTGGCGGTACTCCACCCACAGGGCAGCTTGCTCTTGCACCGACCGTGGAGCGTCAGGAGGGACCGCAGTTCGAGTATCGGAGTCGCGAAGGCACGCATCGCGCTGCTCACGGATGACGACTGCCCGAAACTCAGCCTCGTTGGCGGCAAATTCTTTGTGAATCAATTCATCGTCTGGCTGCGGTTCAGTTCGCTTCCACGCCGCGATCCATGGCAGGTCGGTAAGCTCGCCGGTTTCAGAATCGACGGGTTGGCCTACGAGAAAATCTACGCCGTGCAGCGCACCCGGATACAGCTTCTTGATCGTCGCGATCATGTGGTTGTGCACGTAGGTGCATGCCATAAAACCTCCTTATTGGTTGCGGAGAACGACACCGCGCAGGTAACAGCGCGTGTTATTCGCCTCCTTGCGCATTCCCATCATCACGTACGGAGCCGGGATGTCGATCGTGTGCGCGGCGATGTTGATACCGATGTCCATGATTCCCCACTCGGCAACGCCCGAATCCCACTGAACGCGAGCACCGCCATTCGCCTTTCTCGCGACCACGTTCGACGCGAAGTCGTTTCCCCAGGCTGATCCCCATACATTGCCGTCAGTCTGGAAAGTTGCACCACCCACGTGTGCATTGTTGTTCTGCCACGTCTCGCCAACGTCCGACACCTGCCACGGAACCGCGTTGTAAGCGCTGTTGATGATGTCCAGGCCACCACCGACACGCGCACGCAGGTACACATTCGAGTTCTGCGAATACAGGTTCTGAAGCTGGATGTCAGCCTGCCAGCCGTCGCGAGACACGATCAGTCGGTCCGACATGCGGGGCGCACCGCGCGACACGTAGGTATTGGATAGATATGCGCTCAACCATCCGCCCCATACCGGTCCATAAACGTTCCCGTCAGTCGCAAACGTGGCATTGGCACCACCACCCACCGTCGTCCCGCCGACGGTCAAATTGCTTCGGGTCGCGACCTGGCCACCGTCATACACCCATAGGTTCACGGCGGTGTTCGCACCATTCGCGACGCCGACGAACTTCCCGGCCCCGTCCGTTTGGATTCGTGGTGCGTAGTCGCCCGCCTTCAGAATCACACCGCTGTACCCGCCCGGGATCGCGATCGTCGTCCAACCAGTAATCGTATCGCCGCCAGCCTTGTTAAGCGCGTATTCCTTCACCCAATCCTGCGACGCATACGCGGAGAGCTGGCTCGCGAATGCGAGCAGGCCGAGGTCGTTCGCATCGACTGTCACACGCAGGCCGGAACCGTCCTTCGCCCAACCGATCTTCACCGCATTGGTGTCTTGGCCTACGCCGGTGCCTTGTTGAACCGGTGTGTAGCCGAGCTTGGGTTGGTAGTTCGTGCCGGCGTCGGCGACCATCTTCTGGATCGCCTTGACGATTTGCTTGTTGTCGGCCGGATCGAGCTGCATGCCGACGCTCTCGGGAACGGCCGCCAGCTCTTCCTGGACGGTCTGCATGTACGGTTGCGTGATAACCGTGCCCTTGATCCCTTGCGAAGGATCGCCCGCGTGCCAGTTTCCGTCCGGTGTGTTGATTCGCTGCATGGTTACTCTTCCTGGTAGATGAAGTAGACGAATGTGTCGGCTGGCTTCAGGTCTTGGAACACGGATTCGAGAATGGGATCGGCGAACGTCAGCAGCGGCTCGCCGACCGCGCTCTCATCGACGCGGAAGTAGATTTCGAGCGAAGGCGAGCCGTGTACGATCACGCCCCATTCGTAGACGATGTCCTCGATCCAGATCGCGTCCCCGATCGCGCCTTCGTCGACGCGGAACGGGTCCGGCTCGACGATTTCGATGCGATAGCCGAGCGCGGCCGCGAGGCGCGTGAAATACGGAATCGACATGCCGCCGGTCTCGTTGACTTTCGCGACAACGGTGGACACACGCTGCTGCAACGTGGCGTCGACGGCCGGCGTAATCCCGCACACGCGTTCCCAATCCGGCAAGAGCTGTTGCGCGAAGAACGGCGTGATGCCGTTCACGATCGTGTTGGCGTCGGCGAGCGCGCGATCGAGCGCTTTCCCCTCGGCCGTCAGCTCCGCCGCGAGACGCGGCTCGCGAGCGTCGTATGAGACTGGCGGGAGCAGACGTCCGAGCAACTCGGCGTGTTCGTTCATACCATCGGCCTCAACGTCACGTTGCCGAGGCGGCACCACTCGATCACCTGCGCATCGACGACCGGGACGACGTTAGCCGCCGGACTGTCCAGCACGTAGTCGTCGATGCCGAGCGTGTCGTTGATGACACCGCCGATGCGGTTGCGAATGACCGTGTCGCCGGGCGATACGACCGCGTTGTAGGCGTCGAGTCCGGATTCCACCGCTGCCTGGGCCGCATCGAGCGTGATGCCGTTCAGCTTGACGGCGGCCGTCACGTCATAGGTCTTGATCGACGGCACGACAACGCGCGCATCCTTGGCACGTACCGGGCGCTGATCGTCGATGTGCGCCTGTGCTGCCTTCAACACATCGTCGGACGGCAGGCCGTCCTCGGTCACGATCACGACGTCGACCGTGCCAAGTCCGCGACGCAGCGGATAGACGAATGCTGCCGTCACTCCCGGCACTTCCATCGCCCATTGCCAGTAGTCGTATTTGTTCCCGCCAGCCGCCGGCCGACGGATACGCTGAAGCAGGCGTGCAAGCACGCTATCGAGCGTCTCGATTGCGGTCCCACCGCGCAGCGTCACGATGGCCAGCGTCGCATCGACATCGATCGGCGGCACGGTGAGCGTGAGCGTATCGCCGTCCTGGCGGTTCCCGATGGTGCCAGCGTCGACGGCCGCTATCGACACGACGAGATTTCCATCCGCATCAAACGTGCCGCCGCTCGTCGTCACGTAGGCGGTGCCGTCCCGATATTTCGCGCTCAGACCACTGGCGATCTGGACACCGGGCTTGCCTTTGGCGCGCGCGGTGCCACTCGCAACGACCGGCGGTTTGCGCTCGATACCGCGCAGCCGCGCATGCAGGATGAGATTGTCTTCGTCGGCCGTGTCCGGGAAAATCTGCCGCGCCGTCCAGGCGATACGCGCATACAGACCTTCGACCGCGCTGGCCGTGCCGCTCGCACGCACGTAGTGATCTGAATCGTCGCCGACGTCGGCGTCGGGGCGCTGGTTTTTGATCTCGCGCAGAATGTTCGCGCGGACCTGGTCGAGAGTGAGAACGGTCGCCGGCATCACGACACCTTGACCGGATGTTGGAAGTGCTGGACGTTGCCCGTCGCGTCATACACTTCGATGAGCAGAACGAGCCAGCCTTTTTCGCCCGCCGTGGCCGACACCACCACCTTGCTCGCGCGGCCATCAGTGACCAACGGTGCGAGCGCTTGCTCGGCGTATTGAACAGCGAGGCCACGCACGCGCGGCGTGTCTTTCTCGCGTGCCAGCGTGTGCAGCAGCGACCCGACGTCGGGCGCAGCCCACCAGGAGCCGAGCGGCGTGGCGAGGCGGATATACACGGCGTTGGCAAGCGTCGTCGTCTGCGTGCCGGTATATCCGCCTGTTTGCGGGTTCAGAAGTGCGTCCATGCCGCGATTGTCATCGCGCGCGCGTGAACGTATTACGTGATGGAGGTCAGTGGGATGCTGCCGCTGGCGTCACACGACCGGCGTGCCAGTGATGTTGCCGGTTTCCAGATGCTTGTGGCCATTGAAGCTCTTGCCACCGATCACCGCATCATTGTCGACGTTCAAGCTGTCGATGCGCGCGCCGTCGCCGCCCGTCATCGACATGCCACCCTTGCCGGTGATCTGCTCGGCGACGTTGAGCGCGTGCTTCATGTTGACGGTCGGTGTGTCGATGTTCACCGACTCTTCGGCACTGATATTCAGCGTCTTCGTCTTGATGTCGATGACACGGCCGCGCGACAGTACGATCGAATCGCCTTCGTCGGTGTAGATCGCTACCTCACCGGCCTTCAACGCCTTCAGGCGATACTGCCCGTGCTCGGTCGCGATGACGATACCGTGACTCGTCTTACCGCCGATCGGCAGGACGATCTTCATCGTGCCGGCCGGTGGCGCACTGGTGTATCCGTAGTGCTGGAACAACTCTTCGTCGACACCGTTCTCGCCGGCGAGTCCTTCGCCGCGCACCATGCCAACAGGGCCGTCGGTGCTCACGCCGCTGATCACGCCGCGAAACGCCTGGCGCACGCCGGCCAGCATGCGCGACACTCGCTTTTCAACTTCTCGCATCATTTTGTCACCGTCGTGTTGCCGTTTGCGTCCGTCACGACCAGCGAAAGCGGGCCGTCGCCTTTCTTCTTGCGTCGATGCTTGCGCCCTGAATGCGGATGCGCGTCGAGAATCCAGACGCCGTCTTCCTTCAGCGTCAGCGTCGTGTGAGCCCCACCAGGACGACCGCCCGTGAAGCGGCGAGCCATCAGGAAATAAATGGCATCGATGCCGTACTCTTCCCACACGACATGCACGCGCTGCCCGGGCTTCCACAGCACGCCGTTCGAGGTTCGGTGTCCCTTGACGCTGGCCTTCAACGTGTGCGCGGCGAGCGCCGAATCAGAGATGATCTTCTTCGCCCTGGCTTCAGCGGCCGCAAGATTCGGCGCGTCGTGATCGACGTACACCTTTGGCCGATACACCGTGACACCCTGGTCTTTCACGGTGGCCTTGATCGCATGTTTGCCGGCCGCTGCGCGCGTGCCGTGCGCTTGGCCGAGTACCGTGACTTCCGAATAGCGCTCGGCAATCGAATCGTCTTCGTCGAACCACTCGACGTTGTTGCCCTTGCCATCCTCGCGCAGGATCAGGCTGGCCACGGGCGGCGCATTGTAGTCGGGGCCGCCGATCACAAGCGTGCCGTCCGGTTCGAACCACGGCCATAAGCCTTCGCCCTCGGCAGCATGGACCAGGGCGTCCCACGCGGTGTCACCCGGATCGACGCTGATCTTGTCCCATGTCGGTTGTGTCTGCACCGTGTCGATGCGCACGTTTTTGATGCCGAGCGGCTTCACGATGTTCGCGACGACGTCGGCAAGCGTCACCTGCTTCGCGGTGAAGATTGGGGCCGAGCAGTCGCGCAGGATCGCGGCATAGTCACGGCCGCTGATCGATAGCGTCTTCTCGGTCTTGCTAGTGCGCCGCCGCACGTTGTCGACGTAGCCGACGAGCACGGTATCGTCGCCGACCTTCACCTGTACGTGTGCGCCAGATTTGACCGTGTCGGGCATCTTGCCGGCCGGGCGCGTGAGCCGCACGTCCCACGCATCGGCCGGCGTCAACAGATCGGAATCGATCGAGTACGACGACCAGGCACTGTGCGCCTTGCCGCCGATCAGCAGCGTCACGTCATTATTGGGCGAAGCCACGGACAGTGTCTCCTCGCTGGATGAAGTTCGGGTTGCGGATTTGCGGATTCAGTCGCAGCAGCTCGGCCGAGCGAAGGTAGTTGCCGTACCAGAGATGTGCGAGCAACGTCATGTTCGACGGTGCGTCGACGGTACGCGAGATGATCGGCGGCAGGACGTCGATCACCTTGATCGCCAGCTCCTGCACCGTCAGCGCCGTCTCTTTTAACGGCTCGATAACGGGCCGCGCCTGTTCAACCGGCACGGCCGCACGAACCGCGTCGATTGCGGTCTGTATCAGCTCACGCGTGTCGTTCGCGATCTGCTCGACCTGGTCCGGTGTGAGTGTCGGTTCGTCGGCCTCGTTCGCGAGAACGTCGGACGCGACGCTCGCGGTAACTGTTGCGACGACGACGGCCGTCACGGCCGTGACGAGCTGCACGTCGGATGCGTCGGCCGCGACCGTACCGGGGCGCGGCGGTGCATACGGCGCGGCCGGATCAGTCGAGCCGCTCGGTGCGACGGTTGTCGCCTGCGTACCAGGAATAACAAGCGGCTGGCCAGCGGCAGATGCGGCGGGCAGTTTCACGACCGTTTTCATCTGGTCGCGCATGTCGTTCCAATCGGACATAACGAGACCCGGATCGAACGAACGGAAGTCCGCAATGCCGCTGACCAGGCCGATCAGGTCGGACGCAAACGCGCCGGGCCACGACAGATAGTCGACGCTCGCACGGCGGAAGCCGACCACCAGTGCCTTGATCGGGCCGAGTGTCTCGCTCAACACGTCGCGCAGGGCATTGAGGCGACGCAGGCCGGCCTTCATTGTCTTGAGCAAGCCGACGGCACGCTCGAACATGCTGACGCCGGCGTCCTGAGCGGTGGTCGCGAGCTGCGCTGCGGCGTCTGCGGTCTGGGTTGGTTGCTGTTCGACGAAGAACGGATTCGCAGGCGTTGAGCGCTTGAATCGCATCTCGATCACGCAGGCATCGACGTTGTCGGCATCGTGCGACACGTGTGCGCCAATGAGCTGCATGCTCGGCATCGAGCCGAACACCGGATGAATGAGTTCGCCTGGCCCCTTGACCGCGAGCGCGGCGAGCAGCGCCTTCATCCGCACTTCATAGTCGTCGCCGAAGAAGATCGCCGTGAGGCTCGTCGTGTGCGCCTTCAAACCGAGGTCTTCGACATCCTCGCCGTCGACGTGCGGGACCGCATATTCCGCCGTGTCGCGGTCGATCGTATCGTCGGTGCGTTGCGCGTCGAACGGCACACCGCGAAACGATGCATCGAACAGTGTGTCTTTCCAGGCCATATCAGTTCCTCAGTGCGTTCTTCTGGCTGGCCGTCGACACGAAGTCGTACAGGTGTTGGCCATCGAGATTGATCGTGAAGTGGCCTTCGACGACGGGCGGCTTCTCGTCTTTCTTCTGCGCGAAGATCGCGTCGCCGATCATCTTGCCGATGCGCTCGCCGAAGTCGTGACCGAAGTAGCCGGCGATCGCACCGCCGATCGCGCCGACAGCGGTGCCGGCGATCGGCACGACCGAGCCGGCTGCCGCACCTGCGGCCGCGCCCAATGCCATACCGCCAAGACCGCCGACAACGCCCCCGGCGACGCCGACATAGCCCGCCTTCTTCTGATCCGGTGTCATCGAATCGTTGTTCGCGATGGAGTACGCCTCGATGCCGCCCATGACCGCTTGTAACGGGGCACCGAAGCGGCCCACCAATCGCGCGCCGGCCGCGAAGCGCGAACCGAAGGTTGCGGCCTGGGCGGCGGTGGTGCCGAGCGCGCCGGCCGATGCGGCTGCTGCGGCATCAGCGGCCGCAACTCCGGCAACCGGCGCCGCACCGAACCCGCCGCGCAGGATGCTGATGGACGCCGCGACACCGAGCGCGGCCGACAGCGTCTTCAGGCCGAGCGTCGTGCCTTCGATCGCGGCAGTCAGTTCGGGATACTTGCGCGCGTAGTCGGTGAGGTTCGTCGCCACGTTGCCGAGCTTCTCGTCGAAGCCTTCCAGCGCCTTCTGGCGCGCAATCTGGCGCTCGTTTTCGAGCTGCTCGGCCTTGAACGACGCGGTGCCGGCAATCGTCTCGAAGTTGCTGTCGACCGCCATCTTCGGATCGAACACCTGGGACTCGACCTGCTTCCGGTAGTCTTTCTGGCCCATGTAAGCGACCGCCGCGCCGAGCGCCTGGCGATCATGGATGATCTTGCCGATCGATGTGCCTTCGAGCAACTGGACCTGGCTCTCCATGATCTCTTTGCGCTGGCTCTCAGGCGCAGTCGCGAGCTTGGTCTTCAGGCTCTGATAGCGCTTGTCGCGCGACATCACGTTTTCGAGGATGCCGACGAACGCGTCCAGCGCGTTCACACCTTTCGCGCGCGACGCGGCGAGACTGCCGGTCAGGTCGATGCCGAGCTTCTTCGCCTTGATCTGCGTGTCCTGCGAGTTCAGTTTCTCAAGCAGGTTGACCAAGTTGTTACCGGCTTCATCTTTCGTACCGGCCGTGATCACCGACGCCTGGTTGGCGACGACGAGCTTGCCGAAATCCTGCAAGCCTGACATGCCGGCCAGCTTCGCCATGGCCATCTGCTGCGGGAGCCACTTCGACATATCCTTCAGCTCGAAGCCGCCTGCCTGGCCACCCTTGAGCGCCATGTCGAGCGCGCGCGGGATGTCGGCTTCCTTGATCTTGAAGTTCTGCATCGCGCGAATGGCGATGTTGCCGAGTTCGTTCGGGTCCGCGCCGGTGGCCGTCGCGAACTTTTGCAGGGTCGGCAGCATTTTCATGGCGGTTTTGTCACTGACCGCGCCGGACGCGAGCAGGTTGTCGAGCGTGTCGGCCGCCTGTTCGCGCGAACCGCCCCCCGAACGTACGGCCGTCACGATCGCATCGTTCAGCTCGCCGACGCCCCGGCGTCGACCGGCGACGTCGCGATCGGAGAACGCGGTGTTCGCCATCATGGCGAGCCGGCGGTCATAGGCCATCGTCTCGCGCACGGCAGGGGCGGCCACCATCACGCCGGCAGCAGCGCCGGCCACGACGCTGCCGGCACGCCACATCGCGCCGACCGCACGACTACCGCGCGCGAGCCGGCCTTCCGCCTGCTCGGTGCCGCGCAGCTCGCGGTTCAGCTCGGTCACACGCGTACGCAACGCAGCGAACGCGCGCGCCTGCTCGGCAGCCGACGCGAAGCCCGCGCGCTGGAGACGGTTGTAGGCGGCGACGGTCTGGGAAATTTCCCGGCGAATGGTCTGTTCGGAGCGAACGTCGAGTTGCGAGCGGGCGGCCGCCAGGCGTTGCGAGCCGGTCAGGATGTTCCGGTTCGCCTGGGTGTAGGCCGCCTCGGTCTGATGCACATTGCGCTGCACGGCCTGCTCGGCACGGGCCGATTGCGACATGCGCACGTCGTACAGCATGCGACTGGTCGCCACGCTCACGCGCGACGCGTCGGCATACGTCTGGGCGGTCTGACGCACCGAGCGCTGTACGTTGCGCTCGCTTTGTTGTGCGGGCGTCGACACCTGGTCGCGCATCCGCACGGTCAATCCAACTTCGAGATCCCGGCTCACTGTTTTTTACCCTTCGGACGCTTACGCCTCATACTCTTCACGGTGCGCGTCGTGGTGCCGGGCACCTGCTGGCGAGGATTCTTGCCGCGAATCGTGGCGATCGCGGCAAGGTATCCCTCAAGTTCCGGCTCGGTCAGGCTGCGGAACCGTTCTTCGCTGACGCCGTATTCGGCGAGGACGATTCCGGCGAGCCGGTAGTTGCGGCGGCCGGCTTCGGCCGCTGCCGCTTTTTTTTAAGTTCGTCCTGCGCCTTCATCATCACGTCGTAGTCGCCGTCGACCGCCGTCATGAGCAAATCGTCGGTGATGGCTTCCTTCGGGATCGTGCCGAGAGAGACGAGACAGCGCGCGAGCATCGCGACGTTCACGCGCATGTTCGACACACCGCCGCCGATGATTTCCGGCTGTTCATAGACTTCGATGTTCTCGCCGATCGTGCCGAGACGAACCTCGAAGTCGTAGTGCAGCTCGCCGCTGCCCGGCGGATATTCGACGCCGTATTCCAGCGAACCTTTTTCGGTGTTGATGCTCATTCATTCACCCGTCGAGTTGAGAAGATGGTGAGGTCGCGGCGCGCCTCATTTTCCACGCTGTATTGGTCGCCCATGTCCAGCGTGACGCAGTCGTAATAGCTCACGCGCTGGCCGCCCGGCGACACGGGGAACTGGGTCAGCTTGCCGCCTTCCATGTTCCACCAGTCGATCTCATCGCCGCCGAGCGGGATCACGACGGTCACCTTCAGCTCATGTTCCTCGACGCCGCGCGCGAAGCCCTTGACGCGACCGGTACGGTTCATCGTCTTGACCGGCTTCTTGCCGGTCTTCGACGTCACCGAGAAGGTCACGACCTCGGCCTCCTGGCCGTCGACTTCGAGCACGATCGCGCCGACGTATTCTTCCAATGCCATAGCTGGCTCCTATAGTGTTGCGAGGGGTGTTACAGGATCAGGTCGATCCGGCCGGCGAAGACGTGCAGCCCGTTGACGACGTCGCACGGGATCGCGGCATTGAGCTGGTTGACGTCCTGCAGATCGCGTTCGACGATCAGCTTGTCCTTGTTCGCCTCGACGTTTTCGATGATTTCCAGCTCTTCCAGCTTGTACAGCACGTCGAGCAGCTCGCTACGCACCTTCGGTGGCGTCTTCTCCGACAGCTTCTCGCGCGGGAAGCGAAGCGCAATCCGTTGCTGACACGCCTTGCGAACGTAGTCCAGCGTGCGGATCGTCGTCACGTCGAGCAGCGCCGGATCGTCGATGCCCTGCGCATCCTTCGTGTACGTCGTGATTGCACGGACGATCTGCACAACGTTGCCGGGGCCGATCTCGAAGGGCGTCACGCCGTTATGCAGTGCTTTCTCCTGTTCGGTGCGTCCCGGTTGCAACGGGATCGGCGTCACATCGAGGCCGAGCAGCGCGAGCGTATTCAGCGGGCGTGCCGGGTCGGTCTCGCTGGAAAGGACGGCTGCATATTCGGCTGCGATCTCGGCCGGCATGCATACCGAACCCGGATGCCAACCGATCGTGATCCGCCCCCCGTTGAGATCGCCGGCGAGCGTAGTAGCGGCAGACAGAGTCGCGGGCGTGCCAGCGACGCCGACAGCGGGACGTTGTTCGAGCGCGCCCGAGATGCTGTCCAGGTGCGTGCGCAACTTCGTCACCGACTCCAACGTCGGCCAGCAAGTCGCATACAGGTTGTACTTCGCGCCGTATACGGCCGCGAGCGCCGGGGCGATGTCGGGATCGTTCAACCCACCCGAGAGTGCGGTAATCGTTGCTTTGACGCCGGCCGCCTGGTTGAGCTGCGACAGGACGATGTCGTTGCCGAACGACCCCTTGTTCTTCGCCGTCAGCGTGACCTTGCCGTTGACCGAGTCGGCCGTGACGGGCAATGCGGTCTTCTGCGCGATCTGATCCTTGAGGCGCGTGGCGATCGTCGTTTCGGTGTCGTCCGCGTACACAGCGATATCGACCCGCGTATTGGCAACGAACAGGGCGAACGCACCGTCGGCAGTCGCCGGTCCCGTGAATTCGATTGTCCCCTTGGCCGGCTGCCCCGCAACAGCGTCGTCGACCGCGATGACCGTCAGGCTCACGTACTTGTACGCCGTGATCGCAGCGACGGCCGCGATGTGCGCGAGCGACCCTGCGCCAAAGTACAGCGCCGCCTGGTCGCCGGAAAACACGTCGACTGGCTTCAGTGCCGGCACAGTGCCGTCAGCGGTACGCTGGCCGATGATAAGCACGGTCTGGTCGTTCGCCGGCAGCGTGCGCACAGCGAGCTTCGTGTTGAATTCGAAATACTTGCCCGGCTTGCGGATACCCGACGGGATCGTGTCGAACGAAATGTTTTTGCTTGCCATCGGTTAGGCTCCTTTCGCGGCCTTTTTGACACCCGAATCGACTGCGGGACTCGGTGCGACGTCGGCGCTCGACTCCGCGGCCGGCCGGTTTTCTTTGATCAGGTCGCCCTCGGCGACGCGACGGTGGTAATACGCGGTGTCCGGTACATCGACGGCTTCAGCGTCCGTGATGTACTGGCGCGAGGCGTGTTCCTTCGGGACACGCAGCCCGGATCGGGCTTTCACTTTCATGGTTGCTCCTTCATCTCAATGCGATCGACAGCATCGGCCGGCCGATCGGTGCCGGGTTGCAGGTAGTAGCGCAGCAGGGTCGACTTCCAGTCCGGCGTCGGCGGATCGAGCTGGCCGTCGTACTGCTCAAACACTTCACCGAGCGGCCCTTCGACACTGCCTTGCGGAAACGCGCCGACGAACAGCGTGTCTTCGACCCATGCGGTGTGGAATTCCAGCGCGTAGACCGACATGGCATCGTTGCGAACCCTCGTGTTGAACAGCGTGCGGATCGCGCCTGGTGCGAAATGTCGGATCGGCAAGCCCATGTCCTGCTGATTCAACAGGTGCCGCACGGCCGAGATCAGCAGGTTCGTGCCGACCTCGATCTGCGCCGGCCCGCCGTGCCGACTGGTTTCTTCGTTCCGGATGCTGCGCGCACCGACCATCACGACGAAGGTCGCCTCGGCCTTCCATTTCGAGCGGCTGGTCGCGACGGGATCAGTGCGCTTGACGCCGCCGAACGTCACCCATGCAGCCGGGAAGCGCCGCACGACGGTGTCCAGCTCTTCGTCGTCGAACTCGCCGCCATAGGTTTTGACCTCGGTGACCATCTTGCCGAGGCCGCGCGTCAGGCGGTCAACGATGCCGAGTTCGACGGCGGTCACGATCGGGACGTAGGGCATGGCGTTATCGGTTGTCGCGAGAGAACACACGCGTGCCCGTCACGAACTGGACAGAGTTGTCGGGTTGCGGGACCGATCCCGTCGTCGTCGAGCCGAGCGTGACATCACCCGATGCGACGAGCTTCAGGAATGCGATCGCCGCCTTGTAGCGCTTGTCGATTTCGTCGGTCATGACCGTTTCGCCACCGCACAGGCGATAGCGCGCGATGTCGCAACAGGTGCCCGCGAGCATCTTCGGTTGCGGATCAAGCGGCAGCGCATACCGGCCGGCCAGATACGTATCGATCTCGGCAGAGGCTTCGTCGAGCGCATCGGACAGCACCACCGGATTGACGACGCCCGTTCGCTCGCGATCGGACAGCGAGATTGCGTCGCGCTGCCCGAACTTGTTCACCATGAATTCGACGGTGGCGTACATGGCGCGTTAGCTCTTCTTGCTGACCGATTGCGCCGACTTACCGCCGGACTTCGCGGCTTCCTGCTCGGCCTCGAATGCCTGGACGCGCGCGAGCAGATCGTTCTCACGCGTGACCAGGCCGGCGAGGCGCTCGTCGAGTTCGTCGGTCTTGCTCTTCAGCTCCGCTTCGGCCGCCGCGAGCGCATCGGCGCGCGTGCGCAGTTCGTTCTCGCGAGCCTTGAGGTCGGCCTCGATGTCGGCCAGCGCCAACGCGCGCTTCGCGTCGTCTTCGCTCACGTCGAGCGTCAGCGTGTCGGCGTTCGCCAGCGCCGCCGTCACGTGCGGGGCGTCGTGGTGCGGGAGCGTCGCCGCTTCTTCGTCGCTGAGATGGATCGCCGTGTCGACCACGACCAGGGACTTGTCGGCGACGATTGCGGCGTGTGCGTCCGGATGAAGCGCAGCCAGCGCGATCGTTTTCGACACGTTGCCGAATACATGGCCAGCGCGGCGAAACCCTTCCTTCGCCGACGCCACCTTGATCGCCGGATGTTTCTTGCTCATGAACCTCTCCTGTGAATTCGAACCCAACCGGAGCCCACCATTGCGCCGCAGCTCCGGGACAGTCTTCCTCCGCACTTATCGGCGTCGCGCGGCCATCTCTCGCGGGGTGTTATCCCGTCACGCCAGCCAGGGCGTTGCCAGCAGATCGGCCGAACCCTTCCAGATGTTGGTCGCGCCGTAGTTGTTCGCGTCGGCGTGCAGGATTTTTCGACCGACGCCTTCGTACATCGGCGGCACGACCAGGAGCGACGGGCGGATGCCGAGCGGCCGGCCGTTGTCGCCCTTCATGCTGGTCATCGCTTCACGCGCAGCCTGGTAGCTGTCCTCGTTCAGCTCGGCATTCGACGCATATGCGAGTTGCCAGAGCGCGAAGCCGACATTGCAGCGCGCGTCGACGCCGTAGCGGAACGTCTTCGCGGTGAACACGATCTCGTCGGTTTCCTGGTCCATCGGCACGAACGTGTACGGCTTGCGCTGTTGCAAGATGATCGGCTTGACGACACGCGTCATGTCGAGCAGATACCAGGTCGGGCCGGTGCCGGCCTGAAAGTTCGAGACCGACCCAATCTGGCCGTTTTCCTGCAACACCGGGTGATCGGTATCGAAGAAGTACTGGCCGTCGTAGCAGGTCTTCGTCGTGCCTTGCTTGAGCAGGTTGAACACCAGCTCGTCGGGATGCTGTTTCGCGTCCAGCCCCATCTGCGCGATCACCGGCTTGTAGACGCCGTAGGTGTCATCCGAGATCGCATCACGGTCGACGCCGACCGTGTTCTCGAACGGCTTGTTCTTGATCGTGAAGTCGTGCGTGGTCAGGTTCTGGATCACGCGATCGCCGATCCATTCGCGGAACCGCGTCGTCTGTCCGAGCCACGGATAGACTTCCTGCGACGTTGTCGACGGCACGGGCATTGCGACCTTGTTCCAGTCGGACGCTGCGCCGTCGAAGGCTTGCTGGAATACGGTGTTGTATCCCGTGAACAGGGCGCGCAAATTGGCGCGATTGATTTCCATGTGCTTTCCTTATGGAGTGGTCGAGAGGTGTGGCGGGCCGCGTTAAAACGCGATCCAGACGCCGGCCGGGTCGATGTCGACCACGGTGCCGGCGACCGAACGCTTGCCACCGCCGTCCGTTTTCGCGACGGTCTGATCGTCGACGATGTACGCGGGCATGCCGACGTCCTTCAGCGTGAGCTGGTCCGCGCCGGCCGAATTGGCGACACGCCACTGGCCGCGCCGGATCGTCACGTTCGCGGCACCGTCTGCGCCGGCCGTGTTGTCGATCTGCTCTTGGACGATGCCGGCGCCCTTGAGCGTGGTGGATTCAGCGCCTTTGGTCGCGAGGCCGGTCGCCGTATCGATCGCGGCGATCGCGCCGGTGAAGAACAGCACACCGCCCTTGGCCGGGTAGCTGAACAGCAGGCCGGCCCGGGCAACGGTGTCGCGGTCGGCGGTCAATGCAGCCATGTGAATCTCCTGGTGGAAGTGAAAACGCGTTGCTGATGGAAGTGAAACGAGTTGCCGCGCTACCGTCAGGCGGTCGGCTGCGACGTCTTGTACGTCGCCGGGTCGAGGCCGAGCGCTTTACACACAGCGAGGTCTGCTTCGGCGAGCGCGGGTGCGCCGGATTGGTCGCCGGCCGGCGGATTGCCGCCGGTCTGCGTGCCGCCGAGCGCCTGAATCGGCTGTGCGGTCGCGATGAACTGTTTCAGCGCGGCGACGTTGCTCTTGCCGAGGTCGCGCGCCCAGCTCTCCTGAGCTGGCAGCAGCCGGCCGTTTTTCAGCGCGGCCGTCACCAGTTCCTCGACTTCGTTGCCGGTGAGCTTTGCGTTGGCCGCGTCGAGCTGCGCGCGCAGGTCGGTCATCACCGAAATCGGCACGAAGCGCGCCGGGTCGACCTGGTTGGCCGACAGCGTCGCGATCTGCGCGCGTTGCGATTCAAGCAGGACGGGCAGGTTCACGCTGGCAGCGGCGGTGCCTTCGCCGCCGGACAACGTGTCGATCAGCTTGTTGAGCTGGGCGACGATCTCTTCAGCGGTCGCGCCGACCGGCATATTCAGCAGCCATTGCAGCCGTTCCAGGAGTTCATTCATGTTAGGAACCTCGGTAGGTGGGACAGTGGAAAGCGCCGCGTGCGCGGCAGGATCGATCGCGCCGGACATTGCCGAGCACGCAGCGGTGAGCTGCACCTCGTCGAGACAGTCAAGCGCGGGGTCGTTTGTCAGTGCCGCGTTGAAGAGCGCGATCACGTTGCCCGCCTTATCGAAGGCGAACACAGGAGAGATGTAGGCGTATTCGTCCGCGTCGATCATTGCGGACGCGCGGGCGGTCCATTGGACGTCGGTCGCGTACAGGCCGTCGCCTTCGCGCCATTCCAGCGTCTTGAACCAGGCCGCGGCCGGCGCGGGTTGGCCGTTCTTCGCCGAATTGAGCGTCTGGTGCTCGTAATCGATCACATAGCGGGTCTGCCGGGCGTTTGCCGCCGCGATCAGACGTTCCGCGCCGGCCGCGTCGAGCCGCCACGCGGCGCATTCGGTCGGTCGGCCGTCACGTGCACGGAACTCGCCAGCCGGCAGCAGCTTGAGTGCCGTGCCGGTCGACTGGATTTGCGCTGAAAGCGCCGCGATGAAGAAGATAGCCATGCCGCCATGTTGGCGACCGGCCGGGGGAAAAATAACGGGACCGGTGTCACTGGGAACACACCGGTTGACTCGTGCGGGGGGAGTGGTGGGAAGTGAATGCCGCTAGGACCGATTTTAACGGGGGTTTAACGGCCCTCACGCCCCCATCTGGCTATCTGCGCCTATCCGGCCCCTGAAAACCGCTCAAATCGGGCGAGCGGGTTACTGATCAAACAGGCGGCGCAGGTAGGTGGTGACCTCTGACTCGATCCCGATATTGTCGGACTCGGTCAGCGCAAAGAACGGCCGCGCCGGAATCTTGATCGTCCAGCCCTGGCTGCGGGTCCACTTCACGATCTTGACCCGCTTGTGGCTGTTCTTCGCGAACACGGCCAGGTGCGGATGGTCCGCCTGGCGCATGATCATGCCATTGCGATCCTTGCGCAATCTAACGTAGCCCGACATGGGATGACGTTGGATCGTGCCGCCGAACTGGTGAATCGCCGCGTATACAACGTTAGTGCCGACACGGGCCGTCGTCGCGTCGTGTGCCGGCGTGATGCTGGATGCGAGCCGACCCGAACGTTGCAGAATCTTGCCGGTGCCGGCCTCTTCACGACGGCGCTTGAGGGTCTTCGGACTCAGGCCGAGCCATTTCGGCCGGCCTTGTTGCGCGAAGTTCTCTTCGACGGCGTCGGCCATTGGCCCGGCGATCAGCGCCGTCACGGGCGACGCGTCCTGCATCAGTGCGCGCACGCGGGCCATGGTCGCCGCGTACCGGGAGTCGTCGATCTCGATTTCTACGATCATGGGCTATACTCTGTATATACCGATTGCAGTCGCACAAGCTCCCGACTGACGCGACCAAAGGAACTGCACGGTGGCCCGCGACGAGTCGGCGTCGCGGGCCGTTCTATTTCCGGTACGCCAGAAAGCCGTCACGCTGCTTTTCTATATACCGACGGCGCGCTTCCTCGCCGCGCTCGATGTTCGCCATCATGGCCGTCGACCCGGTCCAGTTGTCCTGGCCCAGCTCGAACACGCTCAAACCGTACTGCGCACCGTCCTGACCGTCGATCAACCAGGACTTGATGTAGCGCCGCTTGAGCAGCCACGTGCCAGGCTTCGCGCGGCTCTCTTCCCAGCGCAGCCATATCTCGTCGGGTTCCTGGATCGCCCGGGCGAGCAGCGACATATACGCACCGCGTCCATCCTTGTCCGCCTTCCAGCTCCCGTCGCCAGCCTTGAACAGATCGTCTGAGATCGTGACGGCCGAACGCGTGGCATCCTCGAAGATCTTCGATTGACCGGGCTTCAGACCGAACTCCCGAAGAAACGCCTGCGCGTACTGTTCGGGCGCGCGGCCAGCCGGCAACAAGCTCGACGCCGGCACCGGGGTCGGCGTCGGCAATGTCGGCAGCTCGATGCCGGACGGAAAGGTGCGCGGCAGGCTGTCGGCCGGCGGAGGCGTAAACGGCTTCATCCACTGCGCGCCGGGGTTCGAGCTGAAGCCCGGGTCCGGCAGTAGCTTCTGTCCCGTGGCAGGGTCTTTGTAAGCGAGCGCCGGCTGCTTCGCACCGGATCGGTCGACAATCTCGACCTCGACCAGGTCGCCGTCGCTGTTGCGTACGGGAATACCGTTCTGCTCGACATACGCGCGCGTGCGGGTGCGCACGCGGCAGCGGCACTTGTAGCCATTGGGCGGGTAGAACGTCTGCCAGAACGGATCGTCGTATCGGTAGATCGCGCCGGCCAGCGCCCGGTGCGCGGGGCGCGTCCGGCTGTCCAGGACGGCGACGTACTCCCAATACGGATGCGTGTCGACCTGTTCGAGCTGCGCGGCGTAGCGGCCGGCCATGTAGGCCGATTGCATGTTCGTCTGGAAGATCGTCTGCAAACGGCGGGGCGTCAGGCGCTTGCCTTCGATCTCGCCGGTGTCCTGGTCGACGATCATGCCCTGGCCGAGCCAGCCTTTCTTTTCCAGGACCGGCGAGAGCTGCCGTTTAAACTCGTCGAACGTCGTGCCTTTCTTTAACGACGTCGTGAGCGCCTGGCGGATATCCTGGAGCACGTCGACCTTCATCACGCCCGCGACCGTGAACGCCTTGGCATGCGCCTCGGCGGCGACGTCTTGCCAGCGGAAACCGATCTTGTAGCCCTTCGATTCGAAGTAGGCGATAGCCTTCTCCGGTTCGAGGCCGATCGCGTAGCCGAGATCAATCGCCATTCAGCCGCCCCCACACATCGGCAACGAAGATGCACCGCGCGAGCAGCTCCTGCATCGCCGTGTCGTCCATCTCGGGCTGCGCTTCGAGCAGCATCTCGATTGCTTCATCCGGAGTCGCGCCTCGGCGCAGCGCGGCAATCGCCGGCCCGATCGTCGCGCGCAACGCGTCCGTGATCTCGTCGGCCGGCAGCGTTGCGACCGTTTGGTCCAGCTCGTCCTGGTCGGGATAGACAATCTCGCCGGCCGCGTTGCGCAGCACGGCGCGATAGCGCATCTTCGCGGTGCGCGGCTGCTCGTCCGGTCGTTCAGCGGGCGGGAGCGCCATCTGCGGCTTCGGCACCGACAGGATGTCCTCGCCATCCTTCGGCTCGGGGATCATCAGCTTGTCCTGCGCCCACTGGCGTGGCACCTTGACGCCGGCACCGACCAGCTTCGGCAGTGCGTCGGCGTACAGGGCCAAGTCTTCGGCATCGCGCGTATCGAACTCGAAGCGCGGGCAGCGGCGCGGATCGGACGCGCCGAAGTTCAGCGCCGACAGCATGTAGCAGAGGTTCGTGAGGGTACGTTGCGCCTGGCGCGCGTCAGACGTCAACAGATCCCGCCGCACTTCGTTGTGCGTCTTTCCGAGCGCGTTCGTCGACGTCTTGCCGTCAGCCTGCGAAGTCAGCGTGCCGCCGAGGATCGCCTTCGACACGCTCTTCTCGCACCAGGCGATCATGGCCTCGAACGGGTCTTTCGTGCCGTCCGCCGCTTCCTGGAATTCGATCATCATCCCTTCGGGGATGATGCCGGCCGCGTTGTGGCCGATCTCGGCCACTGCGCGCAGCAGTGTCGCTTTCTCTTCCTTCGTCGAACCCGGCGGATACTTGCCGACGCGCAGCGGCAGGCCGTAGATTTCGAGGAACTCGGCCAGGTCCGACACGGCGTACGTTTTGAACAGGTACGGCCACGCCAGGACACGATGCAGGCCAGCGCGGGTCAGGTAGCCGCTCTTCGCACGGTGTTTGTGGACCAGCCACCCGAACGGCCAGAGCGGCGCGCCATCGGACGAATTGTCACGCAAACGCAAATCGTTGCCGTCGTACAGCGGCGTGCGAAACCATCGTTGCGGCCGGTGGGTGAGCGTTTTCGGGAGCCACACCTTCTCGACCTGGTGCCACTCGATCTCCTGAGCCGAGAAGCCGTGACCGACCGCGTCCATCTGGTCGAACAGCACGTCGTCGAGATTGGCGAAGTCGGTGAACCATTCCTCCAACTGCGCGGCTTGCTTCTTCTCTTCGGCGCTGGCGTTAGCCGGCGCAACAATGTTCCAGTCGAGCGTCAGCAGTGCGCGCTTACGCTTGCTCATGTCGGCGAACAGATGCGCGTCACGCTCTTCCATGTCGGTGAACAGATCGGACTGCGCCATCAGGTCGCCATACTCGGCCGCTTCCAGAATCGAGTGCAGCTTCTTCGGCGTCAGGCCGCGCGACGGATGCTGTGCAAAATCGCGCGTGATCCAGCCGAGCTTCGACGTCTGCGGCTCGGACAGCACCTCGCGCTGGATCGGCTGTCCGTACATATCAAGAATTTGTGCCATCTTTCGTTTCCTCAAAACCCGCGCCGGCTTGACTGCGGATAGTCGTAGTCGTCGTCCGGTTGGTCCGAACCGCGTTCGATAGGCCGTGACGCGACCGGCTCGTACCCATCCGTGATGCCATAGCCGCGCGACTGCGCGATCATCCAAAGGATGTGCAGTGCGGTCAGGCCGTCGAAGTGGTGATGTCCCTGCGGCTCCGGCCATTCGTCCAGTTCGGCCAATAACGTCGTCAACGCAGCGTGGAAGAGAATCGACGGCGAGATACGATCCGTGATGAACGGTTCCAGAGAGTCGATTCGCACCTCGGGCGCAATAGACGCGGTGACGCCGACAAGCGGAAGCGGCACGCCGGCACGAAGACTGGACTTCAGCAAATCCTGCCGCGCCCACTCGTAGGCATTGTTGTTTTCGAAGCCGAATGCACGGCAGCGATACTCCCGCTGAACGGCGATCAGGTCCGCTTCCAACTTGGACGGCACGCGGCGTTTGATCTCCGCGTGGATGACGTGCAGCTTCCGGCTGACGGTGTCGAGACCACCGACCAGAATCGCGGACGGGTCCGACTTCCGATCTTTCCCCATCGAGGGGTCGCACGCGCCGAACATCAACCAGGATTGCAGGCGCTGCACCCAAAACGTGATGTGGCCGAAGACCTTGTCTTCTTCGGTACGTGGATCACCCTGCATTTCCGTCGCGAATGCGCGCGGCGACTTCGCGCGCTGCCGCATCAGGTAAAACAGCGTGCGCACGGACGGCCAGGACGTGACGGCGCCAGCGTCCATCTCGGCCTGGTGCTCCAGGTAGAACCGGTACGACGGCAGCTCGGTGTCGGCGATCGCCTCGCCGCGCTGCGCGGCCGCTTCGATCGCCGGCTTGTCGTCGTTGAGCATCAGCGCTTCGCACTGCTGCCACAAATCCATGTTCTTCGGCATCTGCGCGATCGCGCGGAAGTGATGGACGACGTGGCCGATCGTGCGCTTCGCGCGGGAGATCGGGTCATCCTTGTCGAGCACCGTGCCGACGCCGATGTACTTCACGCTGCCGTCCGGTGGGCCGAGGTAGTCGATGGCCTTTTCCAGCCACGTCCACCGGTTCTGGCGCTCGGTCGGACTCTTCGCTTCGGCGTCGGTGATCAGGTCATCGCCCATCAGCACCTTCGGCCGGCTTGCGCCGTGGAACGTGCCGCGAATCGCCTGTTCGGCACCGAACGGTTCCACCTTGACGCCGTTCTTCGTGACGATCTCGCCGACCCGCCACGTCGGGCTCTTTCCACACACTTCCGGGAAATCGAGCTGAAGCGCCGCGTTAGCGGTCAGCTCCGTTTTAACCACTTCGAGCAGCTTGGTCGGCAGCGACGTTTCGGCACCGAGCAGGATGATGTAGTCGAGGAACGCGGGGAGCGCGTCCATCCATCCGACCTCACGCCGGATTTCCTCACGCTGTAACAGACCTTGCACGATGATGTAGACAGGGCCGATCTTCGTGCACATGGACGACTTCGCCTCGCCGCGTGGCGCGACCCACCACTCGCGCGTGCCGCCGAGCTGGCGCAGCAGCTTCGGAAATCGCCCGCAGAAGTGCGCCTGGAACAACGACGGCGTGCCGCGAATGTGATGCGGGAAATACGTGTACGCGAAGAACTGGTAATCGCCGTCGACGAGCACACGTCGACGGCGTTCCAGGCGAGCGGCCGGCGACGGATCGAGGCCCGTTGCATGGGCCTCGATGTCACGCCGCAACTCCGCTTGCAGCTCCGCGATTTCCTTGTGGAAATCCTTCTCGGTGAACTTCTGGACCATCTCAATCCGCCTTCGCGTCTACAAGCGCCTGATGGACCTTGTACACGTCGACGCCGTCATACAGGTTGTGCGTCACGTAGGCCACGGTGCCAGTGACCATCTCGACAACGAGGCGAGTATCACGTTCGCGGTGTTCGATATGGGCGCTCACGACGTGAACGGGATTCACCGCGTTGTCGCGGGTTAGTTTGACCAGCATGTCGTTACCTCAACCGTAAGCGGTGGCCAGCTCTTCGCCGAACGGGCCGAGGACGTCAGCGAACGCACCGACGTGCTCCGGATACCGATCCTTGATGAACGTGGCCAGACGCTGCACGACGCCCATCGCGATCGCCAGTTCGTTCGTCTCAGGCAGGATGCGCTTCGACGCGTTGATCGTCTTGTTGTACGCGTCGGCCAGACTCGCGAGCAGCGCGACCTTGTCGGCCGGTTTCATCTCCGCGCCGTCCAGTTCATCCATCGTTGCCTGGTATTGCGTGACCAAGCCGGCCAGCATCTGACGGGCCGCACCTTCGATACCACCGCCTGCGATGAGCTGCGCCGCCTGGGCCTTGTCCCAATCGTCGCCGGCCGCGCGTGCGTCATCCTTCCAGCGCCTAGCCGTCGACGAATTGACGCCGCTCTTCAGCGCGGCGACTTCGAGCGACAGACGGTCGAACACGAACGCTCGACGCACCTTGTCGCGCACTTCCTTCGGATAGGCCATGTCGATTACAGCCCCAGCTTCGCGCGGGCAAACGAGATGCCCATCGCGACGATCCCGCCAGCCACGGCACCCGCGCCGGCACCTGCGGCCGCACCGTACTTGATCGCGCGTTTCTCGACCTTGGCCATCTGGTCTTTCAGTTCGTCGACCCCGGCGTCGATCTTGCGCAGCATCCGCATTTCGGGGCTGTCGCCCGACTTCACATCCTCGGTCATTGTTTGTCCTGTTTTCGGTCAAGCTTGTTATTGATATCGGCGAGCTTCAAATCGATTCTCGTCAATCCGTCGCGGAACTCGTCACGCATTTCACGATGCTCGGTTCGAGGAACGTAATCGCGTGCTACGGTCTCTCGGAATGCAGCGAACTCGCGCAGAATTCCAGCATCTCGTTTTTCGTTGTCCTCCATCTTCTTCACAACGCTGCGGATCACAACACCCCCGAAGAGGTTGATCGCTCCGAGTAGAAGTGTGATGACTCCCATAAAGATTGCAGCCGGATCGAATGTCACTTGCACGCATACCTCCGGTTCAGAATTTGCTCACGCCGCTCCTGGCATTCGACGCAGAAGCGGCAACCAGAAACCGCGCGGCGGCGTTCCTCGGGAATGGGTTCTCCGCATGCCTCGTTCTGACAAAACGATTCCGATTCGGCAGCGCTGTGCACGGGTCGAGTTGCCGCTGCAATCGCGAGCGCGCGATACTGTTCTTCGATGTCGCTCGCGTGGTCAAAGTCATCCATCTATTGCTGGTCCTCTTGCTCCGGAAGTGCGGCCTTCACCGCCTTCAGTTTCGATTCGGTGTCTCGGGCACGCGCGGCATAGTCGACGAACCAGGCGAGGACGTCGGCTTGTGATACCCCGGAGTCAACGGCGGCATCGGCGTCGGGACCGACAACAGCGGCGGCGGGATCGGCGCTTGCCGGCACGGGGGAATCACCAGCGTCGGCGATGCCTGCTGCGTCGTTCCACACGCGGACAAAGCCACGGCTGAACACGCAACCAACGACAGGTGCATCATTTTTCGAGTCGGGAACCGGCGGGCTACGGCGAGGTTGCGTGACATGGTCGATTCGCTCCTTCAGTGCAGCTGTGGTTTGTGTGGCGGCGGATTGGACAGCGAGATAGCCAGATTCCGCGGCCGATGCGCGTGCCACGTCGGCTGCGTACCGGCCGAAGGCATCACTCGCGGCCGAAGCCGACGCGTGCTCGACGGAGGCGCGGTAATCGGCCAGTTCCTTGTCGCCACGTGCGGCCGCAACGCTATAGCCGTGCTGGTACGTTTTCGCGAATGCAAGCGCGACCAGCGCTGCGATGACGATGCCGGCCAGCGCCCTTGCGCATTTACTGATTGCTTCCGTCATTTGCGGCCTCCTTGGAGGGACGGCCGCGCCATGCAGCAAGCGCCTGGATGACGGCCGAGTAGCCGCCGACGCAGCCGAGGTAGATCAGCCACGTATCGAACGTGAGCTGATTCCGGTAGCCCTGATAGATGAACATGCCGGTCGCGACAGCCGCCGCGACGTTCGGCCAAAGCTTCGCGTGCGAAAGCTTGCCGTCGTGTCCCGTGATGAGGTCGGAGATATGCATCGCGCGTCACGCCGCCTTCACGAACAGTGCGCGCTCGGCGAGCCGACGACGTGTCAGACCGGCCATCGGCTTGCCGTTCGCCTTATTCCACAGCGGGAATTGATCGGCCGCTCCCGCGAAATTCTTCTCACGCAGCAAGCGCAGCAGCGTGGATGGGCCGCCGGAACGGAGGTACACGAGACCGTCCTTGACTCCCGGTTTGCCCGGGCCGATGTTGAACACGAACGACACCAGTGCATCAAACTGGTTTTGCGTCAATTCGAGATCGAGGCCGTTGATGATGTCCTCGCCGCGTGTGCGGATGTCCTGTGCGAAGAGCATGTCGGACACGGCTTGCGTGATCGTCAGCCCCTTGTAGACGTCCGGTCCGGTGTGGCCGCGCCCAATCGTCCAGGGCGCGCCACCCGTCGCGGGGTCGGGGTACGCAACGAGTCGATCGCTCTCGAAATCCTCGATCAGATTGCAGCCTGCGGGGGACAGTCGTTGTTGCTTCATTGCCATCTCCGATTGAATGGCACGACTGTAGGCTGCGTGTTGCCAGCACCTTAGTGGATCGGTGTCAGTGCAAACAAAAAGCCCCGCACGTGGCGGGGCTTCGTTTAATCATGGCGCGATTCTAACGCTAGAACAGCTCCGCCTGGGGAACGGTGCGTTCGGATGCGTCGGCGCGCTTCAGGATGCGCCAAACATGTCGATCGGCCATCTGATAGCGAAGTGCGAGCTGCGCGACGGCGTGATTCGCAGCGTGGTCGCGGGTCAGCACGTCGAACTCAGCGCGAATGCTGCGATACATCAGTTCGCGCATGGCTTTCACACAACGCGGTATGTACAACACGTCGCCTCCGAAATGCGCGGTGAGCTGATCGGCCGCGTCCGGGCCGACGATCTCGGCCAGTGCCTCGTAGCGGATTTCGCCCAGGCGCGAGCGGCGCATCGCAACCGGGAACGTCGTGCCGCCGAGCTGTTCGACCAGGCGCACCGTTGTCGGCAAACCGATCAGTTTGACGATCGTTTTCACGACGTCCGGCAACAGGTGTTCAACACCGTCGAACTTCATGCCGACCTCCGCTTCACATCGTATTGCAGCGCGGCGATGAGCTTGCCGAGCATCACGTCATCGCAGAATTCGATCGCGTCGACCTTGCAGATTCGCTTCACCATGCCGCCGATGTAATCCCACGATCGGCCCGCGTCGGCGAGCAGCGCCTCGATCTTGCGAATTTGAGCCTCGCGCGGCCGGACAACATTCGGCCGACGACCGGCATCGCGCTTCGGCTTGAACCCGCAGCGTTCGAAGTGTTTCAGCAGCCTGTGTGCGCCTTCCGGCGTCAGGTCTTTGGACGAACCAACGCCAGCGACACTGCGAAGCACCGTGCGGTATTCATCGTCGGTCATCGCGAGCTGCTGCTTTGCGATGTGGATTTTCGCTACCGTTGTTTTTGCGATCAGCATCACGACCTCCACCAGCGCCGCAGTTCCTTGCGGCAGAGACACACCAGGAACACGATCCCGATAAGGATGACGACGAAGTCAGACATGTGCTGCCTCCGATCCAGTGTCGACCGCCGTGTTGACCACTACGCCAACCGAAACCAGTGCGAGCGATTCGCAGACGCGCGCAAAATGGCGAAGCATGGACCCCGGCGAATTCCACGTCATCGCGAAAATCGTCGAGGTTTTATCCAGATTGGGAAAATACTTCCGCGCGTTACGCTTCCCGAATTGCTTCTCGATGTGTGTGCGTTCAGACGGCTTGTAGGCGCTGATCTTCACCGGCCGATAGAACCGATGCTCAGGCGCATCCTTCTTCAGATAGCTTCCTCGGAACCAGCCGTTCACATAGACCATCAGATCGTATCGACGTGGTTTCGTCCGCTGCACTTCGACCGTCACCGTGTAGCCGTCGCAACGAAGCACGACACACCCATATGGGAACGACAGCTCCGCGTCGATCTTCTCGATGTCTTCTCGCGAGAGTCTTGACATGGTTCGCTCCTATACCGGTTCGTTGACTGATGCGGCGCGGGCGTACCAAGCTGCTTCAGCGTGACGGCGCGGATCGGTGTTGTGGATCATGTCGTCACGCACCGTGATCCACCACGCTTCGAACGTCGCTCGCTCGTCCGCCGATGCTGCTGCAGAACGCCGCAACATCGGGTTGAGGCGCAGTACAGCGTTCCAGAATTCGCGAGCCGCTTCGTCGACGGTCAGGTGGTCGGCAATCGTCACACTGCCATCGTCGGCGATCGTGATGAACGGTTGGTACGACGACGAGACGAAATGTAGGTCGCCCCGCAGGCTGGTGGCAGAGACGCTCAAGGTGGTGTCGTCTTGGGTGGACATGGCTATGGACCTCTCAGATCACGGCGAGATCGAGACTGATCGCGCGATACTCTTCCGTATCCTCGACGCGCTCGTACAGTCGGATATACGGCTTGCTACCCGTCACACGGATGCTGTCGACGATCGCGTGCATGGCTCGTGTCCACTTCGAATCGTCGATCTTGAGACGGCGCAGCGCGAGAATGCGTCCCGTATTCACATTGCCTTCCTTGTCGACCTGAAAGGCTTCGTTGATCAGCACCTTGATCTTGTCGTTGCTGCCTTCGGTCCACTCGCGCAGACACTCGTCGATCAGTTCCTTCGCTGCTTGCAGCCGCTCATCGAACTGGATGCGCTCCGCGATCTGGCGCACGATCTTGTAGCGACCATCGAACGTGATCAGCGAAATGTTGCCCTTGGCACCGCCGACCTTGACGCCGTATTGTTCGTGGCTGGTCTCGACGAATGCCGCGATGTCGCCGAATGCGCGCGCCTTGAATTCGGCCATCTCCGATTGAAGGCGCTTCGCTTCCGAGACGAGCGACGTAATCGTCTGATCCCGAAGCTGATCAATCGGCGCAACGAGCGATGCAGGAACGAGGCGGCCCCGTGCGTCCTGCACATAGCCGGCCGGGATGGCTTGATTTGTCATGACGTGTTCCCCTATTGCGTAGGTGTGGTTCAGTGAAATTTAGTCGGCGTACCGTCTTTGATGACAACGCGCTTTGCGACGAACTCGCTCACGGCCTTGACTACATCGTCCGGCCCGCCCTTGGCGTGTGCGACGACGATCACGGACACTTCACGGGTGAGGTCGCGCAGTACGGCTTCGAGTGAATCGAGCGTTGAGGAAAGCCGGATGCCGGCGCGGTTCATCGTGTCGACGGCGACGCGCAGCTCATCAGCAGACATTGCCCAGGGATCGTGTGCGCCAGCGTTATAGGGAGGCACTTCCTCCGAGGCTTCGCCTTGCGCAGTTCGCCATTGCTCGGCTTGGCGCAGCTCCTTCGATTCGCGCGCTTCTTCAAGCGACTCGCGAAGGCGCGGGCTGGCTTCGAGCTGCGCGTCAAGGATCGCAGCAACGCCACGGAAGTCACCGGCGATGTGCTGCAACAACACGCGGTTGATCAAGCCCGCGAAGTCCCTGCCGACGGCATCACGCTGTTCCAGGGCGGCGGAATAATCAAGCAGCACTTTATTGGCACGATGCAGTTCGCGACGCAGCTCGGGCACGCTATCGAATGCGTCCGGATTGGCCAGCGTCGGACCTTGGGTGATATGGATCGTCATGCCTGCGCCCCCGCGATCGCCTCGATGTTGATGCAGTCGACGAACTTGAGCAGGCGAGCCGTCTCCTCGCGCGTCAGCTCGATCGTCTTGCGTCCCTTGGTAACCGTCAGGCGGCCAGCCGTGGAGAAGCCACAAACGAACTCACCGGGCGCAACATCGGCGGGTATGAATGCGGGCGAATTTCGCATAGCTTTTGTCACGGTCTGTTTCGTCCCGTCGAACTCACGGATCAGGTCGTCGGTCGGGTAGTACAGGTTGATCGGCGACGAGCCGTCCATGACCCTTTTGTCGCGAATCACGCGGCCTTGGCGGATATACGGGTCGATGCGCGGCTGGATTTCCTTGCCGTCGATGTTGAGCATTTCGCCGAGCTGTGCGCCGGACCAACCGGGGTGGTCGATGATGGCCTGGAGAATCTGTTTTACGGTTGCCATGTTGAGTCCTTTCAAGCGAGGGTTTGGGTTGCTTTGATGAACTGGCGAGCGGCTGCAATCGCGCGCCAGAATTCTTCGGTCGACTTCTCCGCGATGAGCTGCCGAGCAGTCGAGATCGCGGCGGCTTGCGTCTTGCCGCCCGCCAAGCGCATGCCCGTGCCGACGTGCGACACCACGTAGGCAGGCTCGCCCTTGGTTCTGGCCAGCGGATTCGCGTGCGCGGCGAACGACTCGGTCTTGAATTGAGGGAAGTCGACGCGTTCACCGTCGACCTCGATGCGACGAAAGCGCTCTCCCGCTTGCGATTGGGCGATGATGTGGAAGCGCATGTCAGTGACCTCGCTCCGTCCACAGGACGCGAATCTCGCCGACCTTGAACTGGCCGGTGCGGTAGCGTGAGATGCCCGAGCCACCAGTGCGGTAGTAAGTGGCTTCACCTTTCGCGACCATGTCGGCGCAGACTTCGCAGTTCTGCACCTGGATCGTCGGCTTCGAGCCGTTCGAGAACTCGATGCCGATGACCGTGAAGCCCTGCGTGGTGAGCGTCTCGATCGTCACTGCCAGGCGCAGCGCCGTGAGCTGCATGAGCTGATTGATCGGCGGCACGGCCGGGTTGAGGGCGTTACAGTTCGTCATCACTTGGACTCTCCTTTAACGGGGCGCAGCGGGCAGTTGCGGCACGTGCGCCAGTGGCTCAGTTCCATCGGGTTATTGATCGGGGCGCGGCGATTGGCGAAGGACACGCATACCGTCAGCGAGATCGGCTGCCCGGTATGCGTGCACTGCACCTGTCCGAGCGTCTTCAAGACGCGGGCTGCGACGCGATCCGTTTTGCCGGGGTATTTGCCCGACAGGACAAGCGAAACGGTTGTTCGTGAGACGTCGAGCAGCTTGGCCACGTCGGTTTGCGACGTCGCGGCGACGGCCTCGCGAAGCATGGCGAGCCAGTCCGGATCAGCATGCGTCATGGTCCGGCTCCTCTTGCCATACGACCTTCCCAAGGTTCGGGTCGTAGACCGATTTCGTGCGCTGGATCATTGGCGGTCGCGGGCCGGTGTACTTCGAGGCGATAAGGCGATAGCGCGCTTGTTTCGCGCCCTTGCCACGGATGTAGGCGTGCCCCGGGTCGACGATCGTCAGGTATCCGGCGTGCGACAAGCACTTGACGTAGGACTGCGCCGTCGCATCGCTGATCGCGATGTCCTGCGTCGATGCACGCAAAGCCAGCTCGCGGGGCGTGAAGTCGCCCATGATGCGCATCGTGCGCCACATGTTTTCGTTACCCCGCGACTGCACAACGGGCTGGCCCTTCCGATCGAGGCGCGGTGCCTCGACGCCGACGTCGCGGGCGAGACGGTAATGCTTCCGCTCGCCGATCGCCTGGCGCTGGCCGAGCTGCTCGATGACGCCGCCACGTTCGAGCGCTTGCAAGTACGTGTGCACGGTTGCCTTATCAATATCAGCGGCCCGCACGATGCTGTGTGGCGTTAAGTCGTCGCGTTGGTCGCGAATGGCTTCCCATATGCGCTGGCGCGGACCCTTGCCGCCGGTTCGTTCCAGGTGTGCCGGTTTTCTAGCCATGCTTGCCTCTCTTCACAACAGCCAGAGCGGCGAGCGCGAGGGTGGCCAGCGCAGCGCACAGCACGGCGACCGTCCAGGTCGCCAGATCGATCCAGCTCGATGGGATCAGCAAGCCGGCCAGGAGCGCGACGAAGGACGCAGCGGATACGCGAGCGATGAACTGGATCGCGCGGCCGGCGTCGGCGGCGGCATTCGCTTCGGGTGTGATGTGATGGTCGATCATGTTGACCTCACACGCGACGCTTCGGCGCTTCACCGGTGTACAGCTCGCGCTTACCCCACTGCGCGAGGTCAATCGCGTCCTTGCCGGCCATCAACGCTTCTTCCTGGATGCGTTCGAGGTTCACACAGACGCGACGCACGGAGCCGTGTGCCAGTTCGACGACCCGCGCGAGCAGATCGTCCGCGACCGTGATGTGGCGGCAGTACAGCGTTGCGAGCTGACGGGCGTCGTCGATCGTGACGGGCTGCGCCGGCACCCATGCCAGCACACGACCGTGCATGCGCTCCCACTTCTTGAGTTTGGCCGGCAGCGCTTCCTCGCCGATCATCAGGATCGGCGCCTGACTCGATTCGTACAGGTCGCGGACCAGCTCGACCGCATTGCGGTCGACCAGATGATCCATCTCGTCGATGATCAGCGGCCGGCCGGACGCTGCCAGTTCTTCTGCGACCTGGTCGGCCATTTCCGGAATCGTGCCACCGGGCTTGATACCCATTTCGAACAGAATCGCCTTCAAGAAGTGCTTCTTCGTCCAAACCGACTTCGCTTGCACGTAGCGCGCCCGGCGTGCATTCGCCACGTAGTTCGCGGCCATGCTCTTGCCGTAGCCGGACGGGCCGTAAAAGCAAACGAGACCGGGCAGGTTCGCGCTGCGCGAGACAGCGCGCTCGATCGCGATGTCGCACAGGTTCAGGTTGGTGATTTGGGCGACGCCGCCTACAATCGGTTTGAGCGTGGATTCGTGTTGTGTCATGCTTGCTCCTGTTCGTCTTACTGATGGCTGGCGAGCTGCAACTCTTCAGCCTGTTCCGCGCGGCGCTTTTGCGCCGCGAATTCTTTGCTCAACGCGTATCTGCCGTACCACTGCAATTCGTCTTGGCCGGGAATGCCTCCTGTTTCGATGTGTTCGTTCAGGGTCTGCCAACGGGCAAATCGCTGCTCAGGCGTCTCCGGAAGCTGAAAGACGGTCGCGGTTTGAGTGAAGGCTCCCGGTTCCGACTGCGGTTCAACTGCGATGGGCGCGGCCGGTTCCATGTCGATCACTGACTCGACGTCGACAAAGCGCCGACTCAGCGCGTCGCGCGTGATGTCGCCAAACCCTGGGATCGTGATGACCTCGGGCGTTTCTAGCGTCAGCGCGCGTTGCCCTCGACGTTCCGCCTCGATCTCGTCGATCTGCGCGAGCTTCCGGTTCACACGTGCATCTGCACGTTTCTCGCGGGCTTGCTCGACTGCGGACTGCGGCATGTAATCCCGTTCGTTCGCGCCGGCTTCGGCCTGGCAGATGTAGCGACCGTCGAGCGCGTAGATCCACACGAACCGCGCGTCGTTGATGTCGTAGGCGACCTGGACCTCTTCGTCGTGGAATTCGAGCAGCGCCTGCGGATTCGAATACCGGTGATTGAGGAACCGAACCTCGCCGCGCGCCACGGTGCGCTTGATACGCGGGCGGAACACCATGCGTGCATCGTGTTCGTCGAGCGTGTCGGCCTGCCAACCTTGCGCAACATGCGCCGCCCAAGCTTCATTGGGCGACATGTGTCGCCGTTTGCCGGTGTCCGGATCGCGGATGACGGGTAGCGTGCTATGGGGACGATCGTTGTACGCGTCGACCTGTTCCTGGCAAAACTGGATGAACGTGTCCCATCCCATCAGCGACATCGTGCCGCCGTGCTTGAGCGCATCACGCGTGATCTTGAACATCACGTGCTTGGCCTGGCGGTCCATGTCCGCGCCCATGTACGACGGCAGCTTCTTCGCGGCGGCGACCCACAACGTCTGGTGAAGGCGCTCGACCACGCCGCGCGCCTGCGAGTTGTACGGAATCGAGTGCGTGACGACGAAGCCCAGGCGACCTTGGACGCCGACGCCTTCGTCTTTCAGCAGGGCATTCTTGTAGCCGGACCCGTTGTCGACGTAGAACATGCTCGGCACACCGCACTTGAGTACAGCGGTACTCAGCGCGTCCAGCACAGCGAACGACGATTCGGCAAGGTCGAGCGAGATGCCGACCGCGCGCCGTGTCGCGACGTCGATAATCGACGTGATCTCCGGTCGGAACGGCCGACCGTGCAACGGGTGCTGAACCTCCGCGTCGAACGTATGGCCGTCGGCCGACCAGATGTCGTTCGGCAGCAGCTTGTCGAACGTGCGGCGGATAAACGGCAGCATCGTTTTCAGCTCGCGCGATCCCATGCGCCCGGTCTGCAACGTCACGCTGCCGAGCTTGTCGAGGAATCGGCGGACTTGGTGAACGCTCGGCACGTCGTAAGCGACGCGTCGCGCCGCGCATGCCGTCGTGAAGTCACGATAGGCTTGCTCGACCGATGGCTTTTGTGGCTGCTGATAGTGTTCGAGGAACAGCTTCGCCCACTCGGGAATCACGAAGCTCGATTTCGGAATCTTCGGCGCGAGTGAACCCTGTTTCGCGAGGCCGAGATAGCGCTTCAGCGTGCGGATGCTCGGGAATTCGTCGCCTTTGCGGCCGCGTGCATCCTTGGCCGCGCGAAGCATGGCCGTCAGGTGGTCATCGAGCGTGCCGAGGCGGGCTTGGGTGAGCAGCGTGTGCATCGCCGCTTCGCGCGAGACACGGCACTGCGCCATGATGCGGTCGAGCATCGACAAAATGCCCTTGCGCGCATCGGCGCGCAGGCGCTGCGCGTCCGTCTCGACGAGTTGCAGTTGCTGCTCGCGGCGGATGACGGCCTTAGCCGGCTGCGCGGGGACGGACGTGACGAGCGCTGCCGACGCGCGGTGACGAATCGCCGCTTGTGCTTCAGCAGGCAGGCTATCGAGCGCGTACTCCAGGTCCTTGCCCTTTGTGCGACGACGTGCAGCCCACTTTTCCCTGGTGGCGCTGTAGCGCACGCCCTGTTCGGTGGTCGGGACGCCAGGCAGACCGAGCATCGCCAGTTCAGGGGCGGTGTAGTGCGATTTGACGACGATCTGCATCACTCGGCCTCCGCTGCATCGAACCGCAGCTCGGGGGCGCGATCCTTCGCGACGTTCTCGCGGTGGTAACCGGCTTGCGTCATCGCATGAGTAAGCGCCGTGACCGCTTCCGCCTGTTCATGGCCGGATTCGTAATAGCGGCACAGCACGGCAGCCGCGTCGGCGAACGCAGATTGCAGTGACGCCAGATCAGTGACGCGGGGGCGGCGGCCGGTCGGGATTTCGATGACGACGCGACGGCCGTCCGCGATGCACAGGTATTCGCTGACGAAGCGCGCGCCGCAGAACTCTTCGAATTGACGCACACGGTTCAGCGGCATCGATGTATCGGCGAGCCAGCGATACAGCGTTTTCACTTCGACGCCCATTAGATCGGCCAGCACCTTCGCCGGGCGGCGCTGTTCGTCAGCATGTTCAACGCACAGCTCGAAAGCCTCGCTCAGGCTCGTCGCGTGCAGGGATTTCCAGGTCCGTTTTCTCATCGTCATGATCTCTAGATCGAGAATTGCGCCCGTAGCGCGCCAGATTCGGGGCGGATACGATTCAATCCATCGCCACAAAGGGGGACCGCACATTTCGTGGCACACAAACAGGAGATGACGGTGACAAAACGGGCGTAAAATTGCGTTTCTCGTATCGGCTCGGCCAGATAGTTTCGGGCTCGACTCCGATTGCGTTCGCGATGATGCGTTCGGCCTTCGGATATGAACTGTCGAACGCCTTACGAAGCGCACTTGAGTTGCTGTAGCCGCATGCGTTCGCCAGCCGCCTAATGTTCCAGCCCTTTTTTTCAAGGGCATGCTTGATGTCCGCCTTGTCCCAATCTTCGGCGGCTTTTTTTGAGGTATCAGATGTGCTCATGTGCTCATCGCCTTCGCTAAACATGTGAGCACATATTAATCAGATTGTTTCGACTGTGCAATCGAAAATTTGCGGCACGTCGAAAGTTTCGTTTCTTTTTCGGTTGGTGTGCGACACAAATTGTCGCTTCGACCGAAATTTACTTTTCGGATCAATGACCTATGACGGAATCGAAAGCCGATGACCGAACAGATGTGTCGGTTTCGTTTCTTGCTCCCGGAATCGAAAACCGGATCGATGAGCTTTGCCGCAGGATCGGCGACCGGGAAGCTGCGGCGGCGGTTGCCGGCGTTTCGGCGGTGATGTTGCGCCGGTACATTAAGGGGGAGAGCAAGCCCCCGTTCGAAGTCATCGCAAATCTCGCGCGAGCGGTAGGCGCGGGATTGGACTGGGTGGCGTTCGGGGATACGGCTCCGGCTACGAGCGGCGGCAATGCGAGAACGCTCCCCGGCGCAGCCCCACAAGCGGCCGAGGTTCAGGACACACTCGGAAACCCGGTGGACGTATCCGAATTTGTCTTTATTCCCCGGTACAACGTCAAAGCAGCAGCCGGACACGGCCAAGCGGTCACTGACGAAGCGCCCAAGCACACGATGGCGTTTCGTCGGTACTGGATCGAGAACTATTTACACGCGTGTCCGACGGACCTGTCCGTGCTATCGGTAAAAGGGGATTCGCTTCAGGGGGTATTGAACGATAGGGACGTGATCCTCATCGATCGGAGCCAGACGACGGGTTCCGCCGGGCTTTACGTGCTGCGGATTGATGGAGACGTGATCGTCAAAACGCTGCAACGACTGCCGGGTGGCATTCTCAAGGTAAGCAGCGCAAACACGGCATACGAGCCATTCGAGGTCAATATGGCGCAGCCGCCGTCGGACTTCGAGATCATCGGCCGAGTGGTCTGGGCTGGCCGTCAGATGTAGGGATGTGGATAACTTCCATTTCCGGCCTACTCCGGTGTCAAAATCTTTGCGAAATCCGCGCATTTCGCGGTCATTTCTGGCAGAACCCTTCGCGCATCGCCGCGTCCGCTGAAATCGCCCAACGCCTTGTATGACGGGCGTTCGGGCTGATTTGGAGCACTGGTTCTCGCCGTGTCAAATCGAGCACCTCCCCACAGGAAGCCGTGCACGGTCGGCTTCAGCAGCAGCCCGAACGCGAGCCCGATGCCCGGATCGCCGCCGATCTCGATCGCGTTGAGCACGAGCCGGCCCCATTGCGACGGCGCGACGCGTGCGTCCGGTTCGGCCAACACCGCGTCGCGCAGCCCGGTGCCGGCGCGCACCGCGGCCAGATCGACGCCGCGTGCGGCCAGCGCCTGCAGCAGCAGGCGCGTATAGGCGACCGGAATCGTCGGCCGGCGGAGCCCGAGGTGATCCTTGCGTGACGGGGAGGTCATGTCGGTTTGGCCGGAAATGACAAGCATTATGGCTGTTTGCCCCCTCACGTTCAAGGCGGCGCGCGCCTACGATGACACCCATCGCTTACCGGCAGACTCATCATGACGACCCCCTTTCCCCACCTGCTCGCACCGCTCGAC
>Ga0157367_1000141_pt1 | contig 37213 bp, 32 predicted proteins | sample AttbisABBM2_FD_113142 | JGI IMG/M metagenome (GOLD analysis project Ga0157367, IMG submission 113142) | Fungus gardens microbial communities from leaf cutter ant in Botucatu, State of São Paulo, Brazil - Atta bisphaerica ABBM2 | ecosystem: Host-associated > Fungi > Mycelium > Unclassified ... | reverse complement strand
TTGAAGCAGTTGTTGAAGAAGATGTCGGCGAAGCTCGGCGCGATGATCGCGCGGAAGCCGTACTGCTGCAGCGCCCACGGCGCGTGCTCGCGCGAGCTGCCGCAGCCGAAGTTCTTGCGCGCCAGCAGCACCGATGCGCCCTGGTAGCGCGGCTGGTTCAGCACGAAGTCCGGGTTCAGCGGACGCTTCGAGTTGTCCTGGCCCGGCTCGCCGTGGTCGAGGTAGCGCCATTCGTCGAATGCGTTCGGGCCGAAGCCGGTGCGCTTGATCGACTTCAGGAACTGCTTCGGGATGATCGCGTCGGTATCGACGTTCTCGCGATCGAGCGGCGCCACGACGCCGGTATGCACAATGAATTTTTCCATGATCCGTCTATCCGATGGGTGGGCCGGCACTCAGCCGGCGCACGTCGACAAGGTTCCGGCGCCGCGCGTCACTCGGCGGCGCGCTTGATCGCATTGCCGGCCGCGTTCACGTCCTGGCCGAAGCCCGCGACGGTGTTGCAGCCCGCGAGGCCGAACAGGAGCCCCGCCAGTGCCAGCATGCCGGCCAGCCGGCCGATGATCGATGCGTTCATGCGTCACCCCAGCTTGCGAATGTCGACGAAATGGCCTTCGATGGCCGCCGCGGCCGCCATCGCCGGGCTGACGAGGTGCGTGCGGCCACCCTGCCCCTGCCGGCCTTCGAAGTTGCGGTTCGACGTCGATGCGCAGCGCTCGCCCGGCTCCAGGCGATCGGCGTTCATCGCGAGGCACATCGAGCAGCCCGGCTCGCGCCATTCGAAGCCCGCTTCCGTGAACACCTTGTCGAGCCCTTCGCGCTCGGCCTGCGCCTTCACGAGGCCCGAGCCCGGCACGACCATCGCGAGGCGGATGTTCGACGCGACGCGGCGGCCGAGCTTCTTCACGACGTACGCGGCCGCGCGAATATCCTCGATGCGCGCGTTCGTGCACGAGCCGATGAAGATCTTGTCGACCGTGATCGCCTCGATCGGCGTGTTCGGCTCGAGCGCCATGTAGGCCAGCGCGCGCTCCATCGCGTCGCGCTTGACCGGATCCTTCTCGCGTTCCGGATCGGGCACGCGGCCGTCGATCGACGTGACCATTTCCGGCGACGTGCCCCACGTGACCTGCGGCACGATCTCGGCCGCGTTCAGCTCGACGACGCTGTCGAACTGCGCGCCGTCGTCCGACTTGAACTGGCGCCAGTATTCGACGGCCTGCTCCCATTCCGCGCCGGTCGGCACGAACGGACGGCCCTTCAGGTAGTCGATCGTCGTATCGTCGACGGCGACCATGCCGGCGCGCGCGCCCGCCTCGATCGCCATGTTGCAGACCGTCATCCGGCCTTCCATCGTCAGCGCGCGGATCGTCGAGCCGCCGAATTCGATCGCGTAGCCCGTGCCGCCCGCGGTGCCGATCCTGCCGATGATCGCGAGCACGATGTCCTTCGCGGTGCAGCCGCGCGGCAGTTGGCCCTCGACCTTCACGAGCATGTTCTTGCTCTTCTTCTGCAGCAGGGTTTGCGTGGCGAGCACGTGCTCGACTTCGGACGTGCCGATGCCGTGCGCGAGCGCGCCGAACGCGCCGTGCGTCGACGTGTGCGAATCGCCGCACACGATCGTCATGCCCGGCAGCGTCGCGCCCTGCTCGGGCCCGATGATGTGCACGATGCCCTGGCGCACGTCGTTCATCTTGAACTGGGTGATGCCGAAGCTGTCGCAGTTCGCGTCGAGCGTGTCGACCTGCAGCTTCGAGACCGGATCGGCGATGCCGTGGCTGCGATCCGTGGTCGGGACGTTGTGGTCCGACACGGCGAGGTTCGCGCTGATGCGCCACACCGGACGCTGCGCCATCTTCAGCCCTTCGAACGCCTGCGGGCTCGTGACTTCATGCAGCAGCTGACGGTCGATGTAGAGCAATGTCGTGCCGTCTTCCTCGGTGTGGACCACGTGGGAATTCCACAGTTTGTCGTAGAGCGTCTGTGCCATGGGTATGCGGGGTCGTTGTGACTTCAAGGCTTGCGGATGCGGTCGATTATGCCACGCAGATCGCGCTCCGGCGCAGGCAAAGCGCGAAAAAACCCATTAAAAACAGTAGTTTGGCTGGTAGTGGCAATACCTGTATCGGTATTACCCGGCAGGGGGCGGTGGCGAACCGCGGCAGAAGCGGGCAAGACTCGCCGCCAGGTCCGCAGACGAGAGACGGGTGCTTCCCGCAAAGGCCTGCACCCCATTATCGGGAAAAGGCAGCGACGGCTCGATATCGCGACTCATCAGCACGGCGTGATCTTGCAGGTCTCATGCAAAGAGCCGAATAGGCGTCACAGATTCCTCGCAATTTTCGATCGACTTGATTTCACGTGCGACGCCGGACCATTTCAACGCGCGGATTTTCACGAGCATCACACTGCGCACCGGAAAGTACCGAAAGGTGAACTTTTTCAATTACGCTGCCCTGAAAGCGACCGATTTTGTTAGCATGCGGACCGCTTGCCGTATCGCGTCCCGGCTGCAAGCGACGTGGGCCGGCCACGGTTGCCCTGCTTTAAAGGCGCAGGCCACGGGCGGATCGATATTCGAATCCGTCCATGGAATAGCGCAATAACGTTCAAAATGATAATCAAACCGAGAGAAAGAAAGGCGCCCTGTTTCATCGAATACTTCGCGCCTGATATCCATTCCGCCGAAGTCCGTCATTGCCTTTCAAGGCCGAGAATCGCGTGCCGCGTTCACGCATGACCGCGCGCATCCCGCTTCCACCGTTCCCCGCCATGCTGCCCATCCAGATCATCTGCACCGGCAAGGCGCTGCCGTCGCGGCGCGTCTCGTCCAGCGCGCTTGACGCGTTGCTCAAGCACCCGCCGGGTTTCTCGCGCAAGAAGTCGGGCATCGATGTCCGCTACTACGCCGAAGATGCCGAAACGCAATCCGGGCTTGCCGCGGCCGCGCTGCGCGACGCGCTGCACCGCGGCCAGGTCGCCCCCGCGTCGATCGACCTGCTGCTGTCCGCGTCGGGCGTCGGCGAGCAGGCGCTGCCCAGCACCGCGAGCCGGATTCTCGGGCCGGCCGGGCTGCCGGCCGGCACCGCCGCGTTCGACGTGAACGCGAGCTGCCTGAGCTTCGTCGTCGCGCTGCAGGTCGCGGCCAGCCTGCTCGCGAGCGGCGCGTACCGGCGCATCGCGATCGTCGCGTCGGACCTTGCGTCGCGCGGCATCGACTGGAACGACCCGGAAGCATCGCTGATCTTCGGCGACGGCGCGGCCGCCGCGATCGTCGAGCGCGGCGATGCGGCCACCGGCATCGAGGCATTCCGGATGGAAACCTATCCCGCCGGCAACACGTTCTGCGAGATTCGGGCGGGCGGCACGCGCCGCAATCCACGCAACGGCGCCGAGCCGGCCGACTACCTGTTCCGGATGGATGGCAAGCGCGTGTTCCGGCTCGCGTCGACGGTAATCGGCGGCTTCCTCGAGCAGCTGTTCGGCGGCAACGCGCGCGCAGCGCGCGACGTCGACGTCGTGATCCCGCATCAGGCGAGCCACCTCGCGATGGAACACATTCGCAAGCGTCTCGGCATGCGCCCCGACTCGCTCGTCGACATCTATGCGCAGCACGGCAACCAGGTCGCGGCGTCGATCCCGACCGCGCTGCACGAAGCGATCGAGCAGGGACGCTTCACGCGCGGCACCCGCGCGCTGCTGATCGGCACCGCGGCCGGACTGACGGTGGGCGGAATGGTGCTCGTCGCATGAAGATCCTCGTCACCGGCGCGACGAGCGGGCTCGGCCGCAACGCCGTCGACGCACTGCTGGCGGACGGCCGCGCCGTGCGGGCAACCGGCCGCAATCTCGAAGCGGGCGACGCGTTGCGCGCGGCCGGCGCGGAGTTCGTGCCGGCGGAACTCGCAACGCTCGACGACGCGCAGGCCGACGCGCTGCTGCGCGACGTCGACGCGGTGTGGCACTGCGCGGCGCTGTCGTCGCCGTGGGGCCGGCGGGACGACTTCGTCGCGTCGAACGTGACCGCGACCCGCCGGCTCGCGCAAGCCGCCGCCGCGCGCGGCGTGCCGCGTTTCGTGCACGTATCGACGCCGTCGATCTACTTCGACTACCGGCATCACCGCGACATCGACGAGTCGTATCGCGCCGCGCGCTTCGTGAATCACTACGCGGCGACCAAGGCGCAGGCCGAAGACGAACTGTGCGCGCTCGCCGGCGCGCATCCCGGCACGACCTTCGTGCTGCTGCGCCCGCGCGGATTGTTCGGCCCGCACGACCGCGTGATCGTGCCACGCATCCTGCACCTGCTGCACGCGCGACGCGGCGTGCTGCCGCTGCCGCGCGGCGGCGCCGCGCTCGTCGACCTGACCTACGTCGGCAACGTCGTGCATGCGCTGCGGGTCGCGACGCACGCGCAGGTCGCATCGGGCGCCGCGTTCAACATCACGAACTTCGAGCCGTGCACGCTCGCGTCGCTGCTCGCGCGCCTGCTCGGCGACGCGCTGCAGCTGCGCTACCGGATCCGCCCGCTGCCGTATCCGCTCCTGGACGCGCTCGCGCGCGTCTCCGAGCTGGGCGGCCACGTGCGCGGCCGCGAGCCGCTGCTCACGCGCTACGGGATCGGCGCGCTCCATTTCGACATGACGCTCAGCAACGCACGCGCCGCCGCGCTGCTCGGCTACCGGCCGCCGTTCTCGATCGACGACGGCATTCGTCTCACCGCGGACTGGATTCGTACGCATGGCAACCATTACGGCCTTTGAAGCAGGCTACTGCACCCATCCCGGCTGCGTCGCGCTGCGCGGCGCCGGCTTCTCCGCGTGCGCGTTCCCGTCGCGCTGCTACCTGCTGCAGGCGAACGGCCGGCGCTGGCTGTGGGACACCGGCTACGCGTCGCACTTCCTCGACCACACGCGGCGCGGCGTGTTCGCGCTGTACCGCAAGGTGACGCCCGTGTACTTCGACGCCGCCGACGCGATCGCCGCGCAGCTCGCGCGCGAAGGCGTGCGGCCCGCCGATCTCGACGGCATCGTGGTGTCGCACTTCCACGGCGACCACATCGCGGGCCTGCGCGACTTCCCGGGCGTGCCGATGATCTGCTCCGGGGACGGCTGGCGCGCGACGCGCCCGCTGCGCGGCATCGCGGCGCTCAGGCGCGGCTTCGTGCCGGGCCTGATGCCGGACGACTTCGACACGCGCGCGCGCTTCGTCGAGAGCTTCGAGCGCGTCGCGCTGCCCGCGGAACTCGCGCCGTTCGAGCACGCCTACACGCTGCCGAATGCCGGAGGCGACATCCTGCTGGTCGAGTTGCCCGGCCACGCGGCGGGCCATCTCGGCGCGTTCGTCGCGACCGACAGCGGCTGGGTGCTGCTCGCGTCGGATTCGGCATGGTCGCCGCAGGGCTACCGCGAGCCGCGGGGGCCGTCGCGGATCGCGCACCTGATCATGGACGATCCGCGCGCCTATTACGCGACGCTCGACCGGCTGCATCGGCTCGACGCCGGCGGCCGCGCGACGATCCTGCTCACGCACGAGGGCGCACTGTGATGCAGCCGCACCGCCTGCTGTGGGCCTACGCCCGCACCCGCACGCGCCGCTTCGCGGACCGCACGGCGCTCGAGCGCCACCAGGCGCGCGGGCTCGACCGCTTCGCACGCACCGTGCTCGCGCGCAGCCCGTGGTTCGCGCCGTACGCGAGCCAGCCGCGCGACGCATGGCCGCTGATGGACAAGGCGGCGATGCTCACGCGTTTCGATACGATGAACACCGCGGGGCTGACGCTCGACGAGGTGCTCGCGTGCGCGCATCGCGCCGAGCAGTCGCGCGACTTCAGCCTGATGCTCGGGCACTACAGCGTCGGCCTGTCGTCGGGCACGTCCGGCAGCCGCGGCGTGTTCGTCGCGAGCCCGGCCGAGCGCGCGACATGGGCCGGCGTGCTGCTCGCGAAGCTGCTGCCGCAGGGGCTGCTGCATCGCGAACGGGTCGCGCTGTTCCTGCGCGCGAACAACCGGCTGTACACGGCGGTGCGCACGCCGTGGCTGTCGTTCGCGTTCTACGACCTGTTCGAGCCGTTCGAGTCGCTGGTCGCGCAGCTCGACGCGTACCGGCCGACGATCGTCGTCGCGCCGGCCCAGGTGCTGTGCTCGCTCGCGCTCGCCGTGCGCGAGGGCCGGCTGGCCGTGCGCCCGGCTCGCGTCATCGCGGTCGCCGAAGTGCTGGAGCCGCTCGACCGCGTGCTGCTGGCCGAAACGTTCGGGCGCGTCGACGAGGTCTACCAGGCGACCGAGGGCTTCCTGGGCGCGACGTGCACGCACGGCACACTGCACCTGAACGAGGAATTCCTCCACGTAGAACCGCAGTGGCTCGACGACACGCGCTTCGTGCCGGTCATCACCGATTTCACGCGGTCCACACAGCCGATCGTCCGCTACCGGCTCGACGACGTGCTCGCGGTGCGCCGCGCGCCCTGCCCGTGCGGCAGCCCGGCGCTCGCGATCGAGCGGATCGAGGGACGCTGCGACGACATGCTGGTGCTGCCCGGCCGCGACGGGGCGCCGTGCACCGTGTTCGCCGACGTGTGCGCGCGGGCGCTCGCGCAGGCGCTGCCGCTGCACGCCGACTACCGGCTGACGCAGACGGCGCCGGCCGCGCTCACGCTCGCGGTCGACACGGGCGCGGACGGCGCGGCGTCCGGCACGCTCGCCGCCTGCCGGCAGCATCTCGTCGACGTGTTCGCGCGGCTCGGCGTCGCCACGGACGCGCTCACGTGGACACTGAGCCCGGCCGTGCCCGCACGCGACTTCACGCAGAAGCGGCGCCGCATCGTCCGCGCGAAGGAGGCGCGATGATCACGCTGCCGCCGCGACTGCGCGCGATGGCGCTCGGCTGGGGCGCGGTCGGCGCCGCCTATACCCTGTCCGGCGTCCTGCAGGGCCCCGGGACGGTGCTCGCCGAAAGCGCGCTCGACCGGCTCGTCCCGTTCGACCCGCGCGGCGTGTGGCTCTACCTGTCGTTCTTTGCGCTGATCCCGTACGCGTATCTTCGTGCGGACGCCGCGCGCGTGCCGTGGCTGATGCGCGCGATGCAGTTCAGCGCGCTCGCGTCCGGCATCGTCTTCGTGCTGTTCCCGACCACGCTGTATTACCCGCCCGTCGGCGGCACGTCACCGAGCGCCGTCGCGCTGCGGCTCCTCGCGGCGGGCGATTCCGCGCAGAACTGCCTGCCGTCGCTGCACGCGGCACTGACCTGCCTCGCCGCGCGCGCGCTGGTCGACGCACGCCGTCCATGGCGCAGCGCACTCGTCATGCTGTGGAGCGCGGCGATCACCTACTCGATCGTACAGACGCGCCGCCACCTGGCGCTCGACATTTCAGCGGGCGTGCTCGTCGCGCTCGTCTGCGGGATGCTCGCCGCAAGGCTGCCCGCGTTCTCCCGGAGGCTGACCTGATGAATGTGTTCGCTTTACCGCTCGCCGTGATGCTGGCGCTCGTCGTCGCCGACGTGGCCGGCCTGCGCTGGCTGCGCGGGCAGCGCGCGCCGTGGCGCGACGTGATCTTCAACCTGAATTCCGGGCACATCGTGCTGTGGCTGTTCCGCGGCGTCGAGGTCGCGGTGTTCGCGTGGCTGTCCGCACACGCGAACCTGCACTGGGTCGACCGGCTCGGCACGCCCGGCGTGTGGATCTTCACGTTCTTCGCGTGGGATTTCTGCTTCTACTGGTTGCACCGGCTGCATCACAAGATCCCGCTGATGTGGGCGGTCCATGTCGTCCACCACGAAGGCGAGCATTTCAACCTGTCGCTCGGCGTGCGCAATTCCTGGTACTCGTCGCTCACGTCGATCCCGTTCTTCGCGGGCCTCGCCGTGCTCGGCGTGCCCGTCGAGGCGTTCGTGCTGGTGGGCGGGTTCCACTATTCGGTGCAGTTCTACAACCATAGCGGCACGATCTACCGGTCCGGCTGGCTCGACCGCTTCTTCGTGACGCCGGCGAACCACCGGGTCCATCACGGCCTGAACCCGGAATACATCGACAAGAACTTCGGCGGCACGCTGCTGATCTGGGACAAGCTGTTCGGCACCTACCAGCCCGAGCTGCCGCACGCGCCGATCCGCTACGGCGTGCATGATGCGGTGCGCACCGACAACCCGTTCTGGGCAAGCAACATCCCGCTACTGCGCTACCTCGGGCTCGCGACGCCCCGGCTGCCCGCGCGCGATCCGCTGCGGCTCGGCGACGGCTGGATCGCGATGGGCGGGCTCGCGCTGTTCGCGGTCGTCATCTATTACGTGCACCGGCAAGGCACGTTCCCTGCGCCGCAGGAGCCGCTGCTGTTCGGCTGGATCGCCGCGCAGACGATCGCGCTCGGCGCGCTGTCGGACGGACGCGCGTGGGCGCGCGCCGCATGGAGCACCGCGGCGCTCGCTATGCCGCTCTGCTTCGTCGGCGGGTTCGGCTGGCGCGACCCGCTCGGCTGTGCGCTCGTCGCGCTGGTCGGACTGCACGGCGCCGCCTGCCTGTTCGCGCGCGAGCGGCACCGCACGATGCTCGGAGCACGCTGATGGACCCGCGGCCCGCCACCCGCGTGTGGCCCGAAGGCACGCCGCCGTTCGACGCCGAGCTGCGCGCCGCATCCGCCGCCTACCTGCGCGGGGCGGACGACCACCGCTACGCGGACGCGCGGCAGTGGCTCAAGGGCGCCGCCCTGCTGACCGCCGCGCTTGGCGCAGGCGGTTTCGCGCTGACGGCCGGCGGCCCGGCGCGCTTCGCGCTCGGGTACGTCGCGTTCGTGATGCTGTTCGCGGTGCTCGCCATCAACTTCATGCACGACGCCGCGCACGGCACGCTGATCGGACCGCCTCGCGTATCGCCCACCTCGGGCCGCCGGCTGAACGCGTGGATCGCGCGCGCGGTCACCGTGCCGCTCGGGATCGAGCCGGCGTACTGGCGCGTGCGCCACATCGCATTTCATCACCCGTACGCGAACATCGAGGGCCGCGACCTCGATCTCGAGGAAAACTTCTTCCTGTGCCAGACGCCGTTCCAGACACGTCGCCCGCACCATCGCTACCAGCACCTGTATTGGCCGCTGATCGCGGCACTGTCGATGCCGTACATCGGCTGGATCTACGACTGGTCGGATCGGCTCGGCAAGACGCCCGTCGCGCGGCACCGCCCGCTGCCCGGCGTGCGCGGCTGGCTCGTGTTCGTCGGCGCGAAGCTCGCGCACTTCGCGCTGATGCTCGCGCTGCCCGTCTGGGTCCTGCACGGCATGGGGGTGGGATGGGGCAGCGTCGTTGCCGCCTATGTGCTCGCGCAGATGTGCGCGTCGTGCTTCGTCGTCGGGCTGCTGCTCGGCACCCACTGGGCCGACGTCGCGTTCTACCGCGCGCCCGACTGCGAACCGCTGCCGCACGGCTGGCGCGAGCACGGGCTGCATACTGCCGTCGACTGGCTGCCCGAGCCGCGCTGGCTCGCGTTCTGGCTCGGCGGGCTGCACCGTCACGCGACCCATCATCTGTTCCCGACCTGGCACCATCGCCACTGCGATGCACTCGCGGCACTCGCCGCGCCGATCGCCGCACGCCACGGCGTGCCCTATCGGGTGCTCACCTACCGGGAGCTGATCGTCGCGCAGCGGCGGTTCCTGAAGCACATGGGCGGCGCGGACTGAGCCGGATCGCGATGGCAATCGATCGCGAACTGGGGCACGACGAGTGATGGATGTCCGGCATGCGAGCGATACGAATCCGGCAAGCTCCCGGCCCGCTCAGCCTCGGCGAACCTCAAAGTCAGATCCTGAAAATAGGCCAATCGACCTATATTTTGGTGAATCGCAAACACGCACCGCGCATCCCGTCGCAGTTCTCAGCAATCGAAAACAGGACGGCGTCTTGCTCGGGATGAGTCGACTGACCGACAATGGCGCATCGCGAGCGCCGGAATCCACCGATCCCGGCGCGCCAGGAAACGCATCCATCCCGGTGGAACAGATGAGCCACGACGACGAGCAGAACAAGCCCCGACGAAACACGCATGCCGGCCGACAGCCGGACGCGCCTGCGGAACCGCAGCCGGGCGAAGGCACGCGCACGCTGACCGAGCGCGGGCGCCAGACCGTCGCCCGCATCCTGGCGAGCGCGATCGACATCTTCGTGAAGGAAGGCTACGGCTGCCTGAGCATGCGCAAGGTGGCGACGAGCGCCGGCCTGGCGCTGTCGAACCTGCAGCACTACTTCCCGTCCCGCGAAGACCTGTTTGCGGCCATCATCACGGAAACCATCGCGACGTATTCGCGCTCCTACGACGGCATCCGGACCGACGCGACACTGTCGCCGGAAGCGCGGCTGGAAAAGGTCGTGCGGCTGCTGATCGAGGATGGCAAGCTGCCCCGGACCCAGAGCCTGTTCGTGAACATCCAGGCGCTGGCCCACACGCACGAATTCGCGCGCAAGAGCGTGGAGGACGCGTACCAGTTCCAGCGCCGCGTGATCGGCGCGTTCGTGTCGGACGTGAACCCCGACCTGACGCCGCTCGAACTGTCGCGCAGGGCCGCGCTGATTACCTGCCAGATCGAGGGGCTGTTCGTGCTGATCCCGCAGCGCAACCGGTTTCCGTCGGACATCAAGGGGATCGAGGACGAAGCGGTGAAGGCCATCGTGGCGCTCGTGCGCGCGCCGGGCGAACGCAGCGCGGCAGCGAAGCCGAAGGCGGCCCGATAACGGGACGCCACGCCGGCCCTCCGCCGGCTCACGCGATCCTGACCAGCATCTTGCCGGTGTTGGTGCCGTTCATCAGCCCGATGAACGCATCCGGCGCGCGGCGGATGCCGTCGACGATCGTCTCGTCGAACACGACCTGCCCGCCCCGCAGCCACGCGGCCATCTCGTCGACGAACGCGTCGCGATACTGCCGATAGTCGTGCAGCAGGAAGCCCGTCAACGTCAGGCTGCGATAGACGATGTTTTCCATGAAGCGCGGCCCCGGTGCCGCACCGACATCGTCGTAGCGCGAAATCGCGCCGCAGATCGCCGCGCGCCCGCCGTAATTGAACGTCGCGAGCGCGGCTTCGAGATGATCGCCGCCCACGTTGTCGAAATACACGTCGATGCCGGCCGGGGCCGCCGCCCTGAGCTGCTCGAGCACGGGCGCGCGGCGATAGTTGAACGCCGCGTCGTATCCGTAGCGATCGCGCACGGCCGCCACCTTCGCGTCGCTGCCGGCCGAACCGATCACGCGCGCGGCGCCCTTGAGGCGCGCGATCTGGCCCGCGAGCGAGCCGACCGCGCCGGCCGCCGCGGACACGAACACGACGTCCTCCGCAAGCAGCCGCGCGACCGCGAGCAGGCCGACGTACGCGGTCATGCCGGTCGCGCCCAGCGCGCCGAGATGAACGCTGGCCGGCAGGCCCGGCACCTCGTCCAACCGCGCGAAGTCTTCCGCCGCGGCCTGCGCGACATCGCGCCAGCCGTACCGGTGCAGCACGAGGTCGCCGGGCGAGAAGTCGCCCGACGCGCTTTCGACCACCCGGCCGATCGCGGCGCCCGTCATCGTCTCGTTCAGCTTGAACGGCTCGACGTACGACGGCCGATCGTCCATCCGCCCGCGCATGTACGGATCGACCGACACGTAGTCGTTGCGGACCCGGATCTCGCCGGCCGACAGCGGCGGCAGCGGCACCTCGACCGTTGCGAAATCGGCGACGACCGGCTGGCCGTTCGGCCGCCGCGCCAGTTGAATCTGCGTGCTGATATCGGTGAGCGCCACCGCGCGATCTCCTTGCGTGAATGTCCGAACCCAAGCCGGTCGACGCCGCGCTCGCGCACGGCGCCGCACCCGGCGCATCAAACCTCGCTCACATGCTCGACCGAAGGCGGGCCGGCGAAGAACAGCCCCGCCAGCTCGCGCCAGCGCTGGAAATCGGCGGTCCGGCGAAACGCGTCGTGCAATTCGACGCTCTCCCACTGCACCATCAGCCGATAGCGGTCGGGGTGCTCGATGCCGCGATAGAGCCGCACGCCGTGACAGCCGGGCGCACGCTCGATCAGCGGTTTCGCTTGCGCAACCGCGCGCTCGAATCCGGACGCGCCGTTTTCGATCAGGTCGATCTGGGCGATTTCAATGACCATGACAAGTGACTCCTCGGTTCGCCATCAGGCGAGGTAATCGTGGACGACCCTGCCGTACGGCAGCGTCGTATCGCAGATCGTGTGCGTGACCGACACGATCTCGCGCACCGGCAGCTCCGCGAGCGGCGCGCGCGCATGCGGAAACAGCTCGAGCGTGCCCGGCCCCGTCCACGCACCCTTCACGACGACGTCCTGGTAGTCGATCCGCACGAGCTCCAGTATGCGTGGCTTGCCGTCCACGTGCGGAATGATCTTGAGCACGACGCCCGGCGTCGTCAGTGCCTGTCTTGCCCGGTCGAAGTCCATTTCCCGATGCTTGTACGCCATCGTCGCCTTCGCGACGAGGCTGCCGCTGTAGTCGAGCGTGCCGACCAGCGTGTCGGTCTGCAGCGCGAGCATCGGCGAGCCGAACTTCTTCGGCAGCCCCCAGATCTCGCGGCCGTCGAGGATCGCGTTGACGTTGCCCGCGTACATCGACGGGCGGAAGCTGACGGCCTCGCCGTCGAGATAGGCGGAAATGCTCTGGCTGATCTCGTAGTAGTCGCCGAGGCCCGGCGCGACCATGTACAGGAACGCGATGCTGACGAGCGGGTCGCGCAGTTCGAGCGGCTCGGGCACCAGTTGCCGGATCCGCTCGAGATCGGAGCGGTAGGTGACCGTCAGCGCGGGCCGGTCGAGAAACTTGTCGGGCGCGGGCGGATACGGCGGCGAATTCAGCGGCATTGCGAAGGCCCGTTCGATCACGTCCTGCCTGCTCAGCCCTGATGCGTTGTCCATGGCAATTCTCCGGAAGCGAAAACGATGGCCGGCACGACGCGCCAGCCCACGGCGTCGGCCGGCGCGCTGCCGGCCCGTCGACGCGTTGCGCCCACCATAGCGCCGCGCCGCCGCGCGCTGTACCCCCGTTCCGGGGGGGTCAAAAAACGCCGCCGGCGCATCAAGGTGGCAGCGGCGACCGTGCTGCGCGGCGCCCCTGTTACCCGATCCGGACCCGCCATGACTTCCGAACTCGCGCACGCACTGGTGCCGTTCTTCTTTTCGATCGCAATGGGCTATTTCGCCGGGAAATCCCACGCCGGCAACCTGCCGATCGTGTCGATCAACACGATGCTGGTCGACTACGCGCTGCCGTTCGCGCTGTTCGTCTACACCGCGAAGATGCCGCGCGCGGCGCTCGCGAGCCACCTCGCGCCGATCGCCGTGATTACGATCGTCATGCTCGTGCCGTACTTCGCGTCGCTCGCGCTGTCGAAGCACGTGTTCCACGTCGATGCGAGCCGCCGCGCCGTGCGGGCCGTGACGGTCGGCATGCCGAACTTCGCGGCGGTCGGGCTGCCGCTGCTGGTCGCCGTGTACTGCGAGTCGAGCACGCTGACCGTCGCGTTCGCGATCACGATCGCGTCGGTGGTGATGTCGCCGGCCTGCCTGATCCTGCTCGAACGGGCCCGAAGCGCCGGGCGCCCGCGCCAGCCGCAGGCGCCGCTGCTCGCACACGCGCTGCGCAACACGTTCACGAGGCCGGTGGTCGTCGCGCCGCTCGCCGGCATCGCATTTTCGTTGCTCGGCTGGCATCTGCCGGCGCTGATCGGCCAGTCGCTCGGCCTCATCGGCGGCACGACGGCCGGGCTCGCGCTGTTCTCGACCGGCCTGATCCTCGCCGCGCTGCCGATCCGCCTGAATGCGGAGGTGTTCGTGGCGCTGCTGCTCGGCCATCTCGTGCAGCCGCTGCTCGCGTGGCTGTGCGTGCGGCTGTTCGCGGTGCCGGCGCCGCTCGCCGGGCAGCTCGTGCTGCTGGCCGCGATTCCATGCGGCTCGTTCGGCATCCTGTTCGGCCTCGCGTACGACATCGACGATCCGACCGCGGGCGCCACGCTGGTCGCGTCGAGTGTCGCGTCCGCGGCGACGCTGACCGTCACGATCTATCTGCTGCGGTTCATCTAGGCGTGTCGTCTTGCGCCACATGGGCCGTGCGACGGAGCCCCCCGAATGGGGAGGCCCGGCTCGTCTGCCCGGAATTTACTAGACGACTGGTCTACTTGGCACGTATGATCCGCTGCATGAACCGTCCCGACCGCCACGCCGCCTGCATCCAGGGGGCACGACTCCCGGCTCTCCATCGCCCTCCCGCCGTCCGGGCGGCGATGCCGGACCGGCACGCGAGCCGGACGCCGGGACGTCGGAGGTCATCCGGCGCTTTTTTTGGATCATTTTATAGACGACTGGTCTACTTTTTCGCGCAACAGAACCCGCGCATCGCACCGGCCGGCGCGCCCTAACCGCCCGGCGAACACCGCAATCCCGAGGTCACCCATGTCACACCCCGAAACAGTCAATCGCCGGCTCGTGCTGGCCAGCCGCCCGGCCGGCGCGCCGGTCGCGCAGAACTTCCGCCTGGAGACCGTCGCGGTTCCCGCGCCGTCCAGCGGCGAAGTCCTGCTGCAGACGCTCTACCTGTCGCTCGACCCCTACATGCGCTGGCGCATGAGCGACGCGCCGTCCTATGCGCCGCCGGTCGCGCTCGGCGACGTGATGGTCGGCGGCACGGTCAGCCGTGTGGTCGCGTCGAAGCACCCGGCGTTCGCCGCCGGCGACCTCGTGCTCGCCGATAGCGGCTGGCAGGACTATGCGCTGTCGGACGGCACCGACCTGATGCCGCTCGGCACGGCGCTCGAGCATCCGTCGCATGCGCTGGGCATCCTCGGGATGCCGGGCTTCACCGCCTATACGGGACTCCTGAAGATCGGCCAGCCGCAGCCGGGCGAAACCGTCGTGGTGGCCGCCGCGAGCGGCGCGGTGGGCGCCGCCGTCGGCCAGATCGCGAAGCTGAAAGGCTGCCGCGTGGTCGGCATCGCGGGCGACGCCGAAAAATGCCGCTACGTCACCGGCACGCTCGGCTTCGACGTGTGCCTCGACCGGCGCGCGCCGGACCTCGCGCGACAACTGGCCGACGCCTGCCCGAACGGCATCGACGTCTATTTCGAGAACGTCGGCGGCCCGATCTTCGACGCCGTGCTGCCGTTGCTCAACGTCGGCGCGCGCGTGCCGGTGTGCGGCCTGATTTCGCAATACAACGACAGCGAATTGCCGCCGGGCCCCGATCGCCTGCCGCGCCTCACCGACACGCTGCTGAAGAAGCGCATCCGCATGGAGGGCTTCATCATCCTCGACCACTACGCGAGCGGCTATCAGCCGTTCCTGCACGACATGCGCGAATGGCTGAAGGCCGGCCACGTGACGCCGCTCGAGGACGTCGTCGACGGCCTCGAGCGCGCACCGGACGCACTGATCGGGCTGCTCGCGGGCAAGAATTTCGGCAAGGTCGTCGTGCGTATCGCCCAGGCTGGTGCCTGACGCAATGCCGCACGACGTTTTTTCATTCCCCTCCTCTCATCGACACACACCATGAAACTGCTTTTCGTCCTGACCTCCCACGACACCCTCGGCTCGACCGGCGAGAAAACCGGCTTCTGGCTCGAAGAATTCGCCGCGCCGTACTACGTGCTGAAGGATGCCGGCGCGGACATCACGCTGGCCTCCATCGCCGGCGGCCAGCCGCCGCTCGACCCGAAGAGCGCGGACGCCGCATTCCAGACCGATGCCACCCGCCGCTTCGACGCGGACGCCGCCGCACGCGCGGCGCTCGCGGCCACGCTCAAGCTGTCGGACGTATCGATCGACGATTTCGACGCGGTGTTCTATCCGGGCGGACACGGGCCGCTGTGGGATCTCGCCGAGGATGCCGATTCGATCGCGCTGATCGAGCGGGCCTTCGCGACGGCCAAGCCGGTCGCGGCCGTGTGCCACGCGCCGGGCGTGCTGCGCCATGCGAAGGCGCCGGACGGCAAGCCGCTCGTCGCCGGCAAGTCCGTCACCGGCTTCTCGAACTCGGAAGAAGAACTCGTCGGCCTGACCAACGTCGTGCCGTTCCTCGTCGAGGACGAACTGAAGGCGAACGGCGGCCGCTATTCGAAAACCAACGACTGGGAGCCGTACGTCGCGATCGACGGGCTGCTGATCACCGGCCAGAACCCCGCGTCGTCCGAGCTGGCGGCCAAGGCGCTGCTCGACGTGCTGAAGCAGGGCTGACGGCCCGGCGCCGCATCGCCCGCGAAAACCGGATCGGCGTGGTCGCCGGTTTTCCGCGGAGCGGGCGGCGCCGCTCGCGGCAATTGCGCGCCGCGTCGATCCCGATTCGGGAAAAGCGTTTAACGTCACGCGCAACACTCGAACACCTGCCGCGCCCCTACAATCCCCCCGTCAATTCGCCCACCGGCATCCGCGCAGCGTCATGCATGCAGGATGCACCCAGCCCCTCATGCGCGCCTCGCCTCCAGAATCACCCTCACACATTTCGGATAACCAAACGCTTTCGGCCCTCGCCGATGCCGCCCGCGACTGGGCACGCACGAGCGGCGTCACGTGGCTCTACGTGTTCAAGACGCTGCTCGCCGCGCTGCTGGCGCTCGGCGTCGCGATGAAGCTCGAGCTGCCGATGCCGCGCACGGCGATGACGACCGTGTTCGTGCTGATGCAGCCGCAGAGCGGGATGGTGCTCGCGAAGAGCCTGTACCGGATCTGCGGCACCGTGGTCGGCTTGCTGGCGATGCTGGTGCTGATCGGCCTGTTCGGCCAGACGCCCGAACTCTTCCTCGGCGCGACGGCGCTGTGGATCGGCGTATGCACGGCCGGCGCCGCGCGCAACCGCAACTTCCGCACCTACGGGTTCGTGCTCGCCGGCTACACGGCCGCGCTGATCGGCATTCCGTCGTGGCAGCACCCGGACGCCGCGTTCCTGTCGGCCATGACGCGCGTGACCGAAGTCACGGTCGGCATCCTGTGCTCGGGCGCCGTCAGCGCGCTGGTCTTCCCGCAGCACCTGAGCGCGCAGCTCCATCGCGCGAACCAGCGCGGCTTCATGCAGTTCGCCGACGACGTGCGCACGGTGCTCGGCGGGCGCACCGAGCGGGCCTTTCTCGAAGCGCTGAACCTGCGCGTGGTCGACGAAACCGTTCATTCGGAGGCGGCCCGCAGCGCCGCCGTGTTCGAAACGCCGGACACCCGCCTGAGCAACGGCCGCCTGACCCGGCTCAATGCGGAATGGATGGCGGCGTCGACGCGCCTGCACGCATTGAGCCAGCGGGTCGCGCGGCTGCACGCCGGACAACCCGGCCCGGCCGCGGCGGCCATCGACGGCTGCCTGTCGGAACTGGCCGCGCGAATCGATGCGGCACGGCAGCGCGCGCCGGACGACGCGCACGTGTTCGCCGAAGCGCTCGTCGCATCGCTCGAGGCCTTCCGGGCGGCGCTGCCCGGCCGCGCGGACGCAGTGCGAACGCGCGTCGATGCGGCCCGCGCCCCGGCGCTGCAGGAATTCGACACGGCGATCGAACTGCTCGACCGGTTCGTCGACAGCTACGTCGCCTACGCGCGCACCTGCGTGTCGCTCGCGTCGGCCGCGCACGCGCGCGAACAATGGCCGGCCCGCTTCGAACCGCGCACCAATCCGCTCGTCGCGGCCGTCGCGGGCACGCGCGCGATGCTGCTGACGCTCGTGCTCAGCCTGTTCTGGATCGCGACCGCGTGGCCGTCCGGCGCGCTGCTCGTGTTGAATGGCGGCGCCATCTGCGCGCTCGTCGCGTCGTCCGCGCGGCCGTCCCGGACGGCGTTCCAGATGGCGATCGGCACGGCCTGCGCGTCCGCGATCGGGCTCGTCGTAATGTTCTTCGTGTACCCGGCGATCGACGGCTTCCCGCTGCTCTGCGTCGTGCTCGCGCCGCCGCTCGCGCTCGGCTGCTGGCTGACGACGCGCCCGTCGCTGGCCGGCTACGGCGTCGGCTACTGCGTCTACTTCTGCTTCCTGACCGGCCCCGACAACGTCGTCGCATACGACCCGACCTCGTTCATCAACGACGCGATCGCGCTGGTGCTGTCGATGCTGATGGCGGCGCTCGCGTTCGAACTGTTCCTGCCGCCGACGATGCGCGCGCTGCGCCGGCATCTGGTCGCGGACCTGCGCGAGCAGGTCGCGTTTGCCTGTACCGGCGCGCTTGCGACGCTGCGCGCGCGCTTCGAGAGCCGCACCCGCGATCTCATGTATCAACTGCGGACGATTTCGCAGGACGATCGCGCGGCAATCGGCGAATCGCTCGAATGGTTTCTCGCGGTGCTCGAAACCGGCTCCGCGGTGATCGACCTGCGCGATGCGATGGCACAGGCCGCATCGCGGGCCGGATCGGATATCGCGCCCGTGTGGCTGGCATCCGCCGATCAGGCATGCCGCGCGATCCGGGCGCTGTTCCAGGCGCCGACGCCGGCCCGCGCCGCCGACGCCACGCGCGCGGTGCAGGCCGCGATCGATGCGCTGCGTCGGCGGATGGCGCAGGAAAGCGGCGCCCGACGAAGCGCGCCACATCTCCAGGCGGCGCTCGCGAGCCTGCATTTCATGCTCAGCGCCATTGCCGCGCCCGATTCCCCGCTGCCCGTGCCGAAGCAGGCCGCGCAAGTCGTCGCAGGAGACGGAAAGCGTTGATGAACGCGCCATGCACACGGCACGCCGCGCCGCACGCTCAATGGCGCGCCGCCTGCTCCGCGCCGAGGCCGGTCTGCGCGCGCACGAACTGCGCATCGAACGCGTGCCGTTCGTCGTTCGCCGCCCGGCTCCGGTCGCGCGACGACACCACGATGCTCACGAGAAACGCCAGCGGCATCGTGAACAGCGCCGGATGATCGTACGGAAAGATCGCGGCCGGATGCCCGAGCACGGCCTTCCACACGGCCGGCGACAGGATCACCAGCCCGACCGACGACACGAGCCCGGCGAAGCCGCCCCACACCGCGCCGCGGCTCGTCAGCCCCTTCCAGTACATCGAGAGCACCAGCGGCGGGAAATTCGCCGACGCGGCCACGTTGAACGCCAGCGCGACCAGGAACGCGAGGTTCTGCCCTTTGAACACGATGCCCAATGCCACGGCGATCGCGCCGATCGCGAGCGTCGTCCATTTGGTCACGCGCACTTCCGCGTCGCCGCTCGCGCGCCCCTTGCACAGCACGTTCGCATAGATGTCGTGCGACACCGCGGACGCGCCGGCCAGCGCCAGCCCCGACACCACGGCGAGGATCGTCGCGAACGTCACCGCCGCGAGGAAGCCGAGGAACAGGTCGCCGCCGGTCGCGCGCGCCAGATGCATCGCGACCATGTTGCCGCCGCCGAGCAGCGTGCCGCCCGCGCGGCCGCCTTCGAAGAACTGCGGATCGGTGCCGACGATCACGATGCTCGCGAGGCCGATCACGAACATCGCGACGAACATGTAGCCGATGCAGGTGCTCGCGACGAACACGCTCTTCCTTGCCTCGCGTGCGTTCGGCACCGTGAAGAAGCGCATCAGCACGTGCGGGAGCCCGGACAGGCCGAACACCGTCGCGAGCGACAGCGACACGGCCGACACCGGGTCCGCGAACAGCCGCCCCGGCCCGAGCAGCATGCTGCCGCCGTGGTGAACCGCCACCGCCCGCGCCGCGAGCCGTTCGAAGCTGAAGTCGAAATGCGCGAGCGCGAGCACCGTGAGCAGCGTGCCGCCGAACATCAGCAGCACGGCCTTGATGATCTGCACCCACGTGGTCGCGATCATGCCGCCGAACGTCACGTACACGATCATCAGGAGCCCGACGCCCACCACCGCATAGGCGTAGTCGATCCCGAACAGCAGCTGCACGAGCTCGCCCGCGCCGACCATCTGCACGATCAGGTAGAAGAACACCACCGTCAGCGAGCTGGTTGCCGCCATCCAGCGCGTGCTGACCGGATCGAGCCGGTAAGCGATGATGTCGACGAACGTGAACTTGCCGAGATTGCGCAGCCGCTCGGCCATCAGGAACAGCATCACGGGCCAGCCGACGAAGAAGCCCACCACATAGAGCAGGCCGTCATAGCCTTTCGAGTAGACGAGGCTGACGACACCGAGCAGCGTCGCGGCGGACATGTAGTCGCCCGCCACCGCGAGGCCGTTCTGGAATCCGCTGATGCCGCCGCCCGCGGTGAAGAAGTCGTTCGCCGTCTTTGTGCGGTTCGCGGCCCACCAGGTGATGCCGAGCGTGATGCACACGAACGCCATGAACATCACGATCGCCGTGAGGTTCAGCGGCTGCCGCCGCGCCCCCTCCACGGCCGGCCCGGCCCATGCGAATCCGCCGGGCGCGAGCGCGATCAGCGCCGCCGCAAGTCGTGCCGGGCCCGTCATTTCGTCACCTCGCCGAGCAGCGCGTCGTTGAGCCGTTCGAACTTCCCGTTCGCGCGCCAGACGTACAGCCACGTGAACGCCCAGCCGACCACGATCACCGCGATCGCCGCCACCACGCCGACGGTCGTCACGTGCCCTGCCGCAACGGGCGCACGCAGCAGCCCGGGGCGAAACGCCACGCAGGCAGCCAGCGCGAAATACGCACCGAGCACGCCTGCGATCAACGACCAGGACAGGCGGGCGCGGCGCGCCGCCAGTTCGCGAAACGTCGCGTGCGCGCGAATGCGCGAGACCGCGCTTGCATTCAACTCCATGAGTCTCCTCCATTTTCAGTTGACGGATCGACAGCTTCGCCGCCGCTTCGACCGAGCTTTTCGTTGTTCTAATGGTATGCGCCGGCTGCATTTCGGCAGCGGCATGCATCGGGCTTCGCGAAGCGTGCGGCACCTCGAACCGCGCCACCGGATCGGCGGCGAGCGGGTATCGGGTGGAACGAGCTTAGGAGCGGGGCGGCGCAAATGCAGCCCCTCGCTTGGGGGGTGTGACGGACCGCCGGATCGGCGGCGTTGTCGCGTCGTTCACGCAAAAAGGCCCGGCCGGCGGACCACCGCCTTGCCGGGCCGGGCAGCGTGCCGCGATGCGCGTCACGCGGGCCGCGTCATTGCCCGCCTTCGAGCCGAAGCCCGAGCTTGCTCGTCACCGACGTCACGCCCTGCACGCCGCGCGCCGCCTCGACCGCGGCGCGGTCCTGCGACTGGTCCGTGATGACGCCCGCCAGCGTCACCTCGCCCGTCTTCGCCTTCGCGAACACCGTCACCTGCGCATCGCCGATGCCGGGCGATTTCATGATGGCCAGGCGCACCTTCTTCGCGAACGCGCGGTTCGCGGCGCGCTCCGCCTTCTTTGCGGCTTTCGGCGACGCCGGCGCCGGCGCGGCTTGCGCCGCCTGCGCGCCGGGCGCGGCGGCATCGGGCGCGGCGGATTGCGCGTAACACACCAGTGACGACGCCATGGCGACACCAGCGACAACGATCATGCTGCGTACCTTCATCTTCCCCTCCTCCACGTGACAAGAACCAACGGAAAACGGCGGATGCGCGCCCGCTTGCTACACCTCGCTGCGAGCCTGCATCGCCATCGCCTCCAGCGCCTGTTCGTCCGCGCTCAACGCGGGCGGCAGCGTGCTGCGCAGGTGATCGAGAAAGGTCCGTACCTTCGCATCCATGAACTGCCGCGACACATAGATCGCATAGACGTCCAGCAGCTGCAGCCGGTAGCCCGGCAACACCCGGACGAGCCGCCCGCTTCTCAGCTCGTCGAGCGCCGAATAGATCGCCAGCGAGCCGATGCCGCGCCCCGCGCGCAACGCCACCATCATCGCCTCGGGCGCGTTCACCTGGAACGGGGCCATCAGCACCGAATGCGATACGACGCTGCCGTCCTCGCCATGCAGCAGCCATTCGCCGTTCGGCTCGGCCGGCGTGTCGAGACGCAGGCACGCGTGCGCGTCGAGATCGGCCGGCGTCGACGGCGTGCCGTGCGTGTCGAGGTAGTCCCGCGATGCAACGAGGATGCTGTGGCTCTTGCCGTACGTGTGCGCGATGTATGCGGAATCCGGCAGGCTCGACGCGGTCAGGATCGAGATGTCGTAGCCTTCCTCGACCAGGTTCGGCATGCGCTGCGAATAGGTGATCTCGACCGACACGTCGGCGAACCTTTCCTGGTACGCGACGATCGACGCGGTCACGTGGCTCTGGCCGAGCCCCGGCATCGTGTGGATGCGCAGCCGGCCGTACGGCCGCACGAGCGCGTTGCGCGCCTCGGCGTTCGCCTGGTCGACGTCGCTCAGGATCGACGACACGCGCTCGAAGTAGCGCCGCCCGCTGTCGGTCAGCGCGATCTTGCGCGTCGTCCGGTGCAGCAGCCGCGTTTGCGCGTACTCCTCGAGGCTGGCGATCGCCCGCGACACCTGCGCGATCGCCACGTCCGTCTGCTTCGCGACCGCGGTGAAGCTGCCCGCCTGCGCAACGCGGACGAAGGTCCGCATGTTTTCAAGCATGTCCATTCCGATCCATCGCCTTTCATTGCGCCCGAATGACGTCCCGGGTGCGTGGCCCGTGCGCTGAACCGGATTGTCGGCGATTCATGCGCGCGCAATCACCCCCCGCACGGGGGGCTGTCGCGCTGCCCGGCAGTGTGAAACGCTCGTCAGGATTGCTTGCGGCCGGCAGCCATTGTTCAGATCAGTCGCGCTGCCCGGCCGCCGTCTTCAGCACGATCTTGCCGATGTGCAGGCCGGAGTCCATCAGCTCGTGCGCGCCGCGCGCATCGCGCAGGTCGAACTGGCGATGGATCAGCGGCTTCACCGCGCCCTGCTTGATCAGCGGCCACACCGCGGCTTCGAGCTCGTGGATGATCTGCGCCTTCTCCGCGTAGGTGCGCGAACGCAGCGTGGAGCCGATGTGCGTCAGGCGCTTGGTCAGCATCGGGAACAGGTCGAGTTCCTTCGCGGGCCCGTTGATCACGCCGATCTGCACGATCCGCCCGTTCATCGCGGCGGCCGCGTAATTGCGGGCGACGTAGTCGCCGGCAATGATGTCGACGATCACGTCGACGCCCTTGCCATCGGTGAAGCGCTTGACGGCCTCGACGAAATCCTCGTTCCGGTAATCGATCGCGAGATCCGCGCCGAGCCGCAGGCTCGCGTCGCGCTGCGCGTCGGAGCCGACCGTCGTGATGATCGTCGACGCGCCGAACGCCTTCGCGAGCATCGTCGCCGTCGTCCCGATGCCGGACGCGCCGCCGTGGATCAGCACCGATTCGCCGCGCGCCAGCTTGCCGCGCTGGAACAGGTTCAGCCACACCGTCATGAAGGTTTCCGGCATCGCGGCCGCCTCGACCATGCCGAGGCCTTCGGGAATCGCCAGCGTGTTGCTCTCGTTCGCAACCGCGTACTCCGCGTAGCCGCCGCCCGGGATCAGCGCGCAGACCTTGTCGCCGATCGCGAAGCGCGTGACGCCCGCGCCGAGCGCGACGACGTCGCCGGCGATCTCGAGGCCGGGAAGATCCGACGCCCCCGGCGGCGGATCGTACAGGCCCTTGCGCTGGAACACGTCCGGGCCGTTCACGCCGGCCGCGTGAATGCGGATCAGGACTTCGCCGGCCGCCGGCGACGGCACCGGGCGCGTCGTCGGAACCAGGACTTCGGGGCCGCCGGGGCGCACGATTTCGACGGCGCTCATCTCGGTCGGGAGTGCTTTCATTTGATCATTCACGATTCGATCCTCTGCAGTACGCCGATGCGCGCTCGAATCCGGGGACCTCCCCGCTTCGCCGCATCGCGATGAAGAGGCAGTCTATCGATCGCCCTGCGCGATCGCACGTCGTGAATTGCCGATCGACGGATGCAAATTTGCATCACGCCGGGCGCAATGCGAATCCGCCTGCCGATTCGTCGAAGGATTGAAGCCGGTGCCGGCGCGCTCACGCGTCGCCGTCGTGCATGCGCGAACGCGGCAGGTCGAGCGCGAGCCCGCTGCGCACCGCCTGGATGCGCGACGTGACGTTGAGCTTTTCGAAGATGTTCTTCAGGTGCCACTTGATCGTCTCCGGCGCGACGCGCAGCGCGCGGGCGATCTCCTTGTTCGACAGCCCGCGCGCGACATAGTCGAGGATCTCGACCTCGCGCGCGCTCAGGTTGCCGGCCGTCTGCGCCGTCTCGGACCGCGCGGCCTGCGCACCGGCCGACTTGCGGTGCGCATCGAACGCCTGCGCCAGCTCGCGCACGTACCACGCGCTGACCTGCGGAAAACGCTCCGCCTGCGCCTGCATGCGCGCGATCAGCCGCTCGAGCACCGCGCCTTCGTCGATGAACGTGCGCACGAGCCCGTTGCGCTGGCCGTATTCGAGCGCCTGCGCGAGCACGTCGAGCGCGGCGTCCGCGTGCCCCGCCTGCTCGAGCGCCGCCGCGCGCAGCGTCGCGGCCTGCGCGGCGAGCCAGTCGAACCCGCGCGCCGCGACCTGTTCGTGCACGGCCGCCATCAGGCTCGCCGCGTCGTGTTCGCGCTGGTCGCCGAGCAGCAGCCGCGCCTGCGCCGATTGCGCGATCTGCCACGTCTCGACGTAGCTCGACACCGCATCGGGCGGCGCGGCCGGCACCAGCGACGCAAGCGCATGCCCGAGCCGGTTCGCGCGCGTCAGGTTGCCTTCCTTCAGGTACAGGCGAATGCCGGTCGCCATGCACGCCACGCGCAGGCGCAGCCATTGCCGGCCGCAGGCGACATGGTCGGCCTCGTCGAGAATCTCGTGCGCGCGCACGGCCTGCCCGGCGTCGAACGCGAGCAGCGCGGCGGTCTGCATGAAGCGCTGCAGCGGCCCCAGCGAGCACGCCTGCATCGCGATCTGGAAGCGCTCGCGCTGCGCTTCCCGCACCTTCGCGAGGTCGTTCCATTCGTAGTAGATCGACGACAGGTAGCCGGCCGACAGCGCCGTCGCCGCGGACAGCCGCCCCGCCGCGCGCTCGGCCGACTGCAGCGCCGCCTCGAAGGTCTTCGACGCGTCGTGCAGGCGCCCCGCGACGAATTCGGCCAAGCCCGACATGTTGCGCCGGTACACGTTCGCATAGAGCGGCACGTCGCCGTGCGCGGCCCGCTCCGCACGCGCGCGCAGCGCCAGCACGTCGTCGATGCGCCCCGCGTAGCTCAGCCCGAAGATCAGCGTGGTCTGGCCGATCTGCTCGATCCACGAGCCGGGCTTCGGGCCGGCCGCCATCACGCGCTCGCCGAGATGCAGCGATTCGGCGCTGCGATCCGACAGGGCTGCGATCAACGAGCGCACCGCGAGCAGTTCGGTCGCGGTGACGTCGTCCGTGCCGAGCCGCCCCGCGTCGATATCCGCCTCGATCGCTTCGAGCGCGTGGCGCGCATCGACCGTCTGCATCGCGAGCGCCAGCGCCCACGCATGGGCGATGCGCAGGCGCAGCCGCCCCTTCGATGCGTGGTCGGGCAGCCGCGACACCCAGTCGAGCACCGTGCGCACGTCGCTCGCCGCGATGAACTTCATCGCGCACGCCTCGACCCACGCCGCGGCCGCGTCGAAATCGCCGGCCGCGAGCGCGTGCCTCACCGCGTCCGGCCACTGGTGGCGGCCCGCATGCCATTCGCTCGCGCGCCGATGCAGCGCGGCGATCGCCCCGGGTTGCCGCAGCGCCAGTTCCTCGCGCAGATACTGCGAAAACAGCGCGTGATAGCGATACCATTCGCGCCCGCCGTCGATCGACTTGATGAACAGGTTGTGCACGCTCAGCCATTCGAGGCAGTCCGCGCCGTCGCGCGCGCCGGTCAGCGCGTCGCACAGCGGCGGCGTCATCCGGTCCAGCACCGCGGTGCAGAGCAGGAAATGCCGGATCGCGTCCGGCACGTGCGTCATCACGTTCTCGTTCAGGTAGGTGGCGATGCCCGCGCGCGCGTTGCCGACCTGCTCCGCGACGCGCGCCGCGTCGTTTTCGTCGCTTTCGTCGCGCAGCGCGAGCGCGGCGAGCTGCAGGCCCGACACCCAGCCTTCGGTCGCCGCACGCAGCCGTTCGAGGCTGGCCGCGTCGAGCGCCTTCCCGGCCACCCGGTCGAAGAACGCGCGGGTTTCCTGTTCGTCGAAGCGCAGGTCGTCCGCGTCCACGCGCACGAGCTGGTCGCGCGATTCGAAATGGCTGAGCGGCAGCGCCGGCGTCGCGCGGCACGACAGCACGACGTGCAGGTTCGACGGCGCGTAGCGCAGCAGCCCGAACACCGCGTCGTGTATCACCGGCGACGCGAGGCGGTCGAAATCGTCGAGCATCACGAACAGTTCGACGCCGGCCGCATCGAGCTCGTTGAGCAATTCGTCGAACACGACCTTCAGCGGAATCAGCGCGCGATCGCGCAGCAGGCGCTGCGCGCGGCTGCCGATGCCGCCCGTCGCGCCGACAATCGACTCGATCAGGTATGACGAGAAGATCGACGGGTTGTCGTCGTCCGGGTCGAGGCTGACCCACGCGACCTTCACGCCCGTCGACAGCAGCACGTTGCGCCACTCCGCGAGCAGCGTCGTCTTCCCGTAGCCGGCCGGCGCGCTGACGACCGTCAGCCGGCGCTCCAGGCCGCGCCTCAGCCGCCCGATCGGAATCGATCGCGGCACGAGCTCGCGCGCCAGCGCCGGCACCAGCTTGGTGCGCACCAGCACGTCGATCGCGTCGGCCTCGACGGACAGCGCCGCCTGCCTGCTTTTCCTGGACGTCATTGTCGCGATGTTCTCCCGATGGCAACCGCACTCGGGCGCCCGGCCGGCGCGGGCGGCCGCGATGTTCCGCGTAACAGCATAAACATACGATGCCGGCCGCCGATAGTCAGGGTTCTCCTGACCGGGCCATGCGGCATCGTCCGGCCGGTCGCGCCGGTCGCGCCGGTCGAATGCAAAGGCTCGCATTCTTGTCGATCGGCCGCCGGCCGATCAGCCCCCCATTCGGGGGGTTACGCCGATGCGGGCCGCCGCTTCATGCTGGGCGCTCGACGATGCGGCCGGCATGCGCCCGCTCGCGTCCACCGTTGCGCGCCCGTGCGCAGGGAGCCGCCATGAATTGCAGCGAAATCGCCGAAGCGTTCTTCGATCGCTATCGGCGCCACGACATCGACGGCATGCTCGCGCTGTGCGCCGAGCACGCGACGATCGACTACGTGCCGCTCGATGCGGCCGGGCCGGCCGCCGTGCAGGGCAAGGCGATCTGGGCATCGCTGATCGACGCCTTTCCGGATCTGTCGAACGAAATCACCGCGCTCCACCCCGACAGCGCCGGCCGTCACGTGACGGTCGAAGTGACGATCGGCGGCACGCAGGCGCGCGATTTCCTCGGCATCGCGAATCGCGGCCATGCGTTCTCGCTGAAGCACGCGTTCATTTTTGAATTCGACGCCGCGGGACGCATCGCGCGAATCCGCGCGTACTGGGACAACGCGCGGCTGTTCGACGATCTCGGAGGGACGACGCGCGGCTGACCGCGCGTGCGCGTCACGCGTCCTGGTAGCGCTCGCGCAGCGCCCGCTTGTTGATCTTGCCGACGCTGGTGCGCTCGATCGACGCGACGATCAGCAGCTTCTCCGGCACCGCGTAGCGCGAGATCAGCCCGCGATCGGCGACGCCCTTCACGTGCGCCTGCAGCTCGGCCGGCCCGACGCGCCCGACATGGGTGTCGGCCAGCACGACGAGCGCCAGCGGCCGCTCGCCCCACTTCGCATCCTTGACGCCGATCACCGCGGCTTCGCGCACCGCCGGATGCCGCGACAGGATGTCCTCGAGCGCCAGCGACGACACCCACTCGCCGCCGGTCTTGATCACGTCCTTGATGCGGTCGGTGATCTGCAGGCAGCCGTCCTTGTCGATCACGCCGATGTCGTTCGTATGCAGATAGCCGCCCTCCCACAGCGCCGCCGACGCCGCCTCGTCGCCCAGATAGCCGGCGGTCGCCCACGGCATGCGCACCACCACCTCGCCGCTCGAGCGGCCGTCGTGCGGCACGTCGCGCAGGTTCGCATCGACGATGCGCAGGTCGACGAGCGGCAGCGGCAGCCCCGTGCGCGTGCGGCGCGCGACGTCGTCGCCGTCGCCGCACGGCGCGTCGTCGCCGACCACGGGCGGGTCGACCTGCGCGATCGTCATCAGCGGGCAGGTTTCCGACATCCCGTAGCCGGTGTACACGTCGATGCCGCGCGCGAGCGCGGCACGCGCCAGCCCGTCCGACAGCGGCGAGCCGCCGACGAGCACCTTCCACGACGACAGGTCGACCGACGCCGACGCCGGGCTGTCCAGGATCATCCCGAGCAGCGTCGGCACGCAATGCGAGAACGTGACCGACTCGCGCGCGATCAGCGCGAGCAAACCGTCCGGCGCATAGCGGCCCGGATACACCTGCTTGAGCCCGAGCGCGGTCGCGATATACGGCATGCCCCATGCGTGCACGTGGAACATCGGCGTGATCGGCATGTACACGTCGTCGCGGTGCACGCGCCCGCGCTCGCGCGCGCTCGACAGCGCCGCCATTCCCGCGAGCGTGTGCAGCACGAGCTGGCGATGGGTGAATGCGACGCCCTTCGGCAGCCCGGTCGTGCCGGTCGTGTAGAACGTGGTCGCGCGCGTGTTCTCGTCGAAATCGGGGAACACGAAATCGGGCGAGCCGCCGGCCACCAGGTTTTCGTACTCGTCGACGAAGCCGTCGGGCAGCGCCGTCGGCTCGCCGTCGCCGATCAGCACGAAGCGGCGCACCGTCTCGAGCCGCGCGCGCAGGCCGTCGAGCGGCGGCAGGAAGTCGCGATGGACGAGCACGATGCGCGCGCCCGAGTGGTTCAGCGTATGGAGCAGCTGGTCGGGCGACAGCCGGACGTTCGCGGTCATCAGCACCGCGCCCATCATCGGCACCGCGAAGTAGCACTCGAGGTAGCGGTGACTGTCCCAGTCCATCACGGCCACCGTGTCGCCGGGCGCGACGCCAGCCGCCGACAGCCCGCTGGCAAGCTGCCCGACGCGGTGCCGGAACGTCCAGTAGTCGTACCGGACCTGGTCGCTGTAGACGATCGCCTGCTCGGGCCGCGTCGCGAGCGGCGTATGCAGCAGCTGCTTGATCAGCAGCGGGTACGCGCAGGCGGACGATGCCGGGGCCGCCGGCGCAGGCGTGGACGACTCATTCATGAATGCCTCCATAAGCGGACGACGATTGCCGATGCGGCCGCGCCCGCCGCCGACACCGGTGACCGGGGTCGTGCTGCGGGGCGCGTCGGACCGCGAAACCGTGGCGTCTCCTCTTCATTCCTATGCGGGAATGCATGCGAAACGGCCGGCCGGAAGCGGTGCGCCGCCCGAGCCGGAATGTCGACCACGATACCCAGCGGCCACCGGCCGGACACCCCCCCTGTCAGGGGGTGAGCCGGCGCCGCGCGCGCCATGCAGAAGGATCGCGTTCGTGTCAGCCCACCTGTTCGGGGGGGACGCACGCGCCGGACGCAACGGTAAGATTCGCCCGAAGGCGTCCCGCGGCGAGCGCGTGGGCGCCCATTGCGGCCCGCCGTAAGTTCCAACCCGAGAAAGGAGTAGCCATGACTTCCGAACGCCAGGACCTGGACAAAGCGCCCACCCCCGATCCCGCCGAGAACAATGCGTTCTTCCCTTCGCCCTACTCCCTGTCGATGTACACGTCGTCGAAAACGGACTTCGACGGCACGGACTACCCGAATCCGTACCGGGGCGGCAAGTGGAAAGTCCTGATGATTGCGAGCGACGAGCGCTACATCCTGATGACCAACGGCAAGATGTTCTCGACCGGCAATCACCCGGTCGAAATGCTGCTGCCGATGTATCACATGGACAAGGCCGGCTTCGAGATCGACATCGCGACGCTGTCCGGCAACCCCGCGAAGCTCGAACTGTGGGCGATGCCCGGCGAGGACGAGGCCGTCCAGGGCACCTACCGGAAATACCTGCCGAAGCTGAAGGCGCCGCTGAAGCTGTCCGACGTGCTGGAAAGCAGCCTCGGCGCGGATTCACCCTATATCGCCGTGTTCGTGCCGGGCGGCCACGGCGTGCTGGCCGGCATCCCGCACAGCCGGGAAGTCAAGCGCACGCTGCAGTGGGCGCTGGACCACGACCGGCACATCGTCACGCTGTGCCACGGCCCGTCGTGCCTGCTGGCGTCGGCCGTCGACGAGGATCCGGACCGCTATCCGTTCAAGGGCTACGAAATCTGCGTGTTCCCCGATTCGCTGGACAAGGGGGCGAACCTCGACATCGGCTACATGCCGGGCCCGCTGCCCTGGCTCGTCGGCGAAAGCCTCGAGAAGCTCGGCGTCACGGTGCTGAACCGGGACATCACCGGCCGCTGCCACCAGGACCGCAAGCTGATCACCGGCGACAGCCCGCTCGCGTCCAACAATATCGGCAAGCTCGCCGCGGCGGCGTTGCTCGAGGCCGTCGCGCGGTAAGCGTCCTGCGGGCGCTGCGTCGCGTCGCACCCGGCCGTCGATCCGCCGGCGCGACGCAGCCCGCTCTCGACGCGCTCGGCCTCACTCCGCGGCCGGCGTCTCGTGCAGATGCCGCCACACGATGCGCCCGCCCTCATCGCGCTCGAACACGGCGGTCGAGCGCCGCACGGTGCGCCGCCCTGCGTCGTCGGCCTGCGTCTCGCGATAGCCGATCGCCGCGCCGCCGTCCCATTCGGCGATCACCTGCAGCGCGTCGATCTCGATCCGCAGCCCGGGGCGCGCGCCGTGCCCCTGCGAGAACAGCGCGTCGACACCTGCGAAATCGATCGCCGCGCCCTGCAGCGTGATCATCGTGAACCGCGGCGAGAAACGGGCAAGCAGCCGCGCGAGCACCGGCGCGGACCGCCCGCCCGCCGCGCGGCCGGACAGCCATTGTTCGATATCGACATGCGCGTCGACGACTTCCTGGAAATACGGATTCGGCAGGTTCATGGGTGGTCCTTCACGATTGTCGGGAAACCGGTTGTGCGCTGCTCGAGCCGCGCGGCGCAAGCCGTGCGACGAGCAACAGCGGGATCAGCGTCAACAGCGCCGCCAGCACGAAGCTCTGCCAGTAAGGCAGCAGCGCAGCGCTGCCCGCGGCGAGCGACGACAGCCCGTTGAACGCGCTGCCGAGCACCGCCACGCCGACACAGAAGCTCAGTTGCCGGTTCAGGTTCCACAGCGCGCTCGCGTCGCCCATGCGCTCCGCCGGCACGTCGATGAACGCGGCGCTCTGCGCGGTGCTCGTGCACAGGCTCGCGCCGAAGCCCATCGCGGCGAACGCGGCCACGCGCCCCGCTTCGAGCGCGGCGAGCGGGGTCGCGAGCAGCAGGATGCCCGCGCAATCGACCGCGATCCCGCATGCGAACAGCGGCCTCGGGCCCCAGCGCGCGAACCCCCGGCGTGTCGTCGCAATCGCGCAGCACGACGCGATCGCCCACGGCAGCATCAGCGCGCCCGCATGCGCGGCGCTCAGCCCCAGTTCGTTCTGCAGATACAGCGCGGCGACGAGATTGACGCCGGCGAACACGCCCGGCACGCACAGATAGACGACGACACCCGCGCGCAGCAGCGGCTGCGCGAGCAGCCGCAGGTCGAGCAATGGCGCGGCCGCTCGACGCGCGTGCGCCACGTAGCCGAGCCCGGCGGCGCCCGCGGCCATGAGCATCGCGAGCGCGAGCCGGCCCGCACCGGGCCGGCCGGCGAACGTCAGGCCGAGCAGCAGCGCGACGAGCGCGGCGGCGCTCAGGCCGAGCCCCGGCCAGTCGAGCGGCGCCGGCCGCGCACCCGCGCGGTCGGCCGGCAGCCACGCGAATGCGAGCCCGCCGGTCGCAACCGCAAGCGGCAGCATGCCGACGAAGATCGCGCGCCACGACATCCGGTCGACGATCAGCCCGCCGATCGCGGGCGACAGCGCCGGCACGAGCAGCGCGACCATCATCACGACCGACGTCAGGTGCGCGCGTGCGTCCGGCGGATACGCGCGATACGCGAGCGCCTGCCCGACCGGAATCAGCAGGCCGCCGCCGAGCCCCTGCGCCAGCCGCCACGCGAGCAGCGCGCCGATCGACGCGGCACGCGCGACACCGAGGCTCGCGAACCCGAACAGCAGCAGCGATGCGATCAGCACCCGCCGCTCGCCGAAGCGGCGCGCGAGCCATGCGCCGAGCGGAATCACGACGGTCAGGCCGAGCACGTACGTGTTGCCGACCCACGCGAGCTGCGCGACCGATGCGTGCAGCTCGCGCTGCAGCGCCGGATACGCGGCGTTGAGCATGAACATGCACGCGAGATCGATGGCGAACCCGAGCAGATAGACGGCGGCAACCCTGGAACGAGCGGACATGTCGGCGGAAATCGAACGAAACGCCGCAGTTTAGGGGCCGGCCGCGGCGCCGGTAAGGCTGGCGACGCGAACGGTCCCGTCGAAAAATCATGACAATCCGGGGCGGCACGCAGGGCGGCAAACGGCTGCGAAGCCCCACGCCGGGGCGGCGCTCAGCGCGGCAAACGGCGGCTAAGCCCCACGCCAAGGCGCTGCCCAGCGCAGCAAACGGCGGCTAAGCCCTACGCCAAGGCGGCGCTCAGCGCGGCAAACGGCGGCTAAGCCCCACGCCAAGGCGCTGCTCAGCACGGCAAACGGCGGCTAAGCCCCACGCCAAGGCGGCGCTCAGCGCGGCAAACGGCGGCTAAGCCCCACGCCGCCGCACATTCCCGGTACCCTTCGCTCCGGACTTCGTTTTCAAGCAGGGTGATCGACACAACCATGGTGAGCCTCGATCGTTTCGCGATCTTCCGCGCCGTCGTCGAAGCGGGATCGTTCACGGCCGCCGCGGCCGCGCTGAACCAGGCGCGCGCGGCCGTCAGCTTCAACGTGAAGCAGCTCGAAACCGAGCTCGGCGTGACGCTGCTCACGCGAACGACGCGCCGGGTCGCCTTGACGGACGCGGGCGAACGCTTCTACGCGCGCTGCGTGCGCGTGCTCGACGAAGCCGACGGCGCGATCGACGACGCACGCGGCGAGCACGGCGGCATGCACGGCAGCCTGCGGGTGACGTCGACGGTCGAATACGCGTCGCGGGTCGTCGCGCCCGCGCTGCATGCGTTCACGCAGCGGCACCCCGCGCTGCGGGTGCGGCTCGACACGCATACGGCGCAGGCGGATCTCGTGCGCGACCGCTTCGACGTCGCGATCCGGCTCGGCCGCTCCGAGCAGTTCCGGGATCTGCCGTATCGCGGCGTGTGCCTCGGCACGTATGAAGTGCGGCCGGTGATGACGCCCGGCCTGGCCGCACGCGCCGGCGTGCCGCACATCGACTCCCCCGACGCGCTGGCCCGCCTGCCGCAGCTCGGCCACAGCCGGCTGGAACGGATTGCCGCGTGGCCGCTCGTGCACCGCGACGGCAGCGAGCAGGTGTTCCGGCCGGCCGCGAAGCCGCAGCTCGTGGTGGACAACGCGTCGGTGCTGCAAGCGCTTGCGCGGCAAGGCAGCGGCGTCGCGCTGCTGCCGGAATGGCTGGTGCGCGACGATCTCGCGAGCGGCGCGCTGGTCGACGCGCTGCCCGATTACCGGTTTCCGCGGCAGAGCGTGTACGCGCTGTACGTGTCGACCCCGCACGTGCCGCAGAAGGTGCGCGCGTGGGTCGATTTCATGAAGGCGTATTTGAAGAAGGCGGGCTGACGCGCCGGCTCACCGGCCCGGGCCGTGCGCCCCCGCCGCCGCATCCACCGCGTCGACCGACCGGTTCAGCCACGGGCCGATATCCATCTCGTCGTAGCGCACGAGCCGGCTGTTGCGGGCCCGCCGGTAGCCCCACCAGATCGCGACGAACAGCGGAATCCACACGTAGATCGACAGCACCTCCATCCAGTCGATCTTCTCCGCAAAAAACGCCTGATAGTCCTGCCCGAGCGAGATCGCCACGCAGATCGCGATCGCGAACAGCGGCCCGAACGGAAACCACTTCGCGCGATACGGCAGCTGGTCGAGCCGGTAGCCCTGCTTCAGCAGACCCTTGCGGAAGCGGTAGTGACTGACCGCGATGCCGAGCCATGCGATGAAGCCCGTGATGCCGACCGTGTTCAGCAGCCACAGATAGATCCGCTGGTTGTTCGCCAGCGACGTCAGGAAGCACAGCCCGCCGACCGCCATCGTCGCGTACAGCGCATTGCGCGGCACGCCGCCCGGCGACAGCGTCGCGAACATCGCCGGCGCGCGGCCCTCGGTCGCGAGCGTATACAGCATCCGCGTGGCCGCATACGTGCCGGAATTGCCCGCGGACAGCACCGCGGTCAGGATCACGACGTTCATCGCGCCGGCCGCGATCGGAAACCCCGCGTGGCTGAAGACCAGCGTGAACGGGCTCACGCCGATGTCGGTCACGTCGCTCTTGAGCAGGTTCGGGTCGGTGTACGGAATCAGCAGGCCGATCACGAAGATCGCCAGCACGTAGAACAGCATGATCCGCCAGAAGATCTGCTTCACCGCGCGCGGGATCGTCGTGCGCGGGTTCTCCGATTCGCCGGCCGTGATCCCCACCAGCTCGGTGCCGAGAAACGAAAACCCGGCGATCAGCGCGACGCTCATCATCGCGTGCACGCCGCCGACGAACGGCGCATCGCCGATCGTGAAGTTCCGCCAGCCTGCCGCGTGGCCGGCGCCGATCGCACCTGCCGCGATCAGCAGCCCGGCGGCGATGAACGCGATCACCGTGACGACCTTGATCAGCGAGAACCAGTACTCCGATTCCCCGAAGCCGCGCACCGACAGCGTGTTCAGCAGGAAGATCAGCACCAGGAACGCGGCGCCCCACCAGATGCCCGGCACGCCGGGAAACCAGTAGCGCATCACGATCTGCCCGGCGACCAGTTCGATCGCGATCGTCACCGCCCAGCTGTACCAGTAGGTCCAGCCGAGCGCGACGCCGAAGCCTGCGTCGACGTATTTCTCGCCGTAGACCGCGAACGAGCCCGACACCGGCATCAGCGCGGCCATCTCGCCGAGCCCCGTCACGACGAAATAGACCATCAGCCCGATCACCACGTACGCGGCGATCGCGCCGCCCGGCCCGGCCTGCGCGACCGATGCGCCGGAGGCGACGAACAGCCCCGTGCCGATCGAGCCGCCGATCGCGATCATCGCGATATGGCGGCTTTGCAGGCGGCGCTTCAACGTCGTCTGCGGCAATGCGATTCCTGCGTCAGTCGCTTGCATGGCGTCCATAGCATTCACCCTGAAAGAGTCGGTCCGTCCAATTTGATTCGGGATGCAGATCATCAGGCACGCCTTCGCGCGCCGATTGACTGCAATATTCAGGTTCCGGCTGAAGCGGTGCCGCCCGGCGGCGTCACGCGGCGCTGCGCTTGATCACCTGCAGCTCGGCCGTCGTCACGATCTTCTCGATCCGGTAGCGCGGGCTCTCGAGCCACGCGTTCGCGATCCGGCGATACTCGTCGAGATCGTCGCACGCGAGCCGCACCAGGAAATCGAAGGTGCCGCTGACGAGCCAGCAGTCGAGCACCGCCGGGTTCGCGCGCATCTCCTCCTCGAACGGCGCCTGCGAACGGCCGTGGTCGGCGAGCACGATCTGCGCGAGCACGACGATCGACTTCTTGTCGCGCGGCGCATGGATCACAGCGCGGTAGCCGGCGATCACGCCCATCGCCTCGAGCCGTTCCACGCGGGCCTGGCACGGCCGCGGCGTCAGGTTCACGAGCTCCGACAGCTTGCGGTATGAAATGCGTCCGTCGTTGCGCAGGATGTCGAGGATCCGGAGATCGATCTTGTCGAGCTGCATCTTCTTGTCGGGCATCCGGGTTCGCTCCAGTCGGGTCGTGGCTTGCGCACGCGGCGTCTGCCGCCTCGCACGCGCGCCACATTATCCGGCCGAACCGCACCGCGTGCCAGCCGGCTAGAACCGCAGCGACAGGCAGGTCAGCCCGCCGTCCATCTTGCGGAACTCGCTCGTGTCGATCACGCGCAGCGGCAGGCCGAGCGTCTCGAGGCGCGCGTGCACGCGCGGGTAGCCGGCCGGCGTGATCAGTGCGTCGTTCACGCGCAGCGTATTGCCCGCGTATTCGTCGGCCGGTGCGACCACGATCCGGCGGAACCCGGCAAGCGCCGGGTGCGCGTCGAGCGCTTCGTTCACGAGCAGCGTGTCGTCGCCCACGCTGTTGACGACCGACTTCAGGTGCAGGCCCTCGCCGACCGGCACCGCGACGACCGTATAGCCGTACGGCGACACCAGCGCCTCGAACGCCGCGATGCCGGCGGCATCCGTGCGGCCGGTCAGGCCGATGAAGAAGCGCTTGCCGACCAGCATCACGTCGCCGCCGTCAAGCCGGCCGTCGCGCATCGGCAGCAGCTCGCGGTACGCGGCGAGCGGCGTGGCGATGTGATCGATCTCGCCGCGCCGCGCGGGCGCGCCGGGGCGCGTGATCACCGCGAATTCGGGCGTGACGACGGCGACGTCCTCGACGAAGTGCGCATCGGGAAACGCATCGAGCGGCGGCAATTCGGTGATCGCGACGCCGAGCGTGCGCAACGTGTCGCAGTACGCGTCGAACTGCGCGAGCGTCGTGTCGTGGTCGGGCGCGCCGAGCAGCGCGGTGGTGAGGCCCGCGCCGCACGATGCGGCGGGCCGGCGAACGATGGCTTGCGTGAACTGCATCGACTCCTCCTTGGAATGGGGCGCGGCCTGCGCGATCTGCCGCGCAACCGCTCCGGGTGCCAAACCATTATCGGGAGTCAAAATGGGCCAGTTGCGTCGATTTCGGCCGTGTGCGCAGCCGATTCCGTCGAATTCGCGCACGCGGGGCGACCGATTCGGCCGCCTGCCCGGGCGCAGCCCGCCCGGAATGCAAAACACCCCGGCGGGCTGACCCACCGGGGTGTTCTGGTGTTGCGATTGCCGGACGCGAACGGCCGTTCGGCCATTCGCGTCGCACGCGGCTTAGCGTGCGTTGATCGGATTCGCTTCGCGCGGCGTATCGCCGATGAACAGCTGACGCGGACGGCCGATCTTCTGTTCCGGATCCGCGATCATTTCGTTCCACTGTGCGATCCAGCCGATCGTACGTGCCATCGCGAAGATGCAGGTGAACATCGACGTCGGGATGCCCAGCGCGCGCTGGACGATGCCCGAGTAGAAGTCGACGTTCGGGTACAGCTTGCGCGACACGAAGTACTCGTCTTCCAGCGCGATCTTCTCGAGCTGCATCGCGAGCTTGAACAGCGGGTCGTCGTGCAGGCCCAGTTCGTTCAGCACTTCGTAGCACGTTTCGCGCATCAGCTTCGCACGCGGGTCGTAG
>Ga0157367_1000140_pt1 | contig 37373 bp, 28 predicted proteins | sample AttbisABBM2_FD_113142 | JGI IMG/M metagenome (GOLD analysis project Ga0157367, IMG submission 113142) | Fungus gardens microbial communities from leaf cutter ant in Botucatu, State of São Paulo, Brazil - Atta bisphaerica ABBM2 | ecosystem: Host-associated > Fungi > Mycelium > Unclassified ... | reverse complement strand
TGTCCGCGAGCGTGCCGATCCGCACCGCGAGGTCGATGCCTTCCTCGACGAGATCGACGAAGCGGTCGGTGATCGACACGTCGATCCGCAGGTGCGGATAGGTGCGCGCGAGGTCGAGCACGATGGGCGTCACGCAGTGATGCCCGAACGCGAGCGGCACGCTCAGCCGCAGCTTGCCGCGCGCCTCGTGGCGGCCGCAGTCGAGATCGGCCTCCGCCGCTTCCAGCTCCGCGAGCGCGCGCACGCAGCGGTCGTAGTACGCCTGGCCGTCGTCGGTCAGGCTCTGGCTGCGCGTCGTGCGCTGCAGGAGCCGCGCGCCGAGCCGCTTCTCGAGCCGCGCGATCGCCTTGCCGACCGCCGAGCGCGTCATGTCGAGGCGCTCCGCCGCGAGCGCGAAGCTGCCGGATTCCACCACCTGCACGAAGGTCGTCACGCCGTCGAGTTTGTCGGTCATCGTTGGTGAGTGTCTATTGGTTCCTGGGAGTCCCGAGTCATGCGAAGCAGATGACTCAATGGGGAGCAAGATTCTCACTATAGTACCGACTCCCGTTCATCGCGTGCGACGCCGCGGCCCGTGCGCAGCGAACGCCCCGTTCGACTCTGGAGGTGCGGGTCGCCCGGCTGCCGGGCAACGCCGCGATATCGATGACGTCTTCTGCTTCCCGCCGCAATGCGGTCGCGCTCGCGGCCGTCTGTCTCACTTCGTTGATGTTCGGCCTCGAGATTTCGAGCGTGCCGGTGATCCTGCCGACGCTCGAACACGTGCTGCACGGCGACTTCAACGGCATGCAATGGATCATGAACGCGTACACGATCGCCTGCACGACGGTGCTGATGGCGGCCGGCACCCTCGCGGACCGCTTCGGCCGCAAGCGCGTCTACGTCGCGGGCACCGTGCTGTTCGGCGCGACGTCGCTGCTGTGCGGGCTCGCACCGAACGTGCCGGTGCTCGTCGCGGGCCGGCTGCTGCAGGGCGCGAGCGGCGGCGCGATGCTGATCTGCCAGATCGCGGTGCTGTCGCATCAGTTCCGCGAGGGGCGCGAGCGCGGCCGCGCGTTCGGCATCTGGGGGATCGTGTTCGGCATCGGGCTCGGCTTCGGGCCGATCGTCGGCGGCGCGATCGTCGCGCTCGCGAGCTGGCCGTGGGTGTTTCTCGTGCATGCGCCGCTCTCGGCCGTCGCGCTCGCGCTGATTGCCGGTGCGGTGCAGGAGTCGCGGGATCCGCACGCGGGCACGCTCGACGTCGCGGGCATCGTCACGCTGTCGCTCGCGGTGTTCGGCCTCGCGTTCTATATCACGCAGGGCGACGCGCTCGGCCTGACGAGCGCGGCGGGGCTCGGCGTGCTCGGCGCGACCGTGCTGGCGCTGGCCGGATTCGTCGTGGCCGAGCGCAGCAGCGCGCGCCCGATGTTCGATTTCTCGGTATTCCGGATCCGCGCGTTCACCGGCGCGATCTTCGGCTCGATGGGGATGAACTTCAGCTTCTGGCCGTTCATGATTTATCTGCCGATCTACTTCCAGGTCGCGCTCGGCTACGACAGCGTGACGGCCGGCCTCGCGCTGCTCGCATACACGCTGCCGACGTTGATCGCGCCGCCGTTCGGCGAGCGCCTCGCGCTGCGCGTCGGGCCGGGCGTCGTGATTCCGGCCGGGCTCTTCACGATCGCGGCCGGCTTCGCGCTGATGCGGATCGGCAGCGCGGCCGCGCCGGCGAGCTGGCTGACGATGCTGCCCGGCTGCGTGATCGCGGGCATCGGGCTCGGCCTGACCAACACGCCGGTGACCAACACGACGACGGGCGCGGTGCCGAGCGCGCGCGCGGGGATGGCGTCGGGCATCGACATGAGTGCGCGGATGATCTCGCTCGCACTGAACATCGCGGTGATGGGCTTCGTGCTGGTCGCGGGGATCGTGTCGAGCCTGAAGGCGGGCGCGGCGGGTGGTATCGGCGACGCGGCGCTGCGCGCGCTCGCGCAGGAAATCGCGGCCGGCCGCACCGACGGGCTGCGCATGTTCGCACCGGAACTCGCGCGCGCCGACCCGACGGGCGCGGCGCTGCACGCGGCGCTCGTGCATGGGTTCGGCTGGGTGATGACGTATGGCGCGCTGGGCGTGGCGGTGCTGGCGACGGCGAGCGCACTGGCATTCGCGCCCGCGCGGCGCGGGACGGCGCTGGCGGAATGACGCACAGCCGGCGGGGCCGCGCGCCGTTCAGCGCATGCCGCCGCCGAGCGCGCGGTACAGCGTCATCTGGTTGTTGAGCCGGTTCAGGCGGTTCTGCGCCTCCGTGCTCTCGGCGTCCCGCAGCCGCTGCTGCTGGTCGAGCCACGGCTGCACGCCGGTCGCGCCGGCGCGGAACTGCGTGCCGGCGAGCGTTTCCGCGCGCTGCGCCTGCGCGAGCGACAGCGCACGCTGCTCGGCTTCGCGTTCGAGCTGCACGCGCGCGGCGAGCGCGTTCTCGACCTCGGCGAGCGCGCCGTACAGGCGCTGGCGGAACGTGACCACCGCTTCCTCGTACTGCGTCTTCGACACCTTGATCTGCAGCTGCATCGTGTTCCACTGGATGAACGGCAGCGCGAGCCCGAGCCCGAGCGTGCCGACCGGGTTCGTCAGCACGCGTTCGAGGCTCGTGCTCGACGTGCCGACGTTGCCCGTCAGCGTGAAGGCCGGGTAGAAGCTCGTGCGGGTCGCGTCGACGTTCGCGAGCGATTCGCGCAGGCGGAATTCCGCGGCGCGCAGGTCCGGGCGGCGGCCGAGCAGGTTCGCGGGCAGGCCGGCCGCGACCTCGGGCAGCGGCCCGCCGGGCAGCGCCTGCGGCTCGGCGGCAAGCTGCTGCGGCGGCCGGTCGAACAGGATCGCGAGCGCGTGGCGGCTTTCGGTGCGCTGCTGGATCAACTGCGTCTGCGCGGCGCGCTGCGCGGACAGGTTCTGTTCGGCCTGCGCGACGTCGAGCCCCGACACCGCGCCCGCCGCATGGCGCGATTGCACGAGCGCGAGCGTGCGCTGCGCATACGCGATGTTCGCGTCGCCGAGCGCGATCAGCCGGTTCAGGTAGCCGAGCCGCCAGTACAGCGAGGCCGTCGTCCCGATCAGCGACAGCCGCGCCGCTTCGCGGTCGGCCTCGGTCGCGTCGGCTTCCCAACGCGCGGCGTCGCGCTGCGCCGCGAGCCGGCCCCACAGGTCGAGCTCGTAGCTCAGCGTGCCGGTGATGCCGCTCGCGCGGGACGTCTGGTGCGTGTCGAGCGTGCGTGTGACCGAACCCGACGCGCCGAGCGTCACGGTCGGCGTGAGGTTCGTGTCGACGAGGCCGGCCTGCAGCCGTGCGCGGTACACGCGGATCGCCGCGATCGCGAGGTCGCCGTTGGTGCGCAGCGCGTCGTCGATCAGGCCGTCGAGCACCGGATCGCCGAAGCTGCGCCACCAGTCGGCCGCCATGGGCGAGGCAGCGGGCGCGGCGGGTGCGGCGGGCGCGGCGGGCGCCACGGGCGAGGCCCAGTTCGCGGGCATCGCGACGGCGGGCAGCGGCCCGTTGCGCGTCGCCGTACAGCCGGCCGCCAGCGCGAGCGCGGCGGCGAGCGCGGCGGCGCGGCCAGGCAGGGAGGCGGGTGTCGTCATGGGCGGGCTCCGTCAGTCTCGCGCGAGCGCATCGATCGGATCGAGCCGCGATGCGTTGCGTGCCGGCATGTAGCCGAATACGACGCCCGTCAGCGTCGAGCACAGGAACGCCGTCACGATCGCGCCGGCGGAGAACACCATCTTCCATTGTTCGACGAACAGCGAGAACAGGATGCTCACGCCGAACGACAGCACGATGCCGATCGCGCCGCCCAGCAGGCACACCAGCACGGCCTCGACGAGGAACTGCTGCAGGATGTCGGCCTGGCGCGCGCCGACGGCCATCCGGATGCCGATCTCGCGGGTGCGCTCGGTGACCGACACGAGCATGATGTTCATTACGCCGATGCCGCCGACCACGAGCGAGATCACCGCGATCAGCGACAGCAGCAGCGTGAGCGACTGCCCGGTCTTCGCGACCGTCTTGACGACACTGTCCATGTTGTACGTAAAGAAATCCTTGCGGCCGTGCCGCTGGGTGATCAGCTTCGTCACGCTCTGCTCGGCGGCCTGGCTCGGCTGGCCGTCGCGCACGCGCACCGTGATGCTGTCGAGATACTGCTGGCCGAACAGGCGGCCGCTCGCGGTGGTGTACGGCACCCACGCATTGAGGCTTTTCACGTCGCCGAACGCGCTCTTCTTGTCGGCCGTGACGCCGATCACGACGCACGGCAGGTTGCCGATCAGGATCACTTTGCCGAGCGGGTTGCGGTTCGCGCCGAACAGCTTGCGCCGCGCGTTCTGGTCGATCACCGCGACCTGCGCCTGGCGGCGCACTTCGTCCGCGCCGAACGCGACGCCCTGCGCCATCCGCATGCCGCGCACCTGGAAGAAGCGATCGCCGACGCCGCTGATGAGCGCGTTGACGTCGACGTTGCGGTAGCGCAGCAGCTGCGAGCGCGAGGTCTCGGGCGTCACGCTGTCGACGTACGGCTGCTCGGCGAGCGCGGCGACGTCGGCCGGCACGAGCGTCTGGATCGCGTCCGCGCGGCTGTCGCCCCAGTCGAGGCCCGGGTAGAGGTTGATCGTGTTGGTGCCGATGCTGCCGATTTCGTCGAGCATGTAGCGCTTGGCGCCTTCGCCGATCGCGACGATCGACACCACCGACATGATGCCGATGATGATGCCGAGCATCGTCAGCAGCGTGCGCAGCCGGTGCGATACGAGCGCGATCCACGCCATCCGGAATGCTTCGGCGAAGCGGCCGGTGCCGGCCGACAGGCGCCGCGCGCGCGGCGGCGCGACGACCGACAGCGCGTCGTCGCCGTGCGTGCGAGCGGGCGCGGGCGCGTGTGCGTGTGCGGCGTCGTGTGCGGGCCGGACCGATGTCGCGACATCGCCGGCGTCGGCTTGGGCTTCTGCTTCTGCTTCGGCATCCGAACTCACACTCGCATCCGCATCCGCATCCGCATCCGCATCCGCATCCGCATCCGCATCCGCATCCGCACTCGCACTCGCACCCGCACCCGCACCCGCACCCGCATCCATCGTGTCGATCACAGGATGCGGGTTCGGCCGGTCGGCGACGATCTCGCCGTCGCTGATCTCGACGATGCGCCGCGCGTGGCGGGCGACGTGCTCGTCGTGCGTGACGAGGATCACCGTGTGGCCGAGCGCATTCAGCTCGAGCAGGATCCGCATCACGTCGCGGCCGCTTTTCGAGTCGAGCGCGCCGGTCGGCTCGTCGGCGAGGATCACCTCGCCGCCGTTCATCAGCGCGCGCGCGATGCTCACGCGCTGCTGCTGGCCGCCCGACAGCTGGCTCGGCCGATGGTCCTCGCGATCCGCGAGCCCGAGGCGCGCGAGCAGGCTGGACGCGCGCGCACGCCGCTCGGCGTGCGGGCTGCCGGCGTAGACGGCCGGCATCTCGAGGTTGCCCACCGCGCTCAGGTGCGGCAGCAGGTGATAGCGCTGGAAGATGAAGCCGAAATGCTCGCGGCGCAGGCGCGCGAGCTCGTCGCCGTCGAGCGTCCCGGTTTCGCGCCCGCCGACCGTGTAGCGGCCTTCGCTCGGGTGGTCGAGGCAGCCGAGGATGTTCATCAGCGTCGACTTGCCGGACCCCGACGCGCCGACGATCGCGACGATCTCGCCGGCATCGATCGACAGGCTGACGTTCTTCAGCACCACGACGTCCTTGTCGCCGGTGGCGAAGCGCCGCGTGACGTTCGTCAGCTGCAGCAGCGGCCGGGCCATCGTCACGCTCCCGGCGCGGACGCGCCGCCCGCGGCGGCGTCGGCGGCGTCGCCGATCACGACGCGCTCGCCTTCCTTCAGGCCCGCGAGCACCTCGACCTTGACGTTGGTGTTGATGCCGGTGCGCACCGCGCGCGTGTCGAGCGTGCCGTCGGCGCGCAGCACGCGCACCGCGTAGCGGCCGTCCTTGTCCTTCGCGCCGAGCGCGGCGGCCGGAATGCTGAGCGCGTTGCGCGCGCTGCCGAGCAGGATGTTGACCTGCGCGGTCATCGAGATGCGCAGCCGGTGGCCGGGGTTCGGCACCTCGAACAGCGCGTTGTAGAACACGGCGGTGTTCGATTTTGCGCCGCCGCTCGACATGCCGCCGAGGGTGCTCTGCGATTCGAGGAAATTCTGCGGCGCGGGCTCGATCGCGCGCAGCTTGCCGTAATGGCGCTTGTCGGGATCGCCGAGGATCGTGAAGTACGCGTTCTGCTCGGGATGCACGCGGATCACGTCCGCCTCGGACACCTGCGCCTTCACCGTCATCGTGTCGAGGTCGGCCAGCTTCAGGATCACCGGGGCCTGCTGCTGCGCGATCACGGTCTGGCCTTCCTGCGTGACGATCGCGACCACCTGGCCGTCGATCGGCGCGACGATGCGCGTGTAGCCGAGATTGGCCTCCGCCGTCTCGATCTGGATGCGGGCCGCGCGGATCTGCGCGTCGAGCGACGCGAGGGTCGCGCGCTGCACGTCGAGCGCCGCGCGCGCGCTTTCGAACGCTTCGCGGGAGGTGGCGTCGTCGGGCAGCATCGCCTGCTGGCGCCGGAACGCGAGTTCGGTCTGCTTCAGCTGCGCGGCGGTCGCGCGCTGCTGCGCGAGCAGGCTCTCCTCGCTGGTGCGCGCCTGGCGCAGCGCGTTGCGCGAGATCACCGGGTCGATTTCCGCGAGCCATTGCCCCTTCGTGACCTTGTCGCCGAGCTTCACCTTCAGCGTCTTGAGCTGCCCCGACACCTGCGCGCCCACGTCGACCTGCCGGAACGCCTGCAGCGCGCCGGTTGCCAGCACGGTGTTTTCGAGGTCGCCGCGCGTGACCGGCGCGCTCAGGTATTCCGGGTGCTTGTCCGGCGCGAGGAAGTGCAGGGCGAGGCCGGCGACGAGCGCGACGGCGGCGAGACTTGCGAGCGCGATGCGCCAGCGGCGGCGGTTCTGTTTCATGAGAGTGCACGGCGACGATGGGTCGCGCGTCGGCTAAGCGAGTGGTCGATCAGTCGTTCGAATGGCCGCGACGGAGGTGACGGGCGTCACGCGCTGGCTGCAAGCGCGGCAAGGCAACTGTCAGGTTTCGTCGCGGCCGCTCATGGTAAGCGAATTCATCGGACGATATCGAGCCGATTTATGTCACCAATTGTGCGCAGATGTGCAACGTGGCGCGTCGGGCGGCCGGCAGGGTGTCGAACCGTGAATACCGGCACGTGTGACGAACGAACGCGGCGGCGTCGCGTCCTTTTTCGTCGTCAGGGTTGGGGTGCCGCCGGGGCGGGCACATGCGGCGCGTCGCCGTCGATCCGGCTTTGCGTGTCCGCATCGACGATCGCGCGGATCGTGCTGAACAGCGGGCCCGCACTCGTATAGCGCCGCCCGTAGCCGAGATTGAACGCGTAGTCGAAATCGGGCGGATTGTCGCCCTGGTTGTGCTGAAGGATCGTTTCCAGCTTGTCGAGCGCCTTCACCGCCTGCGCTTCCGGCGACGCGGCCTGCTCGTATTCGTCCCACAGCGCCACGATCTCGTCGCGCAGCGCGGCGTCGAGGCCGGCGGTCAGCGCCAGCAGGTCGCGGCGCTCGTGCGCGTGCCGGTCGGGATGCGCGGCCTGCTCGATCGCGGGAATGTCGCCGTGCAGCGCTTCGCCCAGATCGTGCACGACGCACATTCTCAGCACCTTCAGCGGGTCGGTGCCGGGCAGCGCGTCGGCGAACGCGAGCGCCATCAGGCACAGCCGCCAGCTGTGCTCGGCGGTGCTTTCCGGGCGGCCCTGCGACGTGCGGCCGCTGCGCAGCACGTCCTTCAGGCGTTCCGCTTCGCGCAGGAAATCGAGCCGCGCGCGGATCGTGTCGGGGTTGATCGAGGCGCTCATCGTCAGGCTCCTTGCAGGAAGCCGCCAAGCGTACGCCGCGCAGCGGCCCGCCGTCCACGCATGAAATATGCGCGGGGCGTCACAGCGTCTCGACGAGCCGCGCGGCGGAGCCGTCGGACAGGGTCATCCGCGTCCAGCGGCAGGTGCTGCGGCGGATCGGCACGACGCGCGACGCGTTCGCGCCGCTGCCGAACTCGACGCTCGGCGGGCCCGCGCGGTCGCGCCAGCCGAGCGCGTCGAGCGACGCTTCGACGCGCGCGATTTCCGGCGTCGCATAACGCCACAGCGACGTGCCGAGCAGCGCCGACAGCGGCATGCCGAATTCGGCGGCACGCAGGCGCGAACTCGCGAGCAGGCGATGCGTGAGATCGCACACGAGGTGGACCTGCCCCGGATGCGCATCGACGAGCCGCGCGAGCGCGCGGTCGCCCGCGGAATCGAGGCGGGCCGCGAGCAGCCGCTCGGCGAGCGCGCGCTCGTCCGGCGACATCTGCTGCACGCCGGCCTCCCAGCGGGAGATCGTCGATTGCGCGACGCCGAACAGCTCGGCGGCGTGGTGCTGTTTCACGCGGTGCAGGAGCCGCCAGCGTTTGAGCAGCGGGCCGAGCGGCGGCGTTTGAAGCGGCGAGTCTGCCATGTCGGTGCTCCGGTTGCGGCGGCCGTGCGGGCGTCTCTACTGGATGATCCGCAGGCCGCCGTTCGCCTGGATCGCGATGGCCACCACCGGCACGAGCAGGATGCCGCCCAGCACGAGCACGCCGTCGGCCGCGACGGTGACGGGCGTCGCCAGCAACCGGATGCCCTTGTCGACCGGCGACAGCGATTCGCGGAGGGTGACGGTGTAATGCCGGTTGAACGGCTGCGCGGCCGCGTCCGGTTTCTGTTCGAAGCCGTCGGCCGAATAGCGCTTGCCGCCGATCTGCCCGCCGAGCGACAGGCTGTCCGTCCGTTCCTTGAACCCGTCGGCGATGGCGGCCTGGCGGTCGTCGGCGGATGCGTCCTTCGGCAGGGTCGTGTGATAGGCGCCCGTCACCGCGTCGCCGTCGACATGAAAGCCGTAGAACGACGAGCGCAGCGATTTCCGGTAATGGGACATCAGTACCGGCCGAAGCTTGTCCGGCATGTCGAAGATGGAGTGGTACCGCTCGCCGAGCACCACGAGCTTCCTGCCGTCCTCGGTGATCATGAAGCGGGAGACGCCTTCGGTGTATTGCTTGTCGTCGAAGAGCTTCGGCGTGAAGCAGCCGGACAGCGCGAGGCTGCCCGCCAGCGCCCCGGCGCCGAGCGGTCGCCGGCGCGTGATCGTGGTCGTCATCGGTCGTGGTTCCGTCTGGTGCGGCCTGGGCGGGCTTGCGCCCTCGGAGGCGACGATTCTGGCGGATCGGCCCGGCTTTGTCGAACGGCGCGTTCGGCAATCGACGAGATTGTTGCGTCGCGCATCGCGTTGCCTTCATATTCGTGCCACGGTGCCGCGGCGACAATCGCGGGCAGACGCAGACGATCTCGCGGCGCATCCCGCGACCGCGCCTTATCCGAGGGAAAGACATGCTCAAGACGCTTCTCCGCGCCGCGCTCGCGCTTGCCGTCACTGCCGCCTCGCTGCACGCCGCCGCCCAGACCAGCTACGACTACCTGCTGCTGGCTTCCTCATGGGAGCCGGGCTTCTGCGCGACCCACTCGACGCCGGAGTGCGACAACCTCGCAGGCACCTACGCGGCGACCAGCCTGTCGCTGCACGGCCTGTGGCCGAACAACTACGACGGCAACCAGCCGTTCTTCTGCGGCGTGCCGCAGCGCGACATCGATCTCGACAACAGCCACGCGTGGTGCAGCATGGATGCGTACCCGATCAGCAGCGCGACGCGCAACACGCTGTCGACCTACATGCCGGGCGTCGCGTCGTGTCTCGACAAGCATGAGTGGTTCAAGCACGGCACCTGCGCGAACGCGGCGTCGCCGGATGCGTACTGGAACCAGGCGAGCGGCATGATCAGCCGCCTCGGGAACACGTCGTTCAACGCATTCCTGCAGGCGAACGCGGGCCGGACGGTGACCCGCAACCAGCTGCTGTCCGCGTTCGAAGGCGCATTCGGCAGCAACACGCGCGGCGCGGTGTCGCTGAAATGCACGAAGGCGAACGGCGTCAGCTACTTCACCGAGGCGTGGATCGCGGTGAAGACGAACGCGGCCGCGCAGTTCCCGAGTGCCGCGTCGCTCGTGACCGACGGCAATACGCAGGGCACATGCCCGACGACGGGCGTGTTCATCGCGCGGTAACGCGGGAGGGGGCGCACGTCCCGCGCGATTGGGTCACGCCCCCGCGCTGCTCAAAAAATCGACCTTCCGAGCGATTGCCGACGCGCAAGCGGCACCGCTCGTCCGTAGCGGAATGGAAATTGCGGCACCAGGAACGGTGGTATTTGCCACAGCGTTGAATTCGTTTCAGGAGGCGCTGCCATGTTAGGTACGATTCTTATCGTTTTACTGATTCTCCTGCTCCTCGGCGCGATCCCTTCATGGCCCTATAGCCGAAGCTGGGGCTATGGGCCGTCAGGCGCCATCGGGCTCGTCGTCGTCGTGGTCGTCGTGCTCGTCCTGCTGGGTCATATATGACCACGGCCGATCATGAATCAGCGGCCGCCGAACCCGGGCGGCACGCTCGTGCGCGGGACGGACCCGGCCCGCCAGGGTTGCGCGTGGATTCTTTGCATAAAGGTAAATGTGCTTGAACGACCGTAGCCGAGCGGGTCGACCGGCCCTCTGTCGCCGGATCGGCCTCGGCACGTTAAAAAATCGACCGCCCCGAATAAGTCGTCAACCACTCCAGCGCCAATGTGCCGGCACTCCGGCAATATAAACTGACATGTAATCCCACCGGCGCAGACCGCGCGGGCAAGTGCCACGCCTCCTTCGATGTCCGAGTTCGACTATCTACTGACGTTGACTTTCGCTTTCAAGCTGACGCCGGAGCGTCAGCTCTGTTTTAACAAGCGATCTCTCACGCAAATACATCGTAGGGCTACGCAATTGGTTCAGAACCGCTTCGCCAAATTCGCAATTTGCTTCGGCTGGTCCGCCAATTTCGTTGCATCCCCGTCGCGCCAGTAAAGTTCTTCGCCAACGAAGCTCAACTCTTTCTGAGGGGGCACGGTTATGACTATGACACCCAAATCATAGTATGAGTTGAAATCCATACTTGACAACACCGCGTCCTTGAGGTGATCGGAAAGACCGGAATTCTTGATAGCTTGTTTCCACTTCGCAAAATATTCTTCAACCGACAGTCCCATGACCTTGGCTTCGCGGTTGACTCCGACAACGTAGCGCTTACCGATCCGTTTCGGTTCAATTCCGTCGAGTTCCTTCGCCCGTGCCGCGTCGGCGTCCTTGTCTGTGACCCCTATGATTAGTTTGCCGGTTCGACCAGGTCCGTTGTTTGCAATGGCTGCAATTGTCTTGATGACCTTTTCAACTAAGCCTTGATCGACTGAACGGTCCTTTCCGAGGGAAAGCATCCCTTGTTTAAGTTCATAATTGGCCAGCTCGATCTCGGAACGTCGGATAATTACTTCGATGTCCGTGGTGGCGTGGCTTCCGTAAATCTCTTTGGAGACGTCAGCTTCCACGAACATATCTCGCATGAGCCCCTTTACTATGTCAATGTTCTTGCGCCGCTCGTCGGGCGATGTCGCCTTTCTGCCGATCGATAACCGTTCGTCGACATTGGTTATTGCCTTTTTAAGACCGGAGTAGTCGGCAGCTTTCTTGTGCTCGATTACAACAAGCTCGTGAACCGAAATCAACAGGATTGCGAAAACGGAAGGGAATGGGTTGGTCGTATTCTTCGCAAAAACAATATCTCTTAGTTTGTTTGTCTTTCCATCAGCCGTACAAATCTTCAAGATTTCGTCGAAGCAGTATTTAAACTCCTCCGAAAATTTCTCGGCGCCATAGAGGTTAAGTCCAGTCAGAATCCTATCGCTCTCACCGCTGCCAACGGTAAAAATGTCATCCAAGGCGTCCTTCGAACGCTCAATCAGCTGACCACCCACTATGCACGCCGCAATATCAGCAATGCATTGCTCATCCATGCTGTCACGTAAATCCGTGGACCTCAAAATCCCTTCTGTAACCCACACCACCTCATCCGCTTGGATCTCATAGCCGTGCTTCGTCATCGGCAGATCGATACTAATAGATGGCATTGATGCCAATCCGAGCACATCAGCGGAAGCATCTCCGCGGATGGTGCAAGCGATGCTGCGCACCATGTTCGAAAAATCATTTTGGACACCAGCTTGCCGACGCTCCTGGTCACTCAATCGATGCCCGTAGGTGTTGATTCGGCCAAAGACATCATTCACTTCCGCCTCGCTTGCATTCCGCATAACGGAGAGAGCGAGTGAGTAATCGAGGATCGTTGTTACCTCGCGTTGGCTAAGAAGAGAGTCACTTACATTCGGAACGAAAACGCCTTCGTCAGCCTTGCTCTTCGCTGTCGGGAAAAAGTCAAGGGCGAACAATTTTCCGTCGAGGGTGGGAAATGAGGTTTCGATGAATGAGACAATGGCGTGAAGCCGCTGAAGTCCATCGATTATTTCGTAAGTTCCGGCGACGTCTTCCCTTTCAGCGACCAAAATCGCCGGTATCGGATACTTCTTGAGAATTGACTCGACTAGTTTTTGCTTTTCGAGTTGTGTCCATACCAGCTTGCGTTGATAGCGCCGGTTGACAAAAAGCTTGTTATCTCTGTACCAGCCATAGAGAGTTTGAATCGACGTGGGTTGTGACGCTAATTCGGCCATTTTGTCTCTCATTATCGAGGGGCTGCGGGAGCGAGTTGTTCGATCGCCTGCGGAGCGCCTATTGTAGGGCAGGCTGGACCGCTGAGAAATTGCCGAGAATTTTCAAGCGGGCGGTTGCTACTGTCATCTGAACGGGGCGACGCCCCCGATGAACACTGCCCCCGCCGTCTACCGACGTTGGTCCATAGCCAAGCGTGAGCCCCAAAAAGCTCGCTTAAACTGCCGCTTCACGCGTGACGGACAGCCGTTGCGCCCATCGAAGCGGCCGTTGCTGCCGCAAATGTCTGAACGTCGCTTCGGGGTCGATTGCTGCCGAATGACGTGCCGATATTCACCTGCCGCCGTCGCGCCAGATGAGGCGAGCTTGACTTCGCCTCTTCAAAAAATCGACCGCCCCGAATAAGTCGTCAACCACTCCAGCGCCAATGTGCCGGCGAGCGAGTTCCCGTTCGCGTCGAGCCCCGGCGCCCACACGCACACGGCCATCTCTCCCGGCAGCACCGCGACGATGCCGCCGCCGACGCCGCTTTTCGCGGGCAGCCCGACCCGGTACACGAAGTCGCCCGCTGCATCGTAGGTGCCGCAGGTCAGCATCAGCGCCGACAGCCGTTTCGCGGAACTCGAATCGACGATCCGTTCACCCGTGACCGGCGCGACGCCGCCGTTCGCGAGGAACAGCGCGGCGCGTGCGAGTTCGACGCAGTTCATCGTGATCGCGCATTGGCGGCAGTACGCGTCGACGACGACGTCCGGCGGCATCTGCATGTTGCCGAAGCTCGCCATGAAGTGCGCCATCGCGCGGTTGCGCTCCGCGTGCTGCAACTCCGACAGCGCGACGCGCGAATCGTAGTCGATATCGTTGGTGCCGATCAGCCGTCGCACGAATTCGACGAGCGCAGTCTCAGCGCGCACGAAGCGGCGGGACAGCACGTCAGTGACCACCAATGCGCCAGCATTGATAAACGGATTGCGCGGCTTGCCGCGTTCGCTTTCAAGCTGGACGAGCGAATTGAATGCGGTGCCGGACGGCTCGCGGCCGACTCGCTCCCACAGGGCGTCGCCAAGCAACTGGAAGGCGAGCGTACATGCGAACAGCTTCGAAATGCTCTGGATCGAGAAGCGTTCGCGTGCATCGCCGACCGTGTAAACGTTGCCGTCGAGCGTGACGATCGCCATCCCGAACTTGTCGGCGGGCACTTTCGCGAGCTCGGGGATGTAGTCGGCCACGCGGCCCTGGCCGATCCAGGGGGCGAGTTCGGTGTGGATGCGTTCGAGGATCGGTTGGTAATTCATGAAGTCAGACGAGGGCGGCGCGGCGCCCGGATTGCGGCGAGCCCGTATGGAACCGTTTCGGCGCGGATTCGTCAAGCTTTCCGCGCGCGCGGCACGCGCGGCATGCGCCGCAAGGCGGCATTCGCGCCCCGATTTTCAAGACAAGCAAGAAAGCAAACGGCAGGCGCAGTATCATGCGGTACGTTTCGCGGCGCGAAACGCCCGGCATCCGCCGGCGCGGCCGCCGCTGTTTCCCCCTGTGATTCAACTGCCGACCCATGTCTTTCCGGATCCTGCTCGTCGAGGACGACACCCGCTTATCCACGCTGATCGCCGGCTATCTGCGCAAGAACGACTATGAAGTCGAGACGGTGCTGCACGGCGACGCCGCCGTGCCGGCGATCCTGTCCCTGCGCCCGGACCTCGTCATTCTCGACGTGAACCTGCCGGGCAAGGACGGTTTCGAGATCTGCCGCGAGGCACGCAAGCAGTACGACGGCGTGATCATCATGGTGACCGCGCGCGACGAGCCGTTCGACGAACTGCTCGGCCTCGAATTCGGCGCGGACGACTACGTGCACAAGCCGGTCGAGCCGCGCATCCTGCTCGCGCGAGTCAAGGCGCAACTGCGCCGCGCGCCGGCGCGCGGCATCGAAAGCACGGCCGCGCAGCCGGAGCGCCACACGTTCGGCAAGTTCTCGATCGACCGCACCGACCGCACCGTCATGCTGCCGGACGGCAGCGTGCCGGACCTGACGTCGGCCGAGTTCGACCTGCTGTGGGCGCTCGTCTGCCACGCGGGCGAAGTCGTCAGCCGCGACGACCTGATGCTGCAATTGCGCGGCGTCGAATTCGACGGGCTCGACCGCACGATCGACGGGCGCATCTCGAAGCTGCGCCGCAAGCTGCGCGACGACGCGAGCAACCCGCAGCGGATCAAGACGATCCGCAGCAAGGGTTATCAGTTCAGCAAGCATGCGTGGGAATGACGCCGCGCAAGGTCGCGCGACCCCCGCGCACGGCCGGCCCGGCCGCCGGGAGCCGCGATGATCCACCGATTCCGCGCGCGCGCTGACGCGCCCCCGCTGTCGCCGCTGCGCTACGTGAAGTGGCGCTGGCTGCATTTCCGCCGCGCGTGGACGGACACGCGCGCCGATCGCATCCCGAGCTGGTCGCGCCTCTACGTGCGCACCTACATGCACCTGCTCGGGCTCGTGCTGCTGACGGCGCTCGTGCCGGCGCTGGCGCTCGGCGTCGCGCTGTCGCCGCAGGTGGTGTGGCATGCGTTCGATGCGCTGCCGGGCGACATCTGGATCGTGTTCGCGTTCATCCTCGCCTTGCCGGCGCTCGCCGCCTACCGCTGGATGCGGCCGGTATGGTCGGATCTCGTGATGGTGCGCGAGCGCGCGATCGACTTCACCGGCGGGCGCTTCAACACGCGCGCGCGCGAATCGCACAGCGTGATCATCGGCCCGCTCGCACGCACGCTGAACGCGCTCGCGATCCGCATGGAGCGGCTGATCGCCGCGCAGCGCGATCTCACCAACGGTATCTCGCACGAACTGCGCACGCCGCTCGCGCGCGTGCGCTTCGCGCTCGAGATGCTGCGCGAGCCCGGCTCCGCCGCCGAGTACCAGGGCGCGCTCGACAGCATCGCGCAGGACGTCACCGAGCTCGACGAGCTGATCGACATGAGCCTCACGTACGCGCGGCTCGAATACAGCTCGCTGCAGTCGAGCCTCGAGCCGACGGCGCTCGCCGCGTGGTTCGAGCACCAGGTCAACGATGCGGCGCTGCTGTATCCGGAGAAGGCGATCGAGACGCGCATCGCGATCGCGGCCGACCTGCGCGTGGCGATGGACCGGCGGCTGATGGCGTACGCGATGCGCAACCTGCTGCGCAATGCGAGCAAGTATGCGCAGTCGCGCATCGCGGTCGGCATCGCGGTCGTGCACGGCAACATCCGCATCTACGTCGAGGACGACGGCCCCGGCGTGCCGGTGGACGAGCGCGAGCGGATCTTCGACGCGTTCGTGCGGCTCGACCGCCGCACCGGCGGCTACGGCCTGGGCCTCGCGATCACGCGGCAGGTGCTGCACGCGCACAACGGCCGGATCGCGATCGTCGATCCGACCGAGCTCGGCGGCGCGCGCTTCGAGATCAGCTGGCCGACCTGAGCGGCGGCGCCGGCTGCGTCGTCAGTAGGTGCGGCCGAGCTGGACGTAGAAGTTGCGCCGGCCGCCCGGCGCGAGCGCGACGCCGATGTACACGGGGCCGGCCGCGGTCGTCATGCTGGTGAAGAACGTATAGCTCTGCTTCATCGAGCCGCCGCCGATCCGCGAGCCGCCCAGCCACACGTTGCCGACTTCCGCGCTCGCGCCGACATAGAGCGCCTTGACCAGCGACGTGTTGAACGTCGCGAGCTGGTTCATGTAGGTCACCTGCCCGTAGGCGAGCGAATCGCCGTTCAATTGGTCGGCCGCATAGGCGGACAGATGCTGGAACCCGCCGAGCGTGAAATTGAATGCGTTGACGAGGTTCGTGCCGCCGATACTCTTGCCGCCCTCGATCGTCGCGCTGATGCTGTGCCGGCCGAACGACTGCGCGACCATCGCCTTGCCGTACAGCTCGGTGTACGGCGCGTTGTTGATCCTGGAGTCGAATGTGGCCGTCGACGCGCCGTTGCGCGAGATCAGCGAGCGCTCGACGCGGAACTCCGTGTAATAGCCCTTGCGCGGGAATCGCGGATCGTCGAGCTGGTCGATCACGAGCCGCGCGCGGGCCGACAGGGCGTCCGCCGAATAGCTGGGGAACAGCAGGATCGACTCGGTGCTCACGTCGTCGTCGAACTGCAGCGGCACGTTGTAGGTCGGCGAGCCGTGGGTGTGCGTGTACGCGACGCCGATCCGGAAGTCGCCGAGGCGGCCGATCGGCACGCCGAAATCGATGCCGGCGCGCGACGTCTGGACCAGGTACCGCGTCACCTTCACGTCGCCGGTTTCGTCGTACAGGCTCGCATAGCGGCGCTGGTACTCGGCGTATGGCGCGATGTAGTCGCCGTACTTCACCGACAGCGGCTGGCGCAGCTCGACGTGCACGGCATCGAGGTCGCTGCCGACCGTCGCGTCCGCGCGGAATTCGAGGCCGGATTCGGTGAGCCACGGGCGGCGGTAGCCGGCGTGCAGCCGGAAGCCGCCTTCGTCGGTCGAGCTGCTCGACATGCCGAGGCCGAACAGCAGGAAGTTCGGCCCCCAGTATTTCTCGCGCGCGTCGATCACGAGCCGGTTCTCGTCGCCCGCGCTGACGACCTGCTGCGTGACGCTCTCGAAATTGCCGCTCGTCGTGAGCGACAGCAGGTCCTGGCTGACCGCCTTCGGATCGTAGATGTCGCCCGGCTTCACGTGCAGCGCATTGCTGACGACCCGCTTCGGCACGCCGCCGCTGGTCCGGATCTCGATACGGGTGATGCGCACCGGCGGCGGCAGCGGCTGCGCGTGCGCCGCGTGATATTCGGCGTACTGCTCTGGCGTCAGCGCGTAGCGCTTCAGCTTCGGCAGCGCCGCGATCGCGGCGGCCTCGCCGGCGGCGATCGCCTGGCTCGCGTTCTGGAAATCGGTGAACGCGAGCGAGCCGAGCGCGGGCGTGAGCAGCACGTCGCGCGCGGTCATGTGCTCGCGCTGCGACGACACGTTCTGGCGGATCAGGATGCCGACCATCTGCTGCATCACGTCGGCGGGCGACGCGAGCGCGTCGAGCGGGCGCAGCTGCGAGCCGATGTCGACCGCGATCACGACGTCCGCGCCCATCTGCCGCGCGGTGTCGACGGGCAGGTTGCTGACGAGGCCGCCGTCCACCAGCGCGCGGTCGTTGATCTCGGCGGGCGCGAACAGGCCCGGCATCGCCATGCTCGCGCGAATCGCGAGCGGCAGCGAGCCATGGTCGAGCACGACCATCTGCCCGGTCTGCAGGTCCGTTGCGATCGCACGGTACGGGATCGGCAGCCGGTCGAACTGCTGGTTGGTCGGCACCGCTGCCGTCCAGTCGGCGAGCAGCGCCTGAAGGCGGTTGCCCTGCACGAGCCCGGCGGGCGCCTTCACGCCCTTCGCGCCGAAGCCGATCGCCAGGCCGTTCACATACAGGCGCTCGTCCTCGCGGCGGCTTTGCGGCAGGTCCGCGCGCTCCGTCACGTCGAACGCGATGTCGGCGAGGTTCACTTCCGACAGGCGCTTCTGCATGTCGGCGGCGGCCATGCCGCTCGCGTACAGGCCGCCGACCACGGCGCCCATGCTGGTGGCCGCGATGCAGTCCACGGGAATGCGGTTCTCCTCCAGCACCTTCAGCACGCCGAGATGCGCATAGCCGCGCGCGCCGCCGCCGGACAGCACGAGGCCGACCGACGGCCGGCCGGCGGGGCCGCCGTCGGGTGTGCAGGCGTGCGAAACATTCGGGGGCGGAACGGCGGCGCCGGTGGCGGCGGCCGCGTCGGCGGTGGGGCCGGATTGCGCGGCGGCGGCGCAGCACCAGACGGCAACGAATATCGGACAGAGGCGGTACAGCCCCCGCCAGCGGTAGGAATCAGGCGCTGACATCGTGTTTACCTGGCGTGATCGGGCAGCGGGTGCCTGGCGGGAGCAGGCAAAACCGAGAGATTAACGTGTTTTAGGGGTACGGAGCGAGGCACGGATGCGCCGGCGAGGCGGACACCGGTCATTTAGTCGCGAAAAAATCACGAGATTTGATTAAAGTATCGGCACAATTTGCCGCTAAGCCGGAGATGGGCGGGCACACGCCGTGCGTCGCCGAAAACGTTTCACCCGTCTGTAAAGGGCCTGATCATGCCGACACCGCTGTTCGGAAAGCTGTTTGCGCAACCCGTTGCGATCGATACGGGTACCGCGACCACGCGGATCTACACGCACGAGCGGGGCGTGGTGCTGAACCAGCCGTCGGTCATCTGTTTCCGCAAGCCGGACGGCGCGGTTGCCCGGCCGATGCTGGAGGCGGTCGGCGAGCGCGCGAAGGCGCTGCTCGGCCGCGAGCCGGTGCATCTCGAAGCGGTGCGGCCGCTGCAGCACGGCGTGATCGCCGACGCGCACGCGGCCGAGCAGATGATCCGTCACTTCATCGACATGTCGCGCACGCGCTCGCGCTTCGGCCGGCGCGTCGAGGTCACGTTGTGCGTGCCGTCCGGCGCGACGGCGGTCGAGCGGCACGCGCTGTCCGAGGCGGCGCTCGCGGCGGGCGCCGCGCGCGTCACGCTGGTTGACGAGACGCTCGCCGCCGCGTTCGGCGCAGGGCTGCCGGTGACCGACGCGATCGGCTCGCTGGTCGTCGACATCGGCGGCGGCACGACCGAGGTCGCGGTGATCGCGCTCGGCGGCATCGTCTATCGCGAGGCGATCCGCGTCGGCGGCGAGCAGTTCGACGCGGCGATCGTCAACCATATCCGCACGCTGTACGGCGTCCAGCTCGGCGAGCAGACCGCCGAGCATGTGAAGAAGACGATCGGCACCGCGAGCGCCAACGTGCCGCGCGACACGATGCGGGCGGTTGGCCGCAGCGTCGTCGACGGCCTGCCGCGCACGATCGAGCTCAGCAACCACGACATCGCCGACGCGCTCGCCGCACCGCTGAACGCGGTCGTGAGCGCGGTCAAGCGCACGCTCGAGAACGCGCCGCCCGAGCTGATCACCGACATCGCGGATCGCGGCATCGTGCTGACGGGCGGCGGATCGCTGCTCGCAAATCTCGCCAAGCGGCTGCACGACGAGACCGGCCTCACGGCACGGGTCGCGGACGATCCGCTGACCTGCGCGGTGCGCGGCGCGGGCGCGGCGATGGGGCAGTTCCCGGTGCGCGCGGCAGCCTGACGCGCGACACGGCCGGGGCCGCCGTTCAAATATTCGGCCCCATTTCTCTTCCTCCAAGGTTGTTGCGGCGCAGCCCGCGCGCCACCCGACGATCCCCCGTCGGTCATCGAATCAAATTGCACATTTCACGCCACACTTCGTTCGGGTGAATCGAAATCCGAAATGAAAGGCCCGAAAAAAATGGATTCTCGCCGTTAATCGAATACTTAATTATTTCGGCGATTAACGAATAAAATCGGCAATTTTTTCAGTTTGAAAACTATTGCGCCGCGGCATTCCCGGGAGTGGCGCGCGACGGCATGCGCCCGCGTCGCCGTGCTAAACGTTTCACGCCGTCGTGCCCTGCCGGAAAGCCTTTGCGCGCTGGCGCTGCGATCGCACGCAGCGATTTGCATGACTGAATCATGCAATCCAGTCGATATCCGGCTACTCAAGTCAATTCATCTCGACATATCGATTGGCAAATAGGGTTGGTTTGATATAGCCTTGTCTGACAAAACGCAGGGCAGTTATCAAATCAACCAGAATGTCGCTGCCAGAGGGGTCGCCGTCATGCCATTTGACTAGCGTCGCTGTTCGCATTTCCGGGCCGATTTCAATCTTCACCATCTGAATCCATCCGCCGACAACGTTTTCCGCGGCGTCGGAGGGGTACGTGTTTGCCCGCGATTTTCAGCCGTCGTCGTTGCCATCAAGAGCCATCGAGCCGTTCCTTGCCGTCCGTATCTGCTGACAGGAGAGAATCAGCATGAACCGCATGCGTTCGAGAAAAACCAAAGAGACACTCCCGCGCTTCCTGCTGCCGACCGGCGTCTGCCTCGCGCTCTCCGGCGCCGGCATCGTTCCGGCGTACGCGACCTGCAGCACGGCGGGCACCACCGTGACCTGCTCGGGCGTCGCCAACCCGCTCGCGCCGAGCTATGCGAACAGCGCGAACAACATCAACGCGACCGTCAACCCGGGTGCGAGCGTCGGCGTGCTGCTCGGCGTCGGCGGCACGGCGATGTCGCTGACCGGCAACAACACCACGCTGACCAACAACGGCACGATCGACCCGTCGGCGCTCGGCTCGGGGCTCGGCGTGCTGTCGAGCGGCGCGGTGGTCGGCAATGCGTCGGCGAGCACCGCCACCGTCACCAACAACGGCACGATGAACGGCTCGACCGGTGTGGCGATCAGCGGCGTGACGGGCATGGCGCTGTCGGTCCAGAACGGCACGGGCGGCACGTCGACCATCACGAACACCGGCACGATCGGCTCGAACCCGCTGGTCGGCGCGACGCTGTCCGGCGCGGATGCGCCCGTGGTCGCCGCGTACGGCGGCGGCAAGGTCAACATGACGAACAGCGGCACGATCAACGGCCGCGTGTCGCTCGGTTCGAACGGCACGCCCGGGCAGGGCAATACGTTCACCAACTCGGGCACGATCAACGGCAGCGTGTCGATGGGCGCGAACAGCAACAACACGTTCATCGCGAAGACAGGCTCGTCGGTCAACACGGCGGGCGGCACCGGCACCGCGTTCAACATCACGGTCGGCCCGAACACGCTCAACGTGGCGCAGACGGGCATCGTCGACGGCGGCGCGGGCGGCGACAACACGCTCAAGCTGCAGCAGGGCACCCCTGCGAACGGCACGATCGCGGTCAACAACTACATCAACTTCAATCACCTGAGCGTCGAGAACGGCACCTGGACGATCAATGGCGCGTCCACCGCGCAGGACGCGACGCTGTCGGGCGGCGTCGCGATCATCAACGACAACGCGTCGCTCGGCACCGGTACCATCACCGGCGGCGGCGGCGCGCTGCAGGCGGGCACGGCGGGGCTCAACGTGTCCAACAACGTGGCGCTCGTGGGCGGGCTGACGGTGCAGGGCGCGACCGGGATCACGCTGTCGGGCACGGTGTCGGGCAGCGGCGCGCTGACGAAGAACGATGGCGGCACGCTGACGCTGTCGGGCGCGAACACGTTCACGGGTGGCACGAACCTGAACGGCGGCGGCCTGGTGGCCGGCAACAACGGGGCGCTCGGCGTCGGCGCGCTGAACGTCAATGCCGCGGCGACGCTCGACACGAGCACGAACGTCACGCTCAACAACGCGGTCAATCTCAACAACGGCTCGACGCTGACGATCGGCGGCAGCAACGATCTCGGGCTGTCCGGCACGATCAGCGGCGACGGCGGCCTCGTGAAGAACGGTGCGGGGAGGACGACGCTGAGCGGCATGAACACGTATACGGGCGACACGACGATCAACAGCGGCACGCTCGCGCTGAGCGGCGCCGGCAGCCTGGCGACGACCGGCACGGTCAACCTGACCGGCGCGGGCGCGACGTTCGACCTGAGCACCGCGTCGGGCGCGCGGACGATCGGCGCGCTGGCGGGCGCGGCCGGCACGACCGTGGATCTCGGCGGCAATTCGCTGACGCTCGGCGGCAGCATCAACGCGACCTACGCTGGCACGATCAGCGGTTCGGGCAGCCTGACGCTGTCAGGCGCCGGCATGCAGACGCTGACCGGCGTGAACGTGTACACGGGCGGCACGAACCTGAATGGCGGCAATCTCGCCGTCGGCAGCAATACGGCGCTCGGCATCGGCGCGGTGAACGTCAGCGGTTCGTCCACGCTCGACGCGACCACCAACGTGTCGCTCGCGAACGCCGTCAACCTCGCCACGGGCACGACGCTGACGCTCGCCGGCAGCACCGATCTCGGCCTGGGCGGCACGATCTCCGGCGGGGGCGGCCTCGTGAAGAACGGCGCGGGGACGCTGACGGTGTCCGGTGCGAACAACTTCACGGGCGGCACGACGCTGAACGCCGGCAGCCTCGTGCTCGGCAATGGCAACGCGCTCGGCAACGGCGCGCTGAACGTCGGCGGCACGGCGACGCTCGATACGACCACGAGCATGACGGTCGCCAACGCCATCAACCTCGGGACGGGCAAGACGCTGACGCTCGGCGGCAGCAACGCCCTCGGGCTGAGCGGCCAGATTACCGGTGGCGGCGCGCTCGTGAAGAACGGCGCGGCGACGACGACATTGACGGGCGCGAGCAGTTTCACGGGCGGCACGACGATCAACGCCGGCACGCTGGCAATCGGCGCGGGCGGCAGCCTGTGGGCGGACGGCACGGTGAACCTGGCGAACGCGGGCGCCGCATTCGACATCAGCGCGGGCGGCGCGCAGAGGATCGGCGCGTTGACGGGCGTGGCAGGCACGAACGTGAGCCTCGGCGGCAGCACGCTGACGCTGGGCGGCAGCGGCAGCGCGACGTACAACGGCGCGATCGGCGGCACGGGCGCCTTGACGCTGGCCGGCAGCGGCACGCAGACGCTGAACGGCGCGAGCACGTACACGGGCGGCACGAACCTGAACAGCGGCACCCTCGTGCTCGGCAATAACCAGGCGCTCGGCTTCGGCGCGGTGAACGTGGGCGGTGCGGCCACGCTGGATACGAACGCGAGCCTGACGCTCACCAATGCCGTCAACCTCGCGACGGGCGCGGCGCTGACGCTCGGCGGCAGCAATGCCCTCGGGCTGAGCGGCCCGATTTCCGGCGGGGGCGGTCTCGTCAAGAACGGCCCGGCGACCACGACGCTGACGGGCGCGAACACGTACACCGGCACCACGACGATCAACGACGGCACGCTGGCGCTCGGCGCGGGCGGCAGTTTCGGGTCGACCGGCGCGGTGAGCCTGGCCGGCGCGGGGGCGACGCTCGACCTGAGTGCTGCGACGGGTGCCCAGTCGCTCGGCGCGCTGTCGGGCGGCGCGGGCACGAGCGTCAATCTGGGCGGCAACGCGCTGACGCTGGGCGGAACCGCCAGCGGCACCTTCGGCGGCACGATCGGCGGCGCCGGTAGCCTGACGCTGGCCGGCACCGGCACGCAGACGCTGACCGGCGTGAACGTGTATACGGGCGGCACGAACCTGAACAGCGGCAGCGTGGTGCTCGGCAACAGCGGGGCGCTCGGCAACGGCGCGCTGAACGTCGGCGGCGCCGCGACGCTCGATACGAGCGCCGGCATGACGTTCGGCAACGCGGTCAACCTCGGGACGGGTGCGGCGCTGACGCTCGGCGGCAGCAACGCGCTCACGCTGAGCGGCAGCATCACCGGCGGGGGCGCGCTCGTGAAGACCGGCGCAGCGACGGTGACGCTGGCGAGCGCGGCCGGCTACACCGGCGGCACGACGATCAACGCCGGCACGCTCGCGCTCGGCGCGGGCGGCAGCCTCGCGTCGACGGGCGCGGTGAACCTCGCCGGCACGGGCGCGACGCTCGACGTGAGCGGCGCGACGGGCGCGCAGACGATCGGCGCGCTGTCGGGCGCGGCCGGCACCAACGTGAATCTCGGCGGCAACGCGCTGGCGCTGAACGGTGGTGGCACCGCGTTCGGCGGCACGATCGCGGGCGCGGGCGGCGTCACGGTGGCGAGCGGCACCCAGGTGCTGACCGGCAGCAACACGTACACGGGCGGCACCACGATCGCGGCCGGCGGCACGCTGCAGCTCGGCAACGGCGGCACGTCGGGCAGCGTCGCGGGCGACATCGCCAACAACGGCGCGCTCGTCTTCAACCAGTCCGGCAACGTCACGGTCGCCAGCATCCTGTCCGGCAGCGGCTCGCTCACGCAGGCGGGCAGCGGCCAGCTGACGCTCACCGGCACGAGCACGCTGTCCGGGCCGACGACGGTCGCGGCCGGCACGCTGGCCGTCAACGGTTCGCTGGCCGCATCGGCCGTGACCGTGCAGGGCGGCGCGACGGTCACGGGCACCGGCACGATCGGCGGCCTCGTCGTCGCGAGCGGCGGCACCGCGTCGCTGTCGCAGCCGGGGCAGGCGCTGAACGTCGCGGGCAACGTGACGTTCCAGCCGGGCTCGACGATGCAGGTCGCCACGACGCCGCAGCAAAGCGGCAGCCTCGCGGCGACGGGCAGCGCGACGTTGAACGGCGGCAATGTGCAGGTGATCGCGAGCCAGGCGTCGTATCAGGCCAACCAGCCGTACACGATCCTGAGCGCGGTCGGCGGCGTGCAGGGGCAGTTCACGGGCGTGAGCTCGAACTATGCGTTCGTCACGCCGACGCTCAGCTATGACCCGACTCACGTGTACCTGCAGCTGGGGGCGAACGGCACGTCGTTCGCGTCGGTCGCGAAGACGCCGAACGAAGTGGCCGTCGCCACGGCGATCGGCACGCTGGGCGACGGCAACCCGGTGTACGACTCGGTGCTCGTCGCCGACGCGCCGACCGCACGCACCGCGTTCCGGCAGCTCGGCGGCGAGTTCCAGGCGAGCGCGAAGAGCATGCTGATGACCGACAGCCGCTACGTGCGCGACGCGGTGTCGGATCGCGTGCGCCAGGGGCTCGCGGCGGGCTCGGGGCCGCTCGCGGCGCTGTCGTCGGGCGGCTCGGCGCTGTGCGACGACACGGGCGCGGCCGCGGCGCGCGGCAACACGCTGGCGCCCGAGCGGCGGCTCGGCTCGCACGCCGGCTGCGTCAGCAACGTGCCGTATCGGCCGGTCGTGTGGGGGCAGGGCTTCGGCGGCCGCAGCCGGCTGGCCGGCGACGGTAACGCGTCGACGATCAACCGCAGCATGACGGGCTTCATCGCCGGCGCCGACATGGCGCTCGACGAGCGCACGCGCGTCGGCCTCGCGGGCAGCGTCACGCACAGCTCGCTCGACAACGACCAGAGCGCGTCGGCGTCGCTGAACAGCTACTCGGTCGTGCTGTACGGCGGCACGCAGTTCGACGCGCTCGGCGTGCGCGGCGGCGCGGCGTACACGTGGCACCGGATCAACAGCGACCGCCATCCGTCGTACGCGGGCTTCAGCGACAGCAACTCGGCCGGCTACAACGCGAACACCGCGCAGGTGTTCGGCGAGGTCGGCTACGCGATTCCCGTGGGGCGCGTCGCGCTCGAGCCGTTCGCCGGGCTCGCGTACGTGCGGCTGCATACGAGCGGCTACACGGAAACCGGCGGCGCGGCCGCGCTGCACGCCGATTCGGACACGAGCCACGTCGGCTTCTCGACCCTCGGCGTGCGCGCGGCGACGGAGCTCGGCTTGCTCGCGAAGGGCGCGCTGACGGCGCGCGGGACGGTCGGCTGGCGGCACGCGTTCGGCAACGCGCGGCCGAAGTCGACGTTCGCGTTTGCGAGCGGCAGTTCGTCGTTCCAGGTCGCGGGCGTGCCGATCGCGCGCGACAGCGCGGTGCTCGAGGTCGGGCTCGACGCGAGCGTGACGAAGAACCTGACGCTCGGCGTGTCGTACAGCGGCCAGTTCGGCAGCGGCGTGCGCGACAACGCGGTGCTCGGCAACATCCTGTGGCGCTTCTGAGCCACCTCTGACCGGCCGCCGACACGGCGGCACACACAAGCGGCCCCGCCCGGCATCGACGCCGCGCGGGGCCGCCGCGCATCCGGCTCGCTGCGCGCCCGGCGCAATCTGGCCTATCCTGTGCGGAACCGGCGACGCGCGCCGCGCGTGCTGTCCGACCCAGGAGCATCGATGCCGAATCAAGCCGACGCAACGACCACGCAAGCGCCGCAGGTCGCGCCCCTTCCTCCGACCAAGGCGTCGGGCCCCGCATTCATCGCGCCGGAAGCCGATCCGCTGGCGGCCGCGCGCAACAACCAGTACGTGCTGAAGGCCGACGACGCGTTCGTGGTCAGCGATGCCCTCGGCGACATCGGCGGCCACGACGACGGCCTGTTCGTCGACGACATGCGCGTGCTGTCGAACTGGCGCCTGACGTTCGGCGGCCGCGCGCCGTCGCTGCTGTCGGGCGCGACGAGCGCCGACAACGCATCGTTCACCGCGCACCTGACGAACCGGCCGCTGCCGCCGCTCGGCGGCCGCGAGACGCCCGAGGGCGTGATCCACATCGAGCGGATGCGCGTGCTCGCGAACAACGTGCTCTACGAGGCGCTGATGTTGACGAACTACGGCGCGAGCGAGGCCGAGGTGCCGCTGTCGCTGTCGTTCTCGGCCGATTTCAAGGACATGTTCGAGGTGCGCGGCACGCAGCGCGTGCGCCGCGGCACGGTCGCGGCGCCGCGCATCGAAGCGGGCGCGGTGCGCCTGCGCTACGACGGGCTCGACGGCGTCGAACGCGCGGTGACGCTCAATTTCTCGCCGGCGCCCGACGTGCTGTCGGTCGATCGCGCCGACTACACGCTGACGATCGCCGCGCAGGCGTGCGTGTCGATCTACCTGACCGTCGAGGCGACGGTCGGCGATGTGCCGGGCGAAGCGCCTGCGTGCGACCGCCCCGCGTTGCGCACGGCGCTCGTCGCGGTGCACCGCGCGATGCGCGCGCGGCGCGCGACGATGGCCCGCGTGCGCACCGGCAACCCGCTGTTCAATGCATGGCTCGACCGATCGCTCGCGGATCTCGGCCTGCTGACGACGCAGCTCGACACGGGCCCGTATCCGTATGCGGGCATTCCGTGGTTCTCGACGCCGTTCGGCCGCGACGCGGTGATCACGTCGCTGCAGATGCTGTGGCTGCAGCCGTCGCTCGCGCGCGGCGTGCTGCGGTTTCTCGCGTCGCGCCAGGCGCGCGAGACGTCCGCGTTTCGCGATGCCGAGCCGGGCAAGATCATGCACGAATGCCGCAAGAGCGAGATGGCGGCGACGGGCGAGGTGCCGTTCGAGCTGTACTACGGCGGCGTCGACACCACGCCGCTGTTCGTCGTGCTGGCGGGCGCGTACGTCGAGCACACCGGCGACGACGCGCTGCTCGACGAGCTGTGGCCCGCGCTCGAACGCGCGATCCAGTGGGTGACCGACAAGTGCGACCGCAATCCCTACGGACTGCTTGACTACCAGCGCACGTCGGAGCGCGGCCTCGCGAACCAGGGCTGGAAGGACAGCCACGACTCGGTGTTCCACGCGGACGGCCGCTTCCCCGACGGGCCGATCGCGCTCGTCGAAGTGCAGGCGTATGCGTGCGCGGCATTCGACGCGATGTCGGCATGCTCGCAGCGGCGCGGCCACGCGGCCGACGCGACGCGCTATGCGCTGCGCGCGAAGCAGTTGCGCGAGCAGGTCGAGGCGCTGTTCTGGATGCCGGAGTCGAATTTCTACGGGATCGCGCTCGACGGCCACGGCGAGCTGTGCCGCGTGCTCGCGTCGAATGCCGGCCATCTGCTCGCGTTCGGCCTGCCCGATCGGGCGCGCGGCGCGGCGGTCGCGGACGTGCTCGGCTCGACGCTGTTCCAGACCGGCTGGGGCGTGCGCACGCTGGCCGCCGGCCAGCCGCGCTTCAACCCGATGGCGTACCACAACGGCTCGGTGTGGCCGCACGACAATGCGCTTGCCGCGCGCGGGCTCGCGCGCTACGGCGACAAGGCCGCCGTGCTGAACCTGCTGCGCGCGCTGTTCGAGGCCGCGGTGAGCTTCGAGATGCGGCTGCCGGAGCTGTTCTGCGGGTTCCCGCGCCGGCGCGGCGAGCCGCCGACCGCCTATCCGGTCGCGTGCCTGCCGCAGGCGTGGGCGGCAGGCGCGCCGTTCATGATGCTGCAGGCCTGCCTCGGCGTGAGCGTCGACGCCATGCGGCACGAAGTGCGGGTCGAGCGGCCGACGCTGCCGGAAGGCGTCGACTGGCTGCGGATCGACGGCCTGCGGGTGGGTGACGACAGCGTGTCGCTGACGTTCCGGCGCGTCGACGGCCAGGTGGTCGCGGCGGCGGAGCCGGGGCGTGTGAAGGTCGTCGCGGTGCTGTAGCGCGGCATGCGCGAACGTTGAGCGATGTCGCGCCACGTTCGCGCACGCAGGCATAGAATCGCGACATGACCCTCGAACTTTCCGGAGGCACACGATGACGACCGACAAGCGGCCCGACGACGGCGAGCAGAAGCTCGAGCATCTCGAAGCGGCGGTCAACCACCTGCACGAGTCGATCGAATCGCAGAGCATCGCCGTCGGCGCGGCAAAAGGCATCCTCTTCAGCCTGATCGAAACCCTCGGCGCGCTGATCGGCGACCCCGACCTGCCCGAACATGCGCGCTCCGGCTACGAGGCGCTGCGCGACAAGGCGCGCGACTTGCGCGGCTCGCTCGAGAAGCGCTGACTCCCCGCGTGGCGGTGCGCGCGCCGCCGCGCGTGCCCGCCGGCCGACCGATTGCGCACGCGCACAAAATGCCGTGCGCTCAATGGGTTAGGCATCGCATGCGCAGGATATCCACAAGCTTGCCAACAAAAATTGTGGAGAACCTGCCTGTCGCCGAAAGGGGACGCGGCGATCGGATCGCGCGTGCCTAGTCTGCGCCACCGGGGTGGCGCCGGAGCGAATCTCCCGTTGTATCAAATGCTTACATGCCGCATCGGCACGATATCCACAGGGTTGCCAACATAATCTGTGGATAACTCGTGCGCCATTGCGTCGCGATGGTTGGTAATGCCGGGGCGCCGCGCGGGTGACGGCTGCCTCGCGCGGGCGGCCTGCCCGAAGCGGGTGTCGCGGCGGGAAATCGTGCCGGATCAACGGGTTAGGCGCCGGGTACCCAGGATATCCACATCCTTGCCAACAAAATCTGTGGACAAGCGGCGCGGCTCGCGAAGCTCATGCCGCCGGCATCGAGCCGGCCGCCTCGTCGACGATCCAGTCGCGAAACAGCGTCATCGCCGGCGTGAGCGGCTTCGACTTCAGCGACGTGAGCCAGTAGCCGCCCGCCCGCACGTCTATGTCGAACGGCCGCGCGAGCAGGCCGAGCTGCAGCTCGCGCGCGAACATGCAGGCCGGCGCGAGCGCGACGCCGGCGCCTTGCATCGCTGCCTCGATCATCAGCCGCGACGAATCGAACACGGGCCCGCCGACCGGCCACGGCTCGAGCTGCGCGGCCGCGAACCAGCCGAGCCATTCGTCGGTGCGGTACGAGCGCAGCAGCGTTTCGTTCGCGAGATCGGCCGGCTGCGCGAGGCGTTCGGCGATCTCCGGCGCGCACAGCGCGCTGAGCGGCGCGTCGAGCAGCGGCTGGTTGCGCGTGGCCGGCCAGTTGCCGACGCCAAACCGGATCGCGAAGTCGAGCCCCTCGGCGGCGAGATCGACGACGTTGTTGTTGGTACGCAGCCGCAGCTCGACGAACGGATGGGTGTCGCGGAAGTGTTTCAGGCGTGGCATTAGCCAGCCTAGGGCAAACGTGCCGACGACCCCGAGCGACAGCACTTCGTGGAAACGCCCGCCGTCGAACTGCTTGAGCACCGTCTCGATGCGGCTGAACGCATCGCTCAGCACCGGCAGCAGCGCGCGGCCCTCGTCGGTGAGCCCGAGCCCGCGCGGCAGGCGCGTGAACAGCGTGCAGCCGAGCCGCTCCTCGAGCATCCGGACCTGCTGGCTGACCGCGGCCTGGGTCACGCTCAGCTCGAGGCCGGCGCGCGTGAAGTTCAGGTGGCGCGCGGACGATTCGAACGCGCGCAGGGCGTTGAGCGGAAGATGAGGGCGGAGCTTGGTCATAAGAAATTCTTTTGTCAGCGCTCAATTATCGTTGCTTGTCAGTGAACCGTAAACTGACGATAGTTCGTCTCGCCGGGCCGGCATCACGCTTCCCTTCCACTACGAGACACCCCCATGACCTACTCATCGCAACGCCGAACCCTGCTGCTGGCCGCCGCGACGGCGCCGCTCGTCCTGACCGTGAACGCATGCGCGTCGTCGCAGGCGGGCGCGCCGTCCGTTGCTTCCGCGACGTCGTTCGATGCGCTCGAACGCGCGGCGGGCGGCCGCCTCGGCGTGTGCGCGATCGACACCGCGACCGGCCGGCGCGTGCAGCATCGCGCCGACGAGCGCTTCCCGTTCTGCAGCACGTTCAAGGCGATGCTGATCGCCGCGGTGCTCGCGCAGAGCGTCGCGCGTCCGGCGCTGCTCGCGCAGCGCGTGACGTATCGCCAGGCCGATCTCGTGCGCTATTCGCCGGTGACGGAGCAGCACGTCGGCGCGGGCATGACGGTCGGCGAGCTGTGCGAGGCGACCGCGCAGTACAGCGACAACTCGGCCGCGAACCTGCTGATGAAGGTGCTCGGCGGGCCGTCGGCGGTGACCGCGTTCGCGCGCACGATCGGCGACGACACGTTCCGGCTCGATCGTTGGGAAACCGAACTGAATACCGCGCTGCCGGGTGACACGCGCGATACGACGACGCCCGCCGCGATGGCCGCCAGCCTGCGCGTGCTCGCGCTCGGCGACGCATTGCCCGCGCCGCAGCGCGCGCAGTTCGCGGCATGGCTGCGTGGCAACAAGACGGGCGACAAGCGGATTCGCGCGGGCGTGCCGGCGGGCTGGCAGGTCGGCGACAAGACCGGTACCGGGGATTACGGGACGACCAACGACGTCGGCGTGCTGTGGCCGCCCGCGCGCGGGCCGGTCGCGCTGGCCGTGTACTACACGCAGGCGCGCGCCGACGCGCGGGCGAAGGACGACGTGATCGCGGCGGCGACGCGCATCGCGATCGCGGCGCTCGGCTGATCGGGCGCGGCGCGCCGGGTGTGACGCGAATTCGACGCGCGACCTGAAACGTTGTGCGATCAACCACTTAGCTCGCACATGCTCAGGATATCCACACGCTTGCCAACAAAATCTGTGGATAGCGGGGCGCGCCTGGCGGGGCGCTCTGCTCCCGGCATCCCATGTGCCTCATTCGTGGCGATGCCGGGAAAGCCTTTCGGATCAAGCGCTTGAGCGGGGTATGCGCAGGCTATCCACATGCTTGCCAACAAAAATTGTGGACAAGCAGGGCGCGCGCGCCGGCCTCCCGGCGCGCCGCGTGCCTCATTCGCGACGGCGCAAGGAAAGCCTTTCGGATCAGGCAGTTGACCGCGGTATGCGCAGGCTATCCACATGCTTGCCAACAAAATCTGTGGAAAAGCCGGGCCGCCGAGAGGCGGCGGCGCTCAGCCGCGCTGGTCGTCGACGGCCGGCCAGCGCACGAACGCGAACACCCAGAGCATTATGAAGTTCAGGATCGGTACGGCCATCGTCAGCACCCACCAGCCGGAGTGGCCGGTGCGCCGGACGATGCGGACATACGGATAGATGCAGATCGCGATGATGACGAGCATGACGAGCAGCTTCAGCGCGCTGAAATGATGCATGGCCTTCCCCTCGAGCGAGTTGATTGTCGTTGTACTGCGTGGACAGGATGCCGGCTGGCGTGATGGTGACGCGTCGCGTGCGCGAGCGTCAAGCCGTTGCGGCCCGCCGCAGTGCCGCATCGCTGACGCGCCGCGCGATTCGCCGTCCGATCAACGGGTTAGCGCAGGCGTGCGCAGGATATCCACAAGCTTGCCAACAAAAACTGTGGGTAACTGGCGGGGTCGGCGCCCACGCAGCCGCGACGCTTCCCGGTGCATCGCCCGCGGGGCCGTGGTGCGAATTCCGAAAAAATGGCGTGCAGTGTGCCGCACTCGCGAGCCCCGTCTGCATCACGCATGCCAAAGCCCGTCGGATCAAGGGTTTAGCGCGATGTTGCGCAGGATATCCACAAGCTTGCCAACAAAATCTGTGGACAAGCCGGGCATCCGCACGGATTCATGCTGGTGCATCGAAGCGCACCGTGACGGTGAGGCCGTGGCCGCCCGCGCTCGTGCCGAGTGCGACCGTCGCCCGATGCTGCTCGGCGATCCGCTTGACGATCGACAGGCCCAGGCCGCTGCCCGACGTCGTCGCCGCCTGGGAACCCGCGCCGCGATAGAACCGCTCCCACACGTCCGCGCGCTCCGCGTCCGGGATGCCGGGGCCGTCGTCCGAAACTTCGAGCACCGGCGTCGCGCCGTCGACGCGCGCGCCGACGTCGACGCGTGCACCGTCGCCCGCATAGCGGATCGCATTGTCGACGAGGTTGTTCAGCAGCACGCGCAAGGTGTCGGCGTGGCCGGCGACCATCACGCGCGACGCGCCGGTCGCGCCGAGGTCGACGTGGTGCGCGTCGGCCACGCGCGCGCGGTCGGCCACCACCGCACGGCACAGCGCGGCGAGATCGACCGGCGCGAAGGCGGCCGCCTGCGCATCCGGTTCGACGCGCGCGAGCGTCAGCAACTGCTCGGCGAGGTGGCTGAGCCGGGTCGTGCCCGCGTGGATCTGCGCGAGGACGTGCTCGCGTTCGCCGGGCGTCGCCGCGCGCTGCAGCAGCTGCGACTGGATCGACAGCCCCATGATCGGCGTGCGCAGCTCGTGCGCGGCGTCGGCGATGAAGTGACGCTGCAGCGTGAACGAACGATCGAGGCGGGCGAGCAGGTCGTTGATCGCCTCGGCGAGCGGACGCATCTCGTTCGGCATCGACGCGACGTCGACCGGCTCGAGGTTGTTCGCGTTGCGGCGCTTGAGCCCGGCGGCGATCGTGCGCAGCGGCCGCAGCCCCGCGCCGATGCCGAACCACAGCCCGATCGCGAGCACCGGCAGCATCGAGAGCACCGGCCACAGCAGGTGCACGGCGATGCCGGCGATCGCCTCGCGGCGCGCGTAGCGCGCCTGCGCGACGCGAATCGTCGTGCCGCCGCGTTCGGTCACGTAAGTGCGCCACATCTGGCCATCGACGTCGACGCTTGCGAAGCCGGCCTGCGCGGGCGGCGGCAGCTTCGAATCGCGGTCGGTCGAATAGACGAGCGCGCCCTTGCGCCACACCTGCAGCAGCACCGCATCCGGATCGTCGGTCTTGAAATGGTGCTCGTCGTCGTCGCCGCCACCGCCGCGCCGGCTGAACGACAGCTCGCCGTTCGGGCCGACGACGATCTGCTTCGACATGCTGCGCATCTGGTCGTTGAGCAGGTCGTCGAGCTCGCGCAGCGCGGCCCAGTAGGTACCGGCGCTCGCCAGCACGCCGATCGCGCAGGCGGCCGGCAGCAGCCAGCACAGCAGCCGCCGGCGCAGCGATGCGCCGCGCCAGCGCGCGATCGCCTGCCGCAGGCCCGTCATGCGACGTCACCGATCCGGTAGCCGACGCCGCGCACCGTGCGGATCGTGTCGTGGCCGAGCTTCTTGCGCAGGTTGTGGATGTGGACCTGCACCGCGTTGCTTTCGATTTCCTCGCCCCAGCTGTACAGGCGCTCCTCGAACTGCTCGCGGGAGATCACCGCGCCCGGCTCGCGCATCAGTTCGTGCAGCAGCACGAATTCCTTCGGCGACAGCGCCACTTCGTCGTCGCCGAGCCAGACCTGGTGCTTGACCGGGTCGAGCCGCAGCGGCCCGATCGCGAGCAGGGTCTGCGCGCGCCCCGCGTGCCGGCGGTTCACCGCGCGGATGCGCGCGAGCAGTTCCTCGAGCGCGAACGGCTTCACGAGATAGTCGTCGGCGCCGCTGTCGAGGCCGGCGATGCGGTCGGACAGCCCGTCGCGCGCGGTGATGATGATCGCCGGCACGTTCTCGTCGCGGCGGCGCAGCGCGGCGAGCACCGACAGGCCGTCGCGGTTCGGCAGCCCGAGATCGAGCAGCAGCAGGCCGTAGCGGGTCGTGCGCAGCGCGAGCGACGCGGCATCGCCGTCCCTGGCCCAGTCGACCGCGAAGCCTTCCTGTTTCAGACCCTGTTCGAGCCCGCTGCCGATCAGCGGATCGTCTTCGACGAGCAGTACGCGCATGGCTTTCGTGTTTCTCCGTGGCGGCGCGACAGGGCGCCGGTTGGCGTGATGATAGGCGCGGCCGGCTTAGCGGAGGCTTAAGGCGCGCCGGCGCGATGCGCGCCGCGGCGATCGTTCACGCGCGGTTCGGTCGCGGTGCATCGTGCAACTGCGTCAGCGCTGTGCGGATGAATTGTGAGAACGATGTGGCGTGGTGCCGGTCGCCGGATTGCTGGCCGCCGATCAGGCACAGGTGGGCGACGCGGCCGACGAGCTCGGCATGACCGGGATCCGCGAGGCGCGCGCGGCACGTGTCGATCGCGAACGCCAGCCGCGTGCGGTCGACGCGGTCCTGGTATTCGGCGGCGAGCGGATCGCGGCGCGCCCACGCGCGAATCGCGATTTCCCGGCCGGGCTGCTTTTCCGCGGCGATCGCGAGGTAGCGCGCGAGGACGTCTTCGAGGCTGTGGCCCTGCGCCGCGTGCGCGAGCATGCGTGCCGTGTAGTCCGCTTCCCATTGCGCGAGCAGCGCATGGACGAACGCATCGCGGCTGCGGAAGTGGTGGTAGAACGAGCCGCGCGTCACGTTCAGGCGCCGCGCCAGCCGCTCGACGGACACGCCCGGATAGCCCTCGCGATCGAGGGCGTCGAAGCCGGCGGCGATCCAGTGGTCACGCGTCAACATGCGGTGTATCCCGAGAAACATACAGGCTGTGTATGGTATCGCCTGCGTCGCTAAGCTGCGGCTTCCTTTTTGTGATGCGCGACGGATAACCGTCAATCCATGGAGCCGCCGATGAAGCAAATCGCCCTTGTCGCTTTCGACCAATTCACCGACATCGACCTGTTCCTGATGTGGGACATCCTGGGCCGCAATCGCCGCGACTGGGACGTCCGGATCCTCGGCCTGCAGCCGACGCTGCGATCGGCCCACGGCCTCGCCGTCGACACCCACGGCGCGCTGGCCGAGGCGAACCGGGCCGACGTCGTGCTGTTTTCGAGCGGCCGGGAGGGCGTGCCGGCCGCGCTGGCCGATTCGGCCTTCACCGGCGCCTTCCGGCTGCAGCCGGAGCGGCAGTTGATCGGCTCGATCTGCGCCGGTTCGTTCATTCTCGATCGGCTGGGCCTGCTGCCCGGGCGGCGGGCCGCCACCCACCCCGATGCGCGGCACGCGCTGCGCGAGGCCGGCGTGATGCCGGACGACCGGCCGTTCGCCAGCGTCGGCAATGTCGCGACGGCCGGCGGCTGCCTGGCCGCGCTGTACCTGGTCGGCTGGGTGGTCGAGCGCCTGTTCGGCGACGCGATGCGCCGCGACACGCTGTGCCCCGTGCTTCCGGCCGGCCAGCAGGACATCTATCAGCAGTTGGTCGCGTCGAGCATCGCGCAGGGTGCCGGCGTGAGCGGCGTCGCCTGAGCGGCCGACGACGGAAGCCTGGCGCTCGCGAGCAGGTTTCTTCGTACTCGTCCAATGCGGCGTTGCGTCACGTCGTCACAATCTTCAGCTTTGCTTAATCTTACGTTTCGTAATATTCGGGTGTCGCGTTCATCGGGAACGCGCGTCATGCAAAGAAAAGGAACGACATCATGAAGCAACTGGCCACCATTCTGACGATCGCGCTCGCCGTGCTGCCGGCCGCTGCACACGCGCAATACACGGGGCCGTCCACCGTGGCGGCGACCACCGTGAAGGAACTGCTCGCCAACGGCAAGGACGACCAGCACGTGCTGCTGCAGGGGCGCATCGTCAAGCACGTCGGCGGCGAGGATTACGAATTCGCCGATGCGACCGGCACGATCCGCGTGGAGATCGACGACAAGCTGTGGGCCGGCGGCCAGCCCGTCAGCGAACGCAACGAGGTGAAGCTGACCGGCGAGTTCGAGCGCAAGTGGTCGGGCCGCGTGAAGGTCGATGCCGAGCGGATCGACGTGCTGCGCTGACCGGTGCGCGCGGGGCCGGTGATACCATGGGCGACCGGTTTCCGCTTTCACCAAGATGGCCGCCAATTTCGATGAACTCGCGTCCCGGATCCGGGCGCAATTTTCCGAGCTGAGCCCGCAATTCCAGGCGGGCGCGGCTTTTCTCCTCGATCATCCCGACGAAGTCGCCGTGTCGTCGATGCGCAAGGTCGCGCAGCGCGCGCAGGTGCAGCCCGCGTCGCTCGTGCGGCTTGCGCAGCAATTCGGTTTTCCCGGCTGGAACGAGCTGCGCGACCTGTGCGTCGCGCGCGTGCGCACGCGCCCCGAGCCGCTCACGCAGCGGGCGCGCTCGCTGGTGCGGCCCGATGCGAAGGCATCGCTCGCGCACGACCTGCTCGCCGCCCAGCAGCACAATCTCTCCGCGACCGCCGCGCAGAATGCGCACGCGCTCGCCGAGGCCGCGAAGCTGATCCGCAAGGCGTCGCACGTGCATGTCGCCGGGTTCCGCTCGTGCTATCCGGTTGCGTTCGGGCTCGTGTACGGCTACCGGCTGTTCCGGCCGACCGTGTCGCTGCTCGCCGGCGTCGCCGGCTCGCTCGAGATGGAGCTGCGCACGATCGCGAAGCACAGCGCGACGGTGATCGTCAGTTTCGCGCCGTATTCGGCGGAAGCGACGCGCGTCGCGCAGGCCGCGAAGGCGCAGGGCAGCCGGATCGTCGCGATCACCGACAGCGCGGTGTCGCCGATCGCGCTGCATGCGGACGCGCAACTGATCTTCACGCACGACAGTCCGTCGTTCTTTCCGTCGCTGGTCGCCGCGCACGCGCTGGCCGAGGCGCTCGTCGCGCAGCTGCTCGCGCTCGAGGGCAGCGACGCGATCGCCGCGCTCGAACACGCGGAAGCCGAATTGCACGCGAAGGGCGCGTACGTGGTCTGACGGATCGCGGGGCGCGTTGCCGTCGCCACCGTCGCCACCGTCGCCACCGTCGCCACCGTCGCCACCGTCGCCACCGTCGCCACCGTCGCCACCGTCG
>Ga0157367_1000138_pt1 | contig 37483 bp, 38 predicted proteins | sample AttbisABBM2_FD_113142 | JGI IMG/M metagenome (GOLD analysis project Ga0157367, IMG submission 113142) | Fungus gardens microbial communities from leaf cutter ant in Botucatu, State of São Paulo, Brazil - Atta bisphaerica ABBM2 | ecosystem: Host-associated > Fungi > Mycelium > Unclassified ... | reverse complement strand
GAATCCATGCGTCGTAATAAGTTGTATGGTGGTTTGAACAGCCTGTAATTTTTTGGAAGAGGTTTCTAAATTTGGCATAGTTTTACCGTTTTAAGTTCTTGTTGTGTCTAAATGAGATAAAAAAACTGTGCCCTTTCTGGGAAAAAAAAAGGCACAGCAAAGCCGTAAGACAGTGCTTGGCACATCTCAAGTTTTATTGTTGATACAAGTTTTTTGAGCCGTAATGACTTAAAGCCTGAAAACCTTAGAGTGATCAAGCTGCTTTAAATTTTTAAGTGGTGTCGTTATAGCTTTTGGCCTTGAGAGCCAAGAAATAATGAATGTGCAAAACCAACTCCTTTTATTGGGAGTTCTGCCAAACATTTATAGAATTATGGTGGCAGAACGAGAAAGGGTTCGCGGACTGGTTTCGACTCCAGCACACCCGAAGGTGTCCCTCTCCCGTCCTACCGCTACGGGAGGAGACGAGGAGATGCTCACACAAAACTATTCCTCAGAAGAAATAATCCTGATGTGGTCGAAAACAGCGGTCCGCGACGACCGACTGGCAATGTGGCCAGCAGGCAAAGAATAGTGCCCAACCCTTTTACAGTCAAGCACACAAAATGACATTTGTTTTAAATTAGATCATTAAAAAGTAAGGATAAATAATTCAAATTTATTATTAAATTAGGGTTTATAAAGTCAGCAAAATTTATATAGATATACGAGTTTTGATAGGTCAAAATGAAGGTCTGTTTTAAAACCATTTATAAAAATTGTGGATTGATTTGAATATAAGAGGACATTTAATGAAGAACTTTCTAACCAAGAAAATGTACACGACTAAAGCTTTATTGCTTGCTGTAGGCGTTATGACTTTGAATGTTTCCCCTATTGTTATTATTCACTCTCACGCAGCGACAGAACAAAAAATGGATAACTTATCTAACAAGCTTTCACTCATTTTTGAAGATAAACCTATAGACGCTTCTTTATTTAGTCCTCACTTTTTACAACAGGTTTCCATAACACAAATTCAAAAAATCGTTGATGATTTAAAAGCCTCTTTAGGCCCGTTAAAAAGTATGAATGTTTCTAATGGCTCCGGGACTATTGATTTCGAAAAAGGTGAATTACCCGTTTCAATTAGTTTAGATCAGCAAGGGCAAATTAGTACCCTATGGTTTAGCGCACCTCATTTTAAAACAGTAAGCCTAGATGAAATGGTTAAAGGCCTACATGAAAATGCGATTGGGAAAACATCTCTTTTAGTTGTGGTAGATAACAAACCCGTGGTTGTTGAAAATGACAAAACCCCAATGGCCGTCGGCTCTACTTTTAAATTACTGGTTTTAAAAGCGTATGAAGATGCGATAAAAAAAGGTGAATTAAAAAGAGAAACGATAGTCTCTTTAAAAGAAAAAAATCGCTCATTGCCAACTGGGGTACTACAAAACCTCCCTTCTGGCACGCCTATAAATGTTGAGCTTCTTGCACAGTTAATGATCCAAATTAGTGATAACACTGCAACAGATAGTCTTATAGAGGTATTAAAGAAGCCTCGTATAGAAGCACTATCACCTAGAAATACCCCGATGTTAACCACAAGAGAGCTATTTCAACTGATTGATCCGAGCAATGAAAAGCTAAGAAATAAGTTTAAAACAGGAACAAAATCAGCTCGTCTAGAAGTGCTCTGTGAGCTAGACAAACTCCCGCTACCAAGTGTGAGTAGCATTGGAAAATCGGCTACTTGGCAAGATGCTGAATGGTATATGTCGGCCAATGAGATTTGCCCTATTCTTGAAAGTGTTCAAGATGCCCCTGCTCTGAATAGCTCTTTAAACCCACTTTTTAAAAATTTGAATTGGCAAAAAATTGGTTTCAAAGGCGGTTCTGAATACGGCGTGATTAACTTTTCTGTGATTGGTAAAACTCAAAAAGGCCATAAAGTTTGTGCAGTATTTACCGCTAATGGAAATGAGCCACAACCTGAGTCAAAATTAGCTGTTTTATTTGCTGGTATACTTCAAGCTGTTGATTCTATGAATTATTAAGTATAAAAGCCCTATTTGGTAAAAGGGCTTTTCCTAACCACTGCTGATGGGCTGTTTTGATTTGGATTTATACAGAGAATAATCGTAAAAGTATTTTAATTAAACTGAACAATAGTTAGAAATTCGATATAAATACTAAACCATTTATAAGACGATGCTAAAAATGAAGAAAATACTCTTATTCGATCTAGACCAAACCATTCTTAACAGAAATGAATCACTTTTAAAATTTCTAAATTGGCAAATAAATTTCTTAAAATTAGTACCACAAGAATTAAAAGAATCTTTTGTTAAACGCTTCATCGAGTTAGATGATAATGGAAGGGTTTGGAAAGATATTGTTTATGATCAATTAATTAAAGATTTTAATATCAAAGAATATGATGTGTCAGAATTGCTACAGTCTTATATTAATGATTTTAATAAATTCTCTACGGCGTTCGAAAACGCTCAAAAAACTATTCAAAATCTTTATGCTCAAGGATACACATTGGGCCTGGTATCAAATGGAAAAACACCTTTTCAGGAGCATAATTTTCATGCTTTAGGAATAACGGATTATTTTTCAACTATCGTGATTTCTGAAGCCATAGGTTTAAGAAAACCAGACCCAGAAATTTATTTATATGCTTGTACACAATTGGATTGTGATCCATGCGATTGTATTTTTATAGGAGACAATCCAAAAGCAGATATTGAGGGCGCAAAAAAAGTGGGCATGCAAACCATATATTTCCATCCAATTCTTACTCTCTACCCGCCTCTTTGTGATGCAACTATTCGTCATTACGATGAACTTGAAGAAGCAATTAAAAGATTAGCGAGTACTCCCCTCAAATCAGGGCGTGCTATGTAAAAGAAGACTCTGTTCAAATAGGCAGATAAAGTATTTACCTAATTTTAAATTTTTATGAGTGACGCATTTTCTAAATAAATCCCTGCCTTATCAGGGATTTTATAATAAAAACTATGCTGGTATTTCTATACAAAGTGTATTGAATTGATCCCAGTAATTTTCTAATTATATTTCGACATCATTCATAATCCGATTCAATGTAGACCGTCCTAGCTCACTCATAGCCGGATTAGTTGTTTCATAGTACCAAACCAATCCCATTGCTTGTTGAAATGCCCATGCAGCACCACGTTTCCACTCAAGATCACTAGAATTTAAATTACGTCTTATTATCTCTCTTCTTTCTTTATCAAAAAGATGCCATGCAGAAACCAAATCTAAAGCAGGATCTGCCGCACCAAACCCACCACAATCAAGTAAACCAATAAGCCTATTATTTTTGACAAGAATGTTAGCTGGTATAAGGTCTTTATGACTCATAACATCATGATCAACTTTAGGGAGTATTCTAAATTTTTCCCATAAAGCACTTAATGTATACGTGTCTAAAAGCGTTTTACTTTTTTCTAAGCATGTTGATATCCATTGATCGTGATCTGCAAGATTTCCACCTCTCCCTTGCCCATCGAAAGTACGATTATTTACATTAAGAGATCTCAATGAAGTGATAAGACTTGAGATATCGTTTGCTAAAGAAACAGATGAAGAAAAACCATGAGGCGTTGCAATATCACCCTCTAACCAAGTTTGTAGCATCCATGGCATTGGATAAAGTGGACTTGGTTTACCAATACCAATTACCTTCGAACAAGGAAAGTTTGCATACGTAAAAAACTCTTCAATCGCCAGAGCTTCTTTTTGCACAATGTTATAACTATCTTGTTCATCTATTTTCTGTAAAGGAAACTTAGCAACCAGATTTGTTCCTATTCTAAAAATTGCACTCGTAGTTGCTTGGGTATTTAATTGTTTAATTTCCATTTCTTGATATTGAGGAAATTGATTTGCAATTAATTGAGTGACAATTTTTATATCTAAATAGATTTGATCAGGATGCATCATATAGTTAAGAATTTCTCAGGAAAAATATATTTCAGGACTAATTTAACCGCAGTTTTAGGAAAGATAAAAGTAAAAATATTTTATAATTAAGGTATTAGCAATTAGTCATTTACAGTAAATAGCATATATTTAATACAAGATAGATTTAAATTTAAAAAAAAACCGCCCCAGAAGGCGGTCGCTGAGTTAAAACCAGCAGGTATATAGAAGTATGGTGGACGGATACTTCTATATTCTTTTATGAAGGAGTTTTATTGGTTTTCATGAAATCTTCAGATTTAAAATAACTAATGATCATATCTGCATGCTCTTCTTTTGGAGGAACAGCCGTTACAGGAAATACTTCTTTAGAAATTTTAAAACCTTGCGGAATTAATTGTGAAATCGGTGGAAATTTAGGTTTTCCTCCATCTGTAATCCTCTCAATAAAACCGGCCAACCAGAGCAAATATTCTCCTTCATTTTCAAACTTTGGCATGACACTTAAGTCAATTTTAAATTTGGATTCGCTCTGCGACTTAAATTGCTCATCAAAATCGATATAGTTAAACTTAAGCTTAAAGTCAGTTCCTTTAATGGCCTTACGAATTTGACTGATTAAACAATTTAAATTTTGCGTTAGGTCTTTGCTAAATAAGTTATCTTTTTTAATATTTTTATAGACCTTTTCAGCCACTGCTAAATACTTTGGCATTTTACCCTCCTCACTCTCAATTGTTATAAAGTTCTGATCTTAAAATGATTTATGGTTCTGATTATGGCGAAACAAATGTAATGAAGTGAAACAATATTATAGCCAAACGTAAGTATTTAAAGCCTAGTGTAAATTGCACCAAATAAACACCGAAAAAAATTATGGTTTTGTTAACTCATCCGCAATATTTTTTAATTTATCTACATATTTTGAAACATTTACTTTCAATTACTTTTTACCATTTGGTAAAATTAATATGGTCTCATTTGCTGATCGCGTCTGACTAAACCCAAAACTGATCTACGCACTCTTATTTCTTCTTCAGAAAATGGTAAATGTTGTGTTAACTCATTTATAGAAAGTGAATTATTTTCTATTAAAAAACAGTCTTGTTCAGTCGTCCAATGTGAAACCATTGGTTCAGTTTGTTTGTAGTAACGTTTCATATGTCCTAGTAAAATTATGAGCCTAAAAAGCTTACAAATAGAGCAAGCTTTAATAGTATTGAGGCAAAAAGAAGAATAGGAATAGTACTGAAATACTCAATAATAAAAAAGCCAAACACTGCAACAAAACATTGTTTGGCTATGAGTCACGAATAGGCTTAATCCAACTTTAGTTGCTGTCTTAGCTTTAAAATATCGACCAATCCTTTATCTCTTTTTTGGTATAAATCGACATCTTGATATTGCGTTAAAAGCTCATTGGTTTGAGCTTCTAGCAACTCTGTAGTCTCTTCCGAGTGCTGAAAGGCTTGCATATCATTCCACCATTCAGTCATTGGTGGCCCTAAGTGATGAATCGCCTCTTTAAAACCCTTCTGATTTGCAAGCTCCATATTTATATAAGGACCAAATAATGCCCACCTTAGCCCAGGCCCACTGGTGATTGCGATATCTACATCTTCTGCTGAGCAGACTCCGTCTCTGACCAATGAAAATGCCTCTCGCCATAAAGCAGCTTGTAAACGATTGGCGACATGCCCTTTTACTTCTTTATTTAAAATAATCGGGTGCTTACCTAGCCTTTGATAAAAAGCAGATGCTCGTTTTAAAACCTGTGGATCTGTTAGTTTTCCTCCAACAATTTCAACCAAAGGTAATAGATGAGGTGGGTTAAATGGATGACCTAAGAAAATACGCTCGGGATGGGCTGCATCTTTTTGAAAGTCGGTCACTTTCAAGCCTGAAGAACTTGAAGCAATAAGTGTTTTTTCAGGGCAATATGAGGTAATTTCCTGATATAACTTTTATTTTAACTCTAAACGTTCAGGTGCATTTTCTTGAATAAAATCTGTATCTGCAACTGCATCTTTTAAGTTGTTATGAAGTTCGAGATTCAGAAAAACGTCTTGTAAATTATAGCCGCTATGATCTTGCTGATCTAAAGCAAGTAAATCACTTAGATTGGCATATATCCGTTTTTTAAATAACTCCTCATCTATAGGGTAAGGGTCATATACCTTTACTTTAAAACCTTTATATAAAAATAATGCTGTCCAGCTTGCACCAATGACACCTAGGCCAACCACACCAACTGTTTTAATATCTTCCATATTTTCCTCATTATCCTCTTACTTTTTAAAACTTCCCTAATTTCCCTTTACGGCTTTAAAAATAGTCAAACCCGCATTCTTTTTAAGCGTTCAGTACTCTGCTTCTACACTGTCGTAATTGCATGAGATTATTTTTATAATAGGCATACCCTTTCTAAAGTTCATCTCATTATTGTACTTTTCTTGCATTATCTTCAGCTCTAAAGCGGAAATTATGGTTGATAGTTGCAGCCCCCTAGATACTAAGCGTGTATGATTACGCAAAGTTTTGAGCTATCTAATAGTTATATGACAAGTACCTTTTCCGATCACAAACAAATTGAAGTTGTTTCTAGTTTTGCTGAACTTGTAAAGACACATTTTCAGGGAGAAACGAACGCTATTTGCTGGTCTAGAAACTTGCTTGGTGACTTTAAAGAAATCGTAGATAAGCTCCAGTTAAAAGAAAATATTACCGAAATTTCGACTGAAGATTTGTTAGCACTCAAGCTTTCAGAACAAGGCCTCTTGGCACGCGAAATTATCTTAAATGACATACAACGATTAACAGATCAGGGCGCCTCACCTTCACTTAATTTACTTAAAAACTATGAACGTGACGAAGAGCTAGATTTTATTTCAACAGATGTTTACTCGTTTCATGTCGATCGTTCCCCTATTGAAACCGATACATTCTTATGTACTTATTATGGCGCAGCGAGCGATATTGTGCCTAATGATCAGGTTGAGCAAAAAGTTTTAATTCCAGAAATTAGAGCAAAGCTTAAAGAATTACATGATGGCTCAGAAGCCGAATTCGAGAGTTTTCTGGCAGAGTATTTTTTTGATTTGCATTATCAGCCCAAACCTCAAGCACAACCTATCAATTTAGGTACGGGTCATTTGTGGCGTTTGGCAGTAGACCACCCCACTCAAAAGGTATTGCCTTGTGTGCACCGAGCACCTGTTGAAAGAGAGGGTGAATATCGGTTGCTGTTGATTTGTTAAGTATTATCGCTTAACCACCTTGAAAGATATTTATGAGAATTCCTAAATTTCAAAGCTGACAAAAAATGATCTAAGAAATCACTCAACATTTTCAATAAATCTGATTGGCTGATATTTTCTGCATAACTAGGTGTCCAAGCCCCATCATGACTTTGTCCATAGCAATTATAGTTGCCATGATTAAATTTAAATAAAATTTCTCTACTTATACCCTGCTCATATAAATCGATGGAACAATCATGTCCTAGTTTTATTTCTTTTATACAAATAGGCAATTGCTCTAAAAAAACAACCAAATCTGTTTCGATATCTACAGGCCAAAACTCTGTTGAGAAAGCTTTAATCTTAAATTGATTGAATTTATTTTTAGACAACTCACCGCAAATTTCTGTCAACACACTAATTTCATTGTCATATTTATCATCATATTGTCGCAACTGCCTCATATCGAGTTCCGACATGAGTTCTAATTCAATTAACATAGCTTTTTCATACCTGAATTACCCTGCCAGTAGATAACATTTTTACAAGTTAAGATATATATTCATAAATAAAAAGCCTACCCATCTGGATAAGCTTTTTTTTGAATGAAGCAATTGCTATGTGACGTTAACCCTATGCCAGCTTCTTTGTCTCAATAAAATGAATATCTGACATTTGAACATCCCAGAACTCATTCCATAAAGCACAATATTCTACACATAGGTTTGTTAAGCTTTCATAATCATCTTTTGTGATAGCTTGGGCTAATGCAAACCATAAGTCATCTTCATGGTCATCGTCTGCGGCTTCTGATGTCTCGTCAGTAGACACACCATGTACGTGGTAATAGCCACCACCCTCTACATCAACACCCACAGCTTTAGTCGCTTCACGTAGTGGAGGACTAAAAAGAATCACCTCTTCCTCTGCAACAGCAAGTAATGCGACAACTTTAATGTAGCTATCATACGAAGATTCTAAAAAGGTTCTCACCTGATCTGCGATTTTTGAAGGTTGATACGTTCTACGATCTTGTTCATTTAAACCGTAATCATTCAATAAATCTTCATAGAGTGGATAGTGTGCGTACTCAGGGTTACCTAAATAATAATTTTCTTGATCTGTTCCAGGTCGAAAACCAAACTCATCCAGCACATTCAAGCTTAATAAAACACGCGGGAACATTTTAGCTCCAGAGTGCAGTCTCGGCTCTAATTGCTTTGTCTGGAACTGAGCCATTAATAAGGCGTCAGTAAAGATCTGTACAATAGCGTGGCGATATTCCAAATGAATTTTTGTTAATGTGAATTTATCAAGCTGTCCGTTATTTAAAACTTCGATTGCTGGATGTTGGCATACTGGTAATTCAGCAATTTTACCTCTTAATTGTTTGAGAAATTTTAGATTTTCTTCCCACTGTTCTGAAGGAATACTATTCTTCATCCCCAGTAATGCCTTTTGCCTTGGATTATTAAAATCTTCAAATTTTTTTGACATAATCATTCTCAATAACAAATTAGTTCTTATAGTTAGGTTATGAGTTCTCCATTATTTTAATCATGCATTCATTTGCTAATCAATAAAATTGTATACTCATCCCTAAACAATTCGATATTAGGTTTATTGTTTAAACAAATCAATCCATCATTTAATGAATTTTTTTAATAAATTAATTAACAATTGATAGCAAAAAATATTGCTTTTTTATTATTGAAGCTGTTGTATTACAATACCGATTTCAATATGATTAAAATAACTTTAACCAGAGACCACTTTTAAAAAGAAACGGATTTCAAAAGGTTTACGATGGGGAAATCGATGTCAAAAAGAGACACAATTATAACAACAGCTATAGCCCTTTTTAATCAGAAAAGCTATAACGGTATTGGGGTTGATAAAATTATTGCTGAATCCAATGTGGCAAAAATGACATTCTATAAATATTTTCCATCCAAGGAAAAACTAATAGAATCATGCCTTTATAAGAGAAATTCTGATATTCAGGCTGCCATATTAGAAAGAATCAATACAAACGACCTGCCCTTAGTTCAGCTCAGGAGCTTATTTGATTGGTATATTGACTGGATTCATACCGAAGATTTCAATGGATGTTTATTTAAAAAGGCAACCATGGAAGTAGTTCAGGTTTATCCATCACTTAAGAACCCAATTAATGAATATCGTGAATGGATCTATCAGCTTGTTTTTTCAATATTAATTGATTTTTATGTTGAAGACCCTGCTGCATTAACTACATTATTTCTCAATATTATCGATGGCATTATTATTGATGGCACAATTGATAAAAGTTTAGTTAATCCTGAAAAAACATGGTCTTATATTAAAAAGATTATTGAGCTTGAAAAAACTGAAGAACGCATTGCTGTTTAAACTATCGAAAAAGAGATTTTTTTGCATTTATTTTTAAAAGTTAAAAAATAATCTCTTTTTTAATTATTTTAAGCCTACTTGTGCTTATATTCATTAAACTGTTATTTTCGGTTATATACAAACACATTCAAATTAATTTAAATATTTAATTTTCTTATATTTGGCTATTAAATATAATCCCCAACAAATATATTTTTTAAAACAAGACAGATGCTTTAAACCAAACAACCATTTGGTTGTGTCCGTCAGCTATATTTCTTTTCACTCATTGGAATGTCTAACTTTATATACTCTCCTCACCTATTTAGTCAATTAGTACGGATACAACCCAAGAGCTTTGCCAATCATTTTTCACATGTCATTTGTACTATCTCAGCTTACAAACTCCTGAGTGAAACATATAAAGAATGCTTACTCATTTAAACTTTCTAAAGTTAAAAATCCGAAAATTCATCAGTGAGCTCTTACCAAGGTGTGAATCAGTATTGCTTTGGCTCAGTTGTAGTGAAGGATCTGACCCTGAAAATACTTTAGCTAAAGTTCTAGCCTTCAATGTAGCTTCATTTATTTCTCAAGATAAACAGGATAGAGATGTAAATGTTATAAAAATAGTGAACAGTCGATGACCGATGATGCTGTTCTTATAGTGATTAGGAACTATTTTGATAAATTCAAAAATATGCTGAGCAACTCTCGATATTTTTAAAGCTTATAACCGCTTAAAACTAACTTTTTGATTGAAAGGTAACAGTGCTTGCAAACACTATTGATAGAAAAAGATGTAGCTATTTTAATTTCTGATAAGTTTGAAACTGTAAAACAGCAATTCAATGTGTTTCTTTAAAAATGTCATGTTTGGGAGTGAGAAAAAAGCCAAAACTATTTCTACTCAATAAAAAAAGCCCTCCAAAGAGGGCTTTTCTAGCTTTTATATTCTACAGAAATAATTACTGTGGAATAATGTTTGTAGCGCTAGGACCTTTTTGACCTTGAACTACGTTAAAAGTTACGCGTTGGCCTTCATGTAAAGTTTTGAAGCCAGAAGAAGCGATTTCTTTAAAGTGAGCAAAAACGTCTGGACCAGAATCTTGTTGAATAAAACCGAAACCTTTAGTTTCGTTGAACCATTTAACTGTACCGGTAGCTGTGTTGTTAGACATAACATATATCCTATTGATATTTAAGAACTTAAAGTCATGAGACATGACGGGTTTAACTTTGAAAAAATAACGAATTGAGCTTAAGATCTTAAAAACGGAGGATTATGAATAAAGCTTCGATACTAAAAGAGGATTTACTAAACTAATAAGTCTTTTTTCTAGTTAAGTTGATTATACACCAAAAGCTTACTCATTCAAGCAAATTCTACGAATTATTTATTACTTCTATACTATACATTTGTTTATCTATGTAAAAATTATTACAAAATATTATGTAAGCTAGCAATGAATGAGCGGTTATACAACTTTATAAAATTAGAATTTTTTATCACTCCAAACCCTTCATTCAAATATTAAAGACTACTTTCAACTACTCCCCTATACTAGGAAAAAAGAATTTATTTAAATAAACTTATGATTAAATAATTATTTTAATGATCATACACAACTTACACCACTTATATAAAAATCAACAAATATAACATTTATCAAAACCACTCTAACAAAATATTTTTTCAATAAATATATTTTTTAAATTACCATATTATTAATACTCCCTTTAAACTTTAAAAACCAATACCTTCCAAAATAAAATTAACCACAAATACCACACAGACCCATTTAAATCATAATATTAATCTTTAAAATTTATTAGTTAATGCCGTATATAGCAAGCAATGTACCTATTAAAAACATCTACCTCCTCTCGCTTTCATTTACGCAGAATAAGTTATAAATTTGAGATGTAAAATATTAGATTAATAATAATCTGGCATTCCCATATTTATTTATCAATATGTAGAATCTACTTCATAAAGATGGGGATTACTTTTTAATTAGTGGATAGGTTTTAATAGCAAAAATAAAATATAACAATGAGTTAAACATCTAAAAAATATTTATAGGCCATTAAGCCTTGCCTTCTAAAGAGTGTCAGGCTGTTCACCTAAGCACTCAATAGCATAGCTTGAACTATAAGTCTTTAGAAGAAATGACCAGTTTTTCATTAAAGCAAATTGAAAAGAATTTTGCATAAAAATGGAATCTGTTGTTCGTTAAAGAATTAAAACACTAGACCATCATCTTTGCAGTTGAAATAACTTAAACATGGAATTTATATTATTACCTCCAACACATACTATTTATAATTATAAATTATTTTAAAAACTATAAAGTATAAAACCGCAATAAACATTTTCATAAAATTTATATAAAAATATTTTAATATATACACACCCAGCATTATCACTTATATATTTCAATTAATTTAAATAACCCATTTATTTTCAACAAAAGATATAAAAAACCACTAGCACAAATTATCAATAATTCAACCACAATTTAAAAACTACACATAATTATACACAGTATCTCTTTTTTACATTATTAATAATTTAATTTCCCCTTGCATTAAAACAAAAAAAATCAAATGACTCCAAAATATAAAAACAAAGATTGAATTGCATTTAAATTTATAAATTACCTAATTTGCTCTTGCTTGTTTAGTTTAAAATTTTTAAATAGTAGTTACCTTCTAACAAGTTTTATTAAAGCTAAAAGTTAACCAGTTTTTGAATAAGAAATGATCACACTATATATAAAAACATTAAATATTATCTGAGCTGGACCATATAACTTTAGAGAACTGGATGTATCGATTGCTCCATAGTGTACCTAAGCTGTTCTTGGCTCATATCGACTAGCAACGAGTCTATCTATAATTTTTTGAACTTGAGGACACTCATGCATCTACATTTTATTGTTCATGAAGATTTTGAAGCACCAGGTGCATACGAAATTTGGGGCAAAAGACATCACTTCGACATGACATATTCAAGAGTGTATTTAAACGAACCCTTACCTTCAAAGGTTGAAGACATAGATTTCCTAATTGTGATGGGTGGTCCACAAAGTCCAGATACTACAGTTGAAATGTGCCCTCATTTTAATTCACTTGCCGAGCAAGCAGTTATTAGAAAAGCGATTGAGGCGAATAAAGTGGTTTTAGGAGTATGTCTGGGTTCACAGCTTATAGGCGAAGCTTTAGGAGCAAATTTTGAGCATAGTCCAGAAAGAGAAATTGGCAAGTTTCCTATTATGCTCACAGAATACGGCGTTAAGCATTCGCTATTTTCACATTTAGGCAAAATGACAGACGTTGGACATTGGCATAATGATATGCCCGGCTTAACGAGTGATGCAAAAATTATTGCTTTTAGCGCAGGATGTCCACGACAAATTGTTGAGTATTCAAAATTAGTTTATGGCTTGCAATGTCATATGGAACTGACACCTGAAGTCGTCGAATTACTTATTCAACATTCGGCCGTTGAACTAAAGCAGGCTCATGATTATAAATTTGTGAACACGCGTGAAGAGTTACGAAACCACGACTACCAAGAAATGAACCAAAATCTGTTTATTTTTCTTGATAAACTCAAAGATGAATATTTAAAACTCAACTAAATCACAGTAAAGCCCTTTTAATAGGGCTTTCTTTCATAACGTTAGTTGAGCTGTAATAAATGTAGCAACAGGATCCTAAGAGTAGATGGCCGCTATACTGTTGAATAGCCACCATCTACAGGAATGACAGCGCCTGTCACAAATGAAGCGTCTGGTGTGCAGAGAAAAGCAATAACAGCGGCCACTTCGGATGCATGGCCCCAGCGACCTAATGGGGTTCTTTCTAGAATGGTGGCAGAGGCCTCAGTATCATTCATGAGCCCTTGACTTAGTGGTGTATCAATCCATCCGGGTGCAACAGCATTCACACGTAAACCATCTTTAGCCCATGCTTGGGCAAGTGAGCGGGTTAATTGTGCAATACCTCCTTTACTCGCGCTATAAGCAGGCCGATCTTTACTCCCGAAATAAGTGAACATTGATGCTACATTGACAATACTTCCTTTACCTTTACGTAAAGCAGGTAATGCGGCCATTGATGTCCGCATCACTGAAGTCAAGTTGATATCAATCACCTTTTGGAACTCTTCAAGATGATATTCATTTTCGTGGAGGCTAATACCAGCAGCATTTACGAGCGCATTAAGATGGGGTAACGTTGATACAAATTTCTTTAACCGGCTTTCATCCGTAATATCCAATTCAACTAGTTGAATTTTTGGATGACTTGGTGCATATGGTCCTTCCGCGTTAAGTCCAACTGCAAATACAGTTGCACCTTCATTTGCAAAATATGCAGCTACACTCGCACCAATACCAGAAGTCCCACCAGTGACTAATATTATTTGCTCACTAAAAGTCATTTGCATTTTCATAATCCTACTCTGATATTTCAGTTTGACTCTGACAACGCTGTCAGAGTGGGTGCTACCAAAATTTTGATTTGAGACCTGTCTTCAAGCAGTGCATCAAAACCGTCGCTTACAGCGCGCTCCAACGGAACAACTTTAGTCACAATGAAAGATGGATCAAACATTTTATTTGCAACCAGTTGAATAAGTTCTTCATAAACATGGCGATAACCGACACTAGCTATGAGAGATAACTCATTATTCACCATATCAAATGAGTTAAATTTAGCTTCAGGCATGAGGCCCACCATGACCAGTTTCCCACCTTTACGCAGGGCCTGTAATCCATTGTCTAAAGTGTTGTTTAAGCCAGCAGCTTCAAAGCTAACATCTACCCCTAGCCCATTTGTTTGCGCTTGAATGGCTTGAACCAATTCATGACTATCAAACTCTCGACCATTGAATACATGTGTTGCTCCAGCTTGTTTAGCACAGCTTAAGCGTTCTTCTGAAACATCAACAGCAACGATGGTAGTGGCACCCTGTAACTTTGCGAGTGCAACCAATAAAAGTCCAATCGGCCCTAAACCAAACACGGCACATGTATCACCAAGTTTGAGTTCGGCACGGCGTAAAGCATGTAGTGCTACTGCAGCTGGCTCAAATGTGGCAGCTTGTTCAAAACTCACCGTCTCAGGTAAATGGTGCAACATATAGGCTGGAATAGCGGCAAATTCTGCCATACCCCCATCCCCCATTAATCCGGCAAAACCCATTGATACACATAGGTTGTATGAGCCAGTTTCGCAATAGGCACATTGTTGACAGCGATATTCTGGCTCTACCGATACACGGTCACCTACTTTGAAGTTTCTTACAGAGCTTCCGACCTGAACCACAGTGCCACAAAACTCATGTCCTATAATGATCGGTGCCACACGACCAGACAGTTTATGAGGTACTTCAATTGGAATTGCATGTGGACCACTGTCATACTCATGTAAGTCACTGCCACAAATGCCGCAATATGCAACCGAAACAATTACTTCGTTATCTTTAGGCACAGGCACTTCAATTTTTTCTAAACGAATATCATGGGCAGCATGCCATTTAAGCGCGCGCATCATATTTTTCTCCATCATAATCAGTTTTATTTATGAAATTACTTTGTTGGTATGCTTTCTCAATACAATCGGTGCGGTTTCTTTTAGTCCAGCCGAAAAAAGGCCTGCAATCATAGCGGCAGCAGCGGCCATCCACATGGCGATTGCTAAGCCATAATGATCAGCCGCGAAACCCGCCACGATCGGGGCAAAAAAGCCACCCACCAATTCACTCGTTCCCATGATGAGTCCCAATGCACTTGCAATTGAATGTCTTGGCACGGTTTCAGCAGGAATGGTTGACATAAATAATGTGAAGCAACCCAGTCCCGTATAAGTCAAAAACACGAATAGTCCCAGACTCATGACAGAGCTTCCATAAATCATGGCAATTGGACATAAAGCAGCAATTGGAGAAAAGATCAGCAGAGCTGTCTTACGACCAATACGGTCGGACAGACCAGGAACCACGAATCCCCAAAACACCCACGCTCCACCCAAACAAGTCATAACAATGGTCATGTTCGTTGCAGAAAAATGCCGATATTTCATTAAAAATGTCGGTGCAAATGAAATAATCACGACAAACCACGTCAGAAAACAGCAACCAATCAGAACACACAACAAAATGTTCCTTTCACGTAATAACACCCATTTACTTGGGTTAGAGTCTTGCTCTACTTGTACGGGTTGTAACTTACTCGGCTTTTCTTTCACCCAGAGCCATATACATAAGGCTAGAACCAAGCCTGCGATACATGAAACGTAAAATGCATCGCGCCATCCATAATGAGTCGCAATACCGATCACCACGGGTGGCCCGATAACACCACCAATGAGTCCCGGAGATGAACCTTGTAACAGTCCCATATTCAGTCCACGTCGTTCAGGTGTGGAACTGTCGACCATTAAGGACTGTGACATAGGTAAAACAGGACCTTCAAACAGCCCCATCAAGGCACGAAGTATGAGTAAACTCATAAACCCAGTCACCCAACTAGAAGCAGCTGCACATACTGAAAAGCCGAGTACAGCTAGCAAAAGAATTGGTTTACGTATACCTCGTGCATCGGACCACGCGCCTGAGAGCGCACCAGATAATGCCCATGTCAACGACAGTACGGAAGACATCAGACCGAGCTGCATTTCACTTAGATGTAATTCATCGGATATAAAAGGAAACAGAAACGATAAGGCCAGACGATCAAAAAATACGAAACCTGAAGTCATGCACAAGATCAGCAATAACCGATTTTCGTAGGTCAAAAAGGACCGATGAGATGTATACATTGCATATTCCTTTGCAGCTTTAGATCAACGATAAAGTTTTTCAATCATCTCCGCGCCGAGACCAACTTTTTCATAATGTGCTTTGCACATCTCAATATATGAATGCACATCGAAATATCCATCAGGATTGCCTTTTTCGTCCAACCAAATTAATGGCCCTTTTACAATGAAAAATGCACGCATTGGTTCAGGATGATCAAAAGCGACTAATGTATGTCCTTCACCTGGGGTTTCATAAACAAAATCCCCTTTTGTTGCTGTCCAGTCATGTTCTAGATAGCCCCATTTTCCAGAAATGGTATAAGCAAAAACTTCATGAGGATGGTAGTGTCGATTGACCAGACCAGCACTTTTGGCCATAAGGATATCGCACCATTTATTTTGTGAAGGTGAAATCCACAATGGACGAGACGATACGGTATCGGTAAAAGGTACATAAAGACGTTCATCGTCTGATGCTGCATCGGCAATATAAACCTCAGGTAATGCATCTGGTTTGAACGGATTAAGAATGGGTGAAATATCTTGCCAAAATTCATCCTTCGCTTTGTCAACCACGATATATCTCCTTAATTTTGATATCGTGGAAATCACTTTAGCGAAACAATGCTAGGTTGGCTTATCTAAGCTGGTCATATTTTTTGATCCAACAGGACATCATTATTTAATCTTTATCTCACTTTATCAGGTCATCATTTTTAAGTATTGAAATAGTTAATTTCAAATAAAAAGGATTGTCTTAAACGATTTATAAGTATAGTTATAACGTTAGGTTTTATGAAAAACTAAAATAAGGACGGTTTAGGATGAACACCTCCAGCATAGTTTCTTATGCGCATTATTCGACAGAGGATGTGCCTTTTACTGATCAACTTGAATACTGGAACACATCTAACACTAACTCGCTTATTGGTTTGAAGACTTCTTCGCTTCATCTTGAAGGAATTCAATGTGAAATGACGTGTGTTAAATTACCGGAGTTGGGCATAGCCAATATCATTGGCAATGATCATATGATTGAACGAGATGAAAAAAACATACGCAGCTCTAGTTCAGAGTCGATTTTTGCCTGTCTAATTATTAGTGGCAAAGCCTATTTTGTACAAAAAGGAAAATGTCTGTTATTGGAACCGGGCGAGATCATTATTTATGACACTAGGGTTCCGTATCAGTTCGGTTTTTTAACTGAGATGCAGCAATATTTAATAGACATTCCTACCCATGTTTTTTCACAGCTTTGTAAATTACGTATCGATCAACTACCACTTCAACTTTCTAATCAATCAAAAAGTGACAAGCTTTTTGCCACAAATTTAAGCTCCACCATACGCAATTATTTTATTAATCCGTGGAAACAAGATGGGGCATGTTTTTACGATGATATTCGTGCACTCATTTCCACCACCGTGACTAACCACACTAAAGGCACACAGTTAAGCTGGGCACATCATGCTTATTTAAAAACAGCCAAACATTATATTGCGAATAATCTCTCTGACCCAGACCTCTCGACGCAACAAGTTGCGGCGGCTGTTGGTGTTTCACTGCGCCATTTAAATCGTCTATTTCACCTACAAGATCAGTCTTCTGTCAGTGATTATATCTGGACCTTACGATTAGAACGTGGTTACGCTCTATTGCATGATTTGCATCAGCGTAAAGTGACTATTGGCGAGATTGCTTACAGATTGGGATTCTCAAGTCAGTCACATTTTAATCGTGCGATTAAAAAACGCTATGGACTGGCCCCCGGAAAAATCCGAGAGTCAGGCTTATAAAACCAGTTAGGTTGTAAGACGGCTATAAAACACTTTCAACAAGCATCTGCTCTGCGCACTGTAGTGCATATTCCAAATCTTTTTGTAGATCGAAAACCGATTCTAGCCCAATATTCAAACGCACCAAATAGCCATCTTTAGGTAGATCGGTATGAGTTCGATCAGCTTGTCCAACAGGTAGAATCAGACTTTCAAATCCACCCCAAGACAACCCAATATGAAATAATTTCAACGAATCAAAGAATTTTTGCACATAAGAAGGTTCAGACTCTTTTAAATAAAAAGCAAATACGCCAGATGAACCATCAAAATCTCTTAACCACAAATCATGATAAGGACTGGTTTCTAAGGCAGGATGAAGCACTTCCTTAATAGCTGGATGTGTTGCTAGAAATTGCGCAATGATGAGAGCACTATTTTCATGTTGCTTTAACCTTACCGCTAAACTGCGCAAGCCACGTGAAGCCAAATAAATGTCGTCAGGGCTTGTCGTTTCACCAAACCAATGACCGGTTTTAGTGAGCTGTTCGTATGTTTCGGCATTTGCAGTAGCCACCCCCATTAATATGTCAGAATGACCACCAATGTATTTGGTTACGGACTGAATCGAAATATCAGCACCATGCTTTAATGGTTGAAAAAGTAACGGTGTTGCCCAAGAGTTATCAACTAATACTTTAGCACCGTATTGATGGCTAATAGCAGAAATTGCTGCCACATCACTCAGTTCAAATGTCATCGAACCCGGCGACTCAATAAATACCACGCTGGTACGATGATTAATTTTTTGAGTTAATGCTTCGAGGTTGGTAGAGTCAAAATATTCAACACTTACTCCCATTTTGATTAATATATTGTCAGCAAAATTTCGGGTTGGGCCATAGATGTTATCGGCAATCAAGACATGACTATTTGCCTCTACACAAGCCATCAGTGAATGTGTACATGCAGATAGCCCAGATGGAAACACCATACTACCCGCGCCACCTTCAAGCGCATTGATTGCACTTTCAAAAGATTTAGCTGTTGCAGCACCGAAACGGCCATAATGTCGATATACCCCACCATTTCGTTTAAATTCTTCCCATTCACTAAAGCTATTTACAACAATAGTCGAACCACGAAAAACAGGTGTGTTTACTAGACCATCAAAGCGCTCTGGTGTTCGCCCTAAATTAATGACATCTGTACTGAATTGATTCACTTTTATATTCCGAGAAACATATCAACTTTATTACCAATTGATGATAGTTAGATTTTAGGGGATATAAATTTTAATATTTTCTGTTTTTTATATTAAAATTAGATTTTTATTTACTATTCACATTAAAAATTAGATTTTTAATCCGATATTGATCTATTGGCATGAAATATTTTTATAGAGCCCTACATTGATCTTCTTATTGTTTGGACTTGATCGTAAGCGGCATACTTCTTTCTCTCTCGTTATTATTCATCCATGATTTGCTGAATACGCTTTTGGTAATTATTTAAAAAATCATGTGTCACTCTAAAGTGTTCCGTTTCCTCATACTGGATTTCACGGATCCCAGTTTCAGAAAATTGATAGATTTTAGCGTTAGGATAAGCCAGTAAAATTGGGGAATGCGTTGCAATAATGAGTTGTGAGTGATTTTTGCATAATTCATGAATAGCCGACAAAGCTACAAATTGCATGCTAGGTGAAAGAGCCGCTTCAGGTTCATCTAATAAATAAAGCCCTTCACCTTGTAATTTATTGGTCAGCAACTTTAAAAAGCTTTCCCCATGTGAACAAGCATGGATATTGCCACCATAACTTTTTACATAACCCACTTCATTCATATATGTGCCGACATTGTAATAACTCTCGGCTCTTAAAAAATAATAGTCTTTAGGCTTTTTAAAGCTTTTAATCATTCTTAAATATTGAAATAAACCTGATGAACTACTTGCTGAATTAAGTCGCACATTTAGAGTGCCGCCTTCTTCTGAAAAGCCAAGTGCCAAAGCGATGGCTTCCATAATAGTCGACTTACCAGAACCATTTTCACCCACAAAAAAAGTGACATCTGGATGAAATGATAAGTGTTCAATATCATTAACGGCTGGTATGGTAAAAGGATAAATTGACCAGTCGGCCTGCATATTTGCTTTAATTTGTACCGAACGTAAATAAGGTTTTGCTTCTAGCATGTTTCGCTGGTCCTTAGTCTTTAATAGTATCGCCAGTTGCTTTTATTAGAAAAAATTTAAAGGAAGTTCTGTCGTATATTTAATTTGCTCCATTGCAAAACTAGAGCTCACATCGGCCAATCCATTAATTTCAATTAATTTTTTATAAACTTTATCGTATTCAGCAACATCTGATACGGCGACTTTAAGTAAATAATCTGTTTCACCTGCCATTCTATAAACTTCAATCACTTCATCTATGTTATAGATATGAGCGTGAAATTTCTGAATCCACTCAATATTGTGTTGTGCAGTTTTAATAAACACCATCACAATCACATTAATGTTAAGTTTTTTACGGTCTAGCAAAGCAACTTTTGCACGAATAATACCTTCTTCTTCCATCTTATGTATTCTTCGCCAACAGGCCGTGTTACTTAATCCCACTTTTTCAGCAATATCACCTATTGCCAATGTGCAGTCCTTCTGTAGAAGATCTAATATTACGCGGTCATATTTATCTAAGTTTAACTTCATACCTTCAAGCTTCTCTGCACTATTTATTTGAGATAAATCAATTCAATGAACAATATATTAGATTATTCTTATAACTTTTCTGTTAATTTGCTGTGCTCTATAAGCTTCCCCCACCGTCAACATTTAAAACTTGACCCGTAATAAAACCTGCATGCTCTGATAGTAAAAAAGATACGGCATGTGCAACATCTTGTGGTGTGCCAATCCGTCCTAAAGGAATGGTTTCTAATATCGCTTTTTCAGCTTCACTTCCAACTGGTCTGGTTTTTCTAAAAAGTTCCGTTTCAATTGGCCCCGGTGCGATACAGTTTACCGTTATACCAAACTCCGCCAACTCAAGTGCCCAAGTTTTAGTACACCCGACTAGTGCACTTTTTGCTGCCGAGTATGCTGTCCGTTGTTTTGCTCCGTAAATTGCCCTACTGCCAATATTAACAATTCGTCCAAAGCGCTGTGCTTTTAGTTGAGCAACAAAATGCTGAGTCACTTGTATAGCAGCTCTTACATTTAAGTTCCAAACCTCCTCTAACGCAAGAAAGGAAATCTGCCCTAAAGGTTGAGGTAAACTAATTCCTGAATTATTTACGATTCCATGTATGACATAAGATTGAGAAATTAAAGCTAAGGTTTCTTCGGTCTGTTCTATATTAGATAAATCACAACTAAAAAGCTGTCCGCGAAAGTCGATATTGTCAATGTTTCTGGCAATACCAATCACCTGATGTCCCTGCAAGGACAGTGCATCGCTAATAGCTTTTCCAATACCTTTTGTAGCGCCTGTAACTAAATAAGTGTTTTTCATAGCCTATCCTCGTTCGTCATAAAATAGTTTCTGATTTCTCTTTTGTTACATACAAAAATAATAAAACGTTAACTCGATTTTTTTATGACGATAAACGGATTTATATAGATTCAGAAAATCTATAATCCATACCCAAAATGGACATCACTTTATTTTGATTTTCTTATTTGAAATGAAGAAGTGATTATATTTCTATAAGTTAAAAAATTGTTATAGTCATTTAGCTTGAGCTTACCTTTTAAGCCTTTTCTTTAAAGACAAGATTAAGTGACTAAATTTAAGTAAATACATTCAAAAGAGTACGAAATAATGAAAATCTCAATTGATGAGAAAAGAAAAAAATTCCGCGCACTCCATGAAGAGGGATGCTTTATTTTACCCAATCCTTGGGATGCAGGCAGTGCAAAAATACTCGAACAACTCGGCTATAAAGCACTTGCTACAACCAGCTCAGGCTATGCATGGTCTTGCGGCAAAGCAGATGGTCAGCTCGACCGAGATGAAACACTGGCCCATCTACGTTATATGGTTCAGTCCACTAACCTACCTATCAATGCTGATTTTGAAAGTGGCTTTTCAGATACAACTCAAGGCATTATTGAAAATGTTCTGATGGCAATTGATACAGGTATAGCAGGTCTTTCTATTGAGGATTCAACCGGAAATACTGAAAAGCCACTACGTGATATTTCTGATGCAGTTGAAAGAATACGAGCAGCTCGTGTAGCAATCGATCAAAGTGGAACTAATGTAATGCTTATTGGTCGTGCTGAAAACTTCTTTGTAGGTGCACCCGATTTAGAAGATACCATTAACAGGTTAAAAGCATATTCAGAAGCTGGTGCTGACTGTCTATATGCGCCTGGTATTAAAACTCGTGAACAAATCATCGCTGTCGTGAATGCCATTTCACCAAAACCCGTAAACGTTTTAATTGGTTGGGATAGTGATTTAACGGCGGTAGAGCTTGCAGACTTGGGTGTAAGACGCATTAGTCTGGGTGGAGCATTAGCTCGTTCAGCTTGGGATGGTTTTATTAAAACAGCAAGTGCGATTGCCGAGTCAGGACATTTCCATTCGCTCAATACTTCGGTTTCAAGTGGCGATCTCAATAATCGATTTAAATAAAACTCGGGGTAATCTCTTTATTTGGTAACTTCTCATTAGGACCTCTGTTATGCCTTTAAACATAACGCTTTCAAGTGAACGTATTCGGTTACGCATATTAACCATTGAAGATTCAAAAGCTTTAGTCGCCGCTGCTTCAGATGGAGAACTATGGAACCTCCCTTTCACTGTAGTCCCTTCAGCAGAAACTATAGATGACTATATTCAGCACGCCCTAGAGGGTTATCAAGCGGGTACAGTTCTTCCTTTTATAGTCGAAGATATCGCCACAAGAAAAATCATTGGGTCTACCAGATTTTGGAAAATAGATAGAAAAAATCTAAAGTTGGAAATTGGAAGTACTTGGTACTCAAAATCATGGCAGCGAACATACGTAAATACAGAAGCAAAATATTTGCTGCTTCAATATGCCTTTGAAGAGTTAAATTGCGTTAGAGTTCAATTCACAACAGATGTACTTAATGAAAAATCACAGAATGCGATTTTAAGACTAGGCGCCCAAAAAGAAGGTGTTGTTAGAAATGAGCGAATTATGCCTAATGGCAGAAAAAGAAATTCAGTCAGGTTTAGTATCATTGATGAAGAATGGCCGAGCATAAAAGATAATCTAATTAAAAAGTTAAATTATTATTAATTTTTCCTACGGCTTTATTGCCTGCAAACCATTGCAAATGAGTCTCATTTATATATACTTTACACACTTTTTTGAGTCTAGTCGGCACTCCTTTTTGTTCGCTTGAATAGTCGCTCTTATTTGGCCTTTCACGATTTTTATATCACTTAGGTATACTTATGTTTGCTTTCTCCCCGCGTAAAAATTTAATTACTGTTGAAATTTTAAAACATAGTAGCCCCTTACTTTTATCTCTCATCCCGATGATGTCTTGGGCAGAAGCAACCGCAATCCAACCAGCACAACTAGAAACGATTAAAGTTCAGGCTGAAACAGACTCAAGCTATATTGGTACACAAACGGCGTCGACGCTTAGAGGCAAACAAAAAAATCTAGAAAGCCCGCAAACTGTAAACATCGTATCTAAGCAATATATGAAAGATTATTTGCCTGCAAACTTGGACAATGCGCTGACCCAAGTCAGTGGTATTACGCAGGGCAATACTTTAGGTGGTACGCAAGACACCGTAATGAAACGCGGCTTTGGTGATAACCGCGATGGTTCAATTACCGTAAATGGTATGCCAATTGTGCAAGGCCGAACCATGAATGCGGCAGTTGAACAAGTTGAAGTTTTAAAAGGCCCAGCCTCATTACTCTATGGCATTATGGACCCGGGCGGTGTAGTCAATGTCATTACAAAAAAACCAGAGACTACTCAAAAAACTGAACTTTCACTCTATGGTTCAAGCTTTGCTGCGGGTAAAAATGGTCTAGGCGCAAGCATAGATACCACAGGTGCAATTAGTGGTAGTAACTTTGCCTATCGTTTTATTGCCGATCATTCTGATGCAGACTACTGGCGTAATTTTGGTAACCTCAAACAGACTTTAATTGCTCCGTCTGTGGCTTGGGATAATGGTCAAACTAAAGTAAACCTGAGCTATCAATACCGTCACTTTGATGTGCCTTTTGACCGCTCTACCGTTTTTGACCCGAAAACCAATAAAGCCCTCCCTATTTCTAAATACCAACGCCTTGATGAAGCTTTTAACCAAATGAAAGGTGAAGATCATTTGGCGCAGTTGTTGGTAGATCACCAAATTAATGATAACTGGTCAGCTCACTTAGGCTATACCTATAACTATGAAACCTATGATGCTAACCAGTTACGTGTGACCAAGTTAGATACGACTAAACACACCGTGACACGCCGTACAGATGCGACCTTAAATGCACAAAGCATAGATAGTAATGCTCAAGCGTATGTCACTGGTTCAACCAATCTGTTTGGTTTAAAACATGACATTCAAATTGGTTCAGACATTGAATACCGCAAGTATTTCCGTCCAGATATGGTGCGTGGCAATACCTCAACTTTAGATTATTTAAATCCAAGTTTTGGAACTGTCGAACCATCTCAAAATGTTGTGGCATCAGATAGCGACCAAACCGATAAACTGCATACCTATGGTTTTTATGTGCAAGATGCAATTCATTTAAATGAAAAATGGATTGCTGTACTTGGCGGACGTTACCTGAACTATCAACAAACTGCTGGTCGTGGTAGACCGTTTAAAGAAAATACCAACACCAATGATGATGCTTGGCTTCCACATGCAGGTTTAGTCTATAAGTGGAATGACCAGCTTTCATTCTATGGTAGCTATACCGAGTCACTTAAGCCTTCTTCTTCAATTGCGCCTTTGGGTGGCGATGCGGTTATTAACTCTGATGTGCAACCGGAACAAGCCAAGTCTTATGAAGTGGGTGCAAAATATGAGTTAAATGACCGTATTAAAGCCAATTTTGCGCTCTACGATATTAAAAAACGTAATGTTTTAGCTAAAGTCACTAACTCATCAACTGGTGAAGTTGAACTACATACTACGGGTGCAGTACGTTCTAAAGGAGCTGAACTCGACCTGACAGGACGCGTAACCGATCAACTTGATGCGACCCTGACCTATGCTTATACAGATGCTAAAGTAACCGAAGATGAAAGTGGCCTTGAAGGCAATCGCTTGAATAATGTAGCGAAAAACACAGCTTCTTTAGCATTGGCCTATAACTATGGTGAACTTTATAACGGTAATTTACGTTTTGGTGTAAGCGGCAATTATGTGGGCAAACGTGCTGGGGATTCGGAAAATACCTTCGACCTACCTGACTATACCCTTGCCAATGCCTTTGTAAGTTATGACACGACCATTGCTAAACAAGCAGTCACGTTCCAATTTAATTTAAATAATATCTTTGACAAAACCTACTACACAGCGAGCGTTAATAATTTGGCCGTGTCTCAAGGCGACTCTCGTCAAGCGGTATTACGTGCAACCTTTAAATTCTAAAACAGAGGATTAGAGCAGTGTTTAAATCACTGCTCTTTTGAGATCAATATGAAAAAGCTTCTTTCTATCTTAGTGTTGATTGGCACACTGTTTAGCTCTTCTGTTTATGCCCAAACACGAATTGCCCTGATTTCACAGGTTAAGGGTTCATCGGCTAGCACAGATATTGCCATTCAAAAATACTTGCAAAGCAAAGGCTATCAAGTTGAGGTATTAGATCAATCTGTTTCACCAAACAATTTAAAGAATACAGATTTAGTTATTATCTCTTCTACTGTCGCATCTAAGAATATGCAATCGGGATGGCGTCAGCTACCCGTTCCACTTATGACGTGGGAAAACGATTATCTTGATGACTTGGCAATGACCGGTAAACGCATTAATACCGATTTTGGCGAAGTCGAGAAAGAACGTTATTTGTGGTTAGTCAATGCACCGCATCCATTGTCTGCGCATCTTCCTGCAGGAACTCGTAATGTATATAAAGCACAAGCACCTATGAGTTGGGGCAAACCCGGATTAGGGGCAACTATTATTGCGACTATTTATGGGCAACCTGAAAAAGTGGCCATTTGGGGTTATGAGAAAGGCGCAACAATGGATTATGAATCTTTAGCACCTGCAAAACGACTCATGTTCTTCCTTAACAATGACACCTTTACCAATCTATCTGACGATGGGTTAAAACTGTTTGATGCCTCAATTCAATGGCTCATCAATAAATAAAAAAATTTGTGCAGCTCACAAGGTTTCATTCATTACACTTTGCTGAGCTGCTATCAATAGACCACATTCACACGTACCCAATCTTCATACTTTGTTGCCTGAACATTGGTACTCGATGTAATCATCCCATGAACAGGAATATTTTCTTTCATTCCTGTTGCGACTCCCGAATGTATTTTACTTCCTGCCCCTCCCCAAATTTGGGTATGACCTGCATCTTGAAATAATACGTATGCGACAGATGCTGTGTTGGCAGCAGATTTAAGTTCAAAGTTGTTATCTGAAGTTATAGCCAATTGATACGGCGTATTGTGAGTGCATTGCACAGAAACATTCGTGGTTGCAGGAGCAACAGGTTGTGCACGGACAACTGAACCAAAATCTAAATTTCCTTGTGTTGAGACCTCACAACTTTCAAGAATGGTTAAACTGACCTTTAAAGATGTCGATGCATTTCCCGCCTCTGCATTATTTATTATCAGCATTCCCATAAGAGAAAATAAGGCGTATTTAATGAGATTCATTTCTTCTCCTTATCTTTTTGTTCTAATAGCTCGTCATTTTTTATTGTCATTTCTCTGCTTCTATTAAAGAAACAGTTTCAGGATGTTTTAGTTATAAAACTTAATATTACCTACTGTCAATCAACAATAATCTCATGATTTTCATATTATTTTTATAATGTGTGATGGATTAAACGTAATCTATTTAAATTAAAAAATAGTTGATATTTTTTATTTATCTTAAGCCACATTTTAGCAACAAATTGTTTGATCACTTCATTCAAGTAGGGTGTCTTATTGAGCTGCTTAAGTGTTTAATGACTCAAATGGCATTCATTTTTGATTAAAAAGGTTGTTAAGAAAAACTTACTTTTATGAGCTAGTTAAAAATATAATTTTATAGCTTGAATGAACTGATGTTTTCTTATTATTATTTCGAAAGTGCTCAATACAATAAAATGGACAAAAACATGCAAAATCAATTTGACTCCGTTTCTATAAGAAAAAAAGCAAATGTTCACTTTGAAGGCCATTCTGTGAGTCACATGATTGAATTTGAAGATGGCACAAAGAAGACCTTAGGTGTCATTCTTCCTACCCCTACATCATTAACTTTTAAAACACACGTACCAGAACGCATTGAGATAATTTCAGGAAAATGTACTGTTCAAATTGGTGATGAACCAGAAGCTAAAATTTACTCAAGTGGCGAATCTTTTAATGTGCCTGAAAATAGTAAATTTAAAATTATGACAGATGAAGTGATTGATTATATTTGTCACTTAGATGAATAAATTAAAAAGTATGTTCATAAACTCACTGAAAAGATGATTTGGTACGTCGGTACTGCCCCGGCAACATACCAATATGCTTTTTAAATGCCTTTCCGAACGCAGCCTCAGACTGATAACCAACCTCTAATGCAATTGTCCCCACCTGAGAATCTGTCTTAGTCAATAAATGACAAGCCATAGACATCCGAACCTGAGTAATAAACTCAAAAACAGTCAGTCCTGTTGTTTCTTTAAAATGTCGGGCATAACTTGCTCTGGACATAGCCGAAATTTGGCCAAGTGTATCAATGGTCCAGTTTTTCTCTGGATATTTTAATAAAGCCTGTATAGATGCGCTCAAACGCGGATCGACTAACATTGCTAAAGTGTTCATAGGGCTATCAGAATTTTCCCCAAAACGGCGCAGTGCAATAGTCAGTAAAGACTGACATAGCGCTGTCACGATGGCTAATGCCCCAGGAAAACCCTGATTTGCTTCTTGTCGTGTCCAATCAACAATCGCCTGTAATGGAATATTCGACTCATCCTTTAACAGTGAAATATGCAACTGTTCCGGTAAAGACTGAAATAATAATTTACTTGCTTCATACTCATATTTGAAATGACCACATAACAAATCGGCTTCAACCGTGCCCTCACCAATACGGTTCATCGGCAAAATCCCGCTGTCATCTTTGTATATAGAATGAAGTAGAGAGCTAGTCGTTACGCTCCGAATGGAATGTGCTGCGCCTCTTGGAAAGATTACAAAGTCTCCGGCTTGAGCTTTCAAGATGCCCTGTTCTGTTTCAATCAGACACTCACCTGCCAAAACCAAATGAAATGGCGCTGTTCCTTTTGAAGATAGAGTATGTGGAATTTCATAAGTACCAGACATTTGGCAACGCAAATCTAGTTCGGCCTGCGGTTGTGCAATCTGGATTAGTTGGGTCAAAACATCCATGAGACGAATTCGCTAAAAATAAGCACGTTTGATCACTCATCGTACCAGTTAATTTCTTATACTGCCACAATACGACGTTTTTTTACTCAAAAGGAGATCGTCATGTTGGACTGGGATACTTACCGTAAAGAACTTTTTTCCAAAATTGGAGAGATTGCCACACTTTCACCAGACACAGCTCGTGGTTATCAAACCTTATCGGGTGCGGTACAAAAGAATGGTCGATTAGATGCCAAAACAGCCGAGTTAATTGCCATTGCCGTTGCGGTAACAACACGTTGTGATGGTTGTATTGCAGTACATGCAGATGCAGCTTTAAAACAAGGTGCTACTCGTGAAGAAATTGCAGATGCTCTCGCCGTGGCTGTTGCGCTAAATGCCGGAGCTGCTTTGGTCTACTCAGCACGAGTGATGGATGCGGTTTCCTCTCTCGAGAACAAAACGGTTTAAAACTTAATGGTAGGGCAATTTTATGATATCTACTCAAGCACAAACTCCAACTGAATCACAGGGTCTATTTTCCTATTTACCCATTGCACTATTTGGTTCGGTTATGGGGCTGACTGGACTTAGCCTCACATGGCGACTTGCTCATAGCAGTTTTAATGCGCCACTTTGGATTTCCAATGTGCTTGAGGGAGTTGCCCTCATCTCATTCATTACTCTTGTAATCAGTTATACGCTTAAAGCAATAACCAATTTCACAAAAGTGCGTAGTGAGTTTATGCATCCTATTGCTGGCAGTATGTTTGGAACGCCATTAATTAGCATGTTATTAATTCCAATTTTATTAGCAAATCAAAATTTGCTAGTAGCACGTGGCATCTGGGTTATTGGTGCTATTGGCATGACATTACTGGCGTGGTTCATGATACTTCGCTGGATAAGTATACGTCAGCAGTTTGAAAACGCTGTACCCGCTTGGATTGTGCCGGTGGTGGGCATGATTGATATTCCCTTAGCTGTTCCAGCCTTGGGTTGGGCCAATGAATTACACGGGTTTATGGTGTTTGCAACAGCCGTAGGTCTATTCTTTGCCATACCGTTGTTTACCATTATTGTGTCGCGGCTTATGTTTGCCGAGCCGCTTCCTCCTGCATTGCAACCTTCATTACTTATTCTGACAGCACCCTTTGCAGTTGGTTTTTCAGCATATACCACCACTGTAGGTCAAATAGATGGATTTGCCCAAATTCTCTATATGCTCATGCTATTTGTACTTGCCATTGTCATAGTGCGAATGCGTCATTTAGCATATTGCTGCCCATTTCGCGTCTCGTGGTGGGCTGTGAGTTTCCCACTTGCAGCATCTGCCAATGCCGCGCTTCGCTACACGACTTTTGCACCGCACTGGGCAACGTATACGATTGCTGTTTTACTTCTTGGCCTAGCCAGCTTGGTGATTATGTTATTACTCATAAGAACAGTTTTTGGAATTCTTCGAGGAGAATTAAAAACACTAAGCACATAAGTAAAGTGTCTTTATTCAACGCTACCTTTTAGCACTGTGAATTGCTCTCTGAGTGATTGAAAGCGCAATTTCTCCTATTCAATGATTGATAGGATTTTTGCAATCCTTCTATCACTCATTTCAATTATCTTGCCTTATTTAAAGCTTTTAGCGGCTTTATCAATAAGACTCGAAACTTGGTCAGGGTGAGAAACTAGAGATAAATGGCTCGAGTTAACGCGTATAACACTTGAGTGTGTTTGCTTAGAAATTAATTCCTGTGTTCGAGGGTTCAATGCGTTATCGTTCGTCGTAATCACATACCACGTTGGTTTTACACGCCACGCAGCTTCAGAAATTTTTTGGGTAAATGCTTTGGCAGAAATAGGTTGCTGAACAGATGCAAGTAACTTCGCTTGCTTTTCCGAAAGATCATTTGCCATTACATGTTGAAATGTTTTAGCGTCATCTAACCAAATCAAACCATTTTTATCAGGCTCAAGTCCTTCCATTGGAGACTTTAAGCGCGTGAGTAAATCCGATGCCGATTCATGGCTGTCTGGTACAAGCGCTGATAAATACACAATGCCTTTTACATTTGGTGCATTACCCGCTTCTGTTACAACCACACCACCCCAAGAATGACCCACAAGCAGTACATCACCTTTTTGTCTTTCTAAAACTTTTTTTGTTGCATCAACATCTGCATCTAAAGAAGTTAATGGGTTTTGAACTGAAGTAACGTGGTATCCAAGCGATTGCAAGCGACTTGAAACCGCACTCCAACTCGACCCGTCTGCAAATGCTCCATGCACTAAAACAATATTTTTAACAGCGGCGTGGGCATTTTGAATTACAAATGGAGATAGTGTTAAGGTGCTGAGCATTAAATTATAAGTCAAATTCTTAAATTTATTGTTTTTCATCATTTATGATTCCTAAAACTATTTAATCTTTTAAAAGTATAGTCGCTTTGAAATATTGAGCTAGATGTCTTATAAGACAATATTCATGTAAAATCAGACAAACTTTTGAAGTTCGTATTATGAACATATTCATCTATGTACCTCAGTTATGTATTTATTCCGCTATAGCTGGGATGAGTGATATTTTTTGGATTGCAAACAATATTATAAAAAGCAAAAATTCATTAAATTTAAATAATTTAGATAAAATTAAAGAGTTTAAAGTACGCTTGGTAAGCCTTGATGGTAAACCTGTTCCAAATGCACAAAATAAAATGGTAGATGTAGACCTTTCCATAGAAGAAGCTATAGAGAGTGATTTAATTATTGTGCCCGGAATGCTACTGAATGATGAGCAAACTCCAAATCACCCTTCCGAATATAAAGCCGTATTAGAATGGCTGAAAAATGAAAATAGTAAAAAAACAATTATATGTGGCGCTTGTGCAGGAACCTTTCTATTGGGCGATGCGGGCTTATTAAATCGCAAGAACTACGCTACCACATGGTGGTTGTATCATACCTTTCAAAAAAGATTTCCAAATGGGAAACTCAGTTGGGGCAAAACTTTTGAGAAAGATACAAATATTATTACGACGGGTGGCCCGCTCTCTTGGATTGAACTTGTACTTTATATTATCCATCAATTTGCAGGATCAGAGATTGCTAAAGCCACCTCAGATTTAGCAGTTGCAGGTGCTCAACCTGTCTCACAGCAAATCTATGTGCCTGAGGGTTTTACAAGTTCTGTTGATCCTATACTCATGAAAATTGAAGAAGTTGTTAAATATAGCAATCCTCATATTACGCTTGAAGAATTAGCAAAAAACTTAAATATAAGTGAGAAAACCCTTTATAGAAAAGTTAAGAAATTGACGAATGAAAGTCCCAAAGATTTAATTACCAGATTTAAAATTGAAAAAGCTTGTTATCTTTTAGAGAACAATAGTTTATCTATTAAAACTATCGCACAAAACTGTGGTTATAGTGAGGACACTGCTTTTAGAAAAGCGTTTACAAAGATCCTAAATATGAACCCGCTAGAGTATAGAAAATATATTAAAAATAGAGCTTAAAAACATAGCTCCTCCACTTAGTTAGGTGAACCTTTTAAAATCAAACAGTTCTGCCCATGCTCCTAATTGCAGAAAAAAAAGATCACAGTAACAACCTAAAACACAATACAATTTCACATAATGTTAACCTTCTAGATTCAACACAAAGAACGCTGTAAAGTTGACTTTAAAATAAAAAATTTAAATATTATTTTATTTTCAAAACAGAAATATAACTTAAAATCTGAAGTGCAAATATGAATATAAAAAACGAAATCCAGTTATAATTATCAATTAAATGAGATGCAACTGGTACAGATACCAGAATTAAAAGCATAGACAAAGATGTTAGAATAGAAAATTTAAACGATGATCTAGCACCATTCACAGCTTGCATTAAATAATTAGAAAAAGAGTAAGTGACAAAGCTAGATGAAACAATGTTCAGTGAAAACAAGATAAGTAAATAAATTTTATTAATTTCATTATAAAAACTTACGTAAATAAAGAACAACAATGTTAATGATTTCAGTAATAAAGAAAAAAACATTATATATTTTGCCGGAAATTTACTACTCATACGTCCCCAAGCATAACCACAAAATGCGACAGCAAACAAAGGTAAGATCGTATTAACTACCCCAAAAAACTCAAGAGTTAGTTCAAACTTTTTAATAAAAAATATGATCACAAAAGAAGATAAGGTCAAATCAAAAAGCTTATAAAACGATGAATAAAAAAATAATTTACTTATATCTGAAAGAACAGAAAGAGAATCTTTTAAGTTGTATAGACTGGTTCTCGCAATGAAGAATAAAGAAATAGGTGGAAGGAACATTAAAAAATAGAATAGATTTTCCCGACTAAATTTCCAAAAAACACTTAATTTATTAATATTAAAAACTATAAAGAAAAGTAGAAAAATCAAAGATGAAAATACAAATAAGTAGCTTAAATTTCCTTGAAAGATTTTATTAAAAATAAATAAAACTGCCCCTCCTGCAAAAATAGAAGAAATCCTCCATCCAAAAATATAATAAGACAATAAAGAAGTACGTTCCTCATCCGTGAAGTTCTTAATTAAATTTGCATCAGTCAATATATCAAAACATGCACCTAAGAAAGCAAGATTGAGTAACATTATAATAAAAACAACACTATACAAATCCGAAAAGAGAATTAATAAGAAAAATGTAAAGCTTATTAAAAGTATAAATATTGATATTAAAAATTGTATAGATGATTTATCAACAGAATCAGCGAAGCCACTCCATAGAAATTTAAAAGAATAAGGTAGTAAAGCAAATACCATAGTAGAGATAAAAGAAACCGGATAACCTAGAGAAGTGAAAGCGGCCTGAAGTGTAACTGTTAAAAAACAATAGATATAACCAGATAAAAATCCAAAAAAAGTTATTTTTAAATTATCCATATATTACAACCAGTTAATTACTCCAATAAACAAAAAGAACTATAAAAAAACAACTCTTTTTATTTTTATAAAAAATATATTTATAACTACTATTACCAACTTATATTATTTTTTTAATTTTTAAAAAATTTTATATTATATTTTTGTATTCCATTGTTTATCATACAAACAACTTTAAGAGATAAACTTTAATTATATATTTATTCTACGTTTCTCTTAGATATAACATATATACTGGTATTAAAAATTTATAAACTTGAACCAATTAACTACTTCTATCCCTATCAATAGCAAACTTTAAACTCAAACAATCCTGCCCACTCTCGTAATTGCAGAAAAAAACGATCAAAGTAACAACCGAAAAACACAATACAATTTCACATAATGTTAACCTTCTAGATTCAACACAAAGAACGCTGTAAAGTTGACTTTAAAATGAATAATTTTGGCAGTTAAAGCCACCCTATTTGTTAATTTGAGAAATGATTGTTATGAAAAAATATCTATTCCTACTTTTACTCAGCTCTTTTTCGGTTCATTCCTTTGCTGCCGACAAACTTAATGGCACTGTTTGGAAAACCATTGATGATGAAACCAATCAGCCTAGAGCACTCATCAAATTTAGCGAAGATAAAAACGGCGTTTTGACTGCCAATATCGAAAAAATTCTTGTTCCAAGTGAAGCCAATAAATGCACCATGTGTGAAGGTACATATAAAAATAAATCTTTAATTGGCTTAACTATTGTCAAAAACTTAAAAAATGTAAGTCAAAACAAATATGACAAAGGATCTATTCTTGACCCTCAGTCAGACAAGACCTATCGCTTTAGCGTATCGGTATCTCCAAGTTGGGACAAACTCACCGCACGTGGTTATATTGGTATCTCTGCAATTGGCCGTAACCAAACATGGTATCGAGTTAAATAAGCTTTAAATAGCATTTCCTATTTATATAAGTTACATGGTTTTTTGACGAGATTATTTTGTCTAAGACCATGTATTTTTTTAACTTTCGCAGTCATTTTTAAGTAAAAGTTAGTGAAATCCCATTATTTAAATAATTGATCTACCTCAAACCAGTGTCTTCAAATTTATTACTTCTGCCGCGTGGCAAGCCAACATAAAACCGAACCAATGCATACCATAGCCGCCCCCTGCCAAAACGACATGGAAAGCGGTGTTTGTAAAACAATTGCTGCCAAAGCTGCTGAAAACACAGGTATAAAGTAAGACGCGCCAGCAAGAATCGTTACATTGCCATGCAAAATACCGACATTCCATGCTGCATAGCCAAAACCCATTGCGGCAGCAGCAAGTACAAGATAAATCACGGCGTGCAAGTCAAACACCATTGGCGCACCGCCAATGACGAGATATTTCACCCATAATGCCAATGCTGTGAGTATGAAAAAGAGTGTTACGCCATTTTTTCCGTTGGCGATTCTTGCAGTTACCGTACAGTATGTCGCCCAAATTAATGCACCGATAAAAGCCAGCCCATAACTGAGAGGATTGTCTTTTATATTTTCGAGCATACTCTCCAAATTAAGACCTTTCTCACCGCCTAGTACCCAGCAGATTCCTAAAATGGCAATAATGAATCCGGGAATCACTAACCAGTTAGATTTTTGATTGTTAAATAAAATAGCCGCGACCATTGTTAAAGCTGGCCATAAATAATTGACCATACCTACTTCAATAGCTTGGCGGTTGGTATTTGAATAACCAATAGATAATGCAAGACATAACTCATAGGACACAAACAATAAGCTGCCCCAGATTAAATAGCGCTTAGGGAATTCACTCAGTTTTGGAAACCCTATGCTAAGCAAGAGAAAGACAGAGGCAACGCTGTACATCATGGCTATACCGCCCGTTGCGCCCAAGCTCTCGCTCACACTACGAATTAGTCCAACAATAGAACTCCATAGCAAAACAGCGATGAGCCCGATTAACGTTGCATTTCTCCTACCGATCATATCTTTAAATCACTTCATTCATTAATGCCTTATTTCACGGTAGTACTATAAAAACTGTCAATAGCATTCACCATTTGCGATAAACCCGGTTGCTCTAAAGGATAGTGCCCCGCATTTTGCAATATCACGGTTTTTACAGGAACTTTGTGAATACGACTAAGAAATGGCGTACTCAAATCAAGCGGCGTCCAACGGTCTTTTTCAGGTTGTGTTAACAAAACTGGGCATACATCAAAATCTTCAGGTGCAATCTCTGGTTTGTAATGTATATAAGTATCTAAAAAAGTAAGTGAAACTGAGTTACCAGCCGAGGTTTTATCTTTCATAAAGACCTTTAAGGCCTCTTTGTTATTTACCAAAGTACTCATTTTACTTGCCCAGCTCATTGGCACTCGCATAGATGCCAACGGTGTTTTTGCAGTCAAATGCGTAATTGGTGTGCCTACCCGACTCATAAATAAGTTACTTGCTACCGTGTCTCTCACCTTTTTGTCACTTGTATCAAGGAAAGTCATGCCAACAATTGCTTTTACTTTTTTATTCTTGGCAGCAACATGATAGGTCAGCATTCCACCTGCACTTAAGCCATAAAGTACAACTGGACGATTATCTTTTGCCAATTCAACATCAACCAAGTCACTCCCCGCCTGCACCCAATCGTTATAGCGAATAACTTTGCCTTTCCCCACTTGTGTTACACCATAGCCGGGCATATCGACTGCTATTGTTTCATAGCCCCGATCTGCCAAAGGCTTACCTAAAATCATCGACATTTGACGGCCATTGGTACCTACACCGTGAAATAGAATGACCTTAATTTTTGCATTTGGATTTCGGTACGTATCTAAATGAATGTTATTGCCATTCCAAGGCCACCATTCTTCTTTGGGTAATTGGTCTTTAGCAATATGAAATTCTTGCGGAAGAAATTGTTCAATTTGTTGCCAAGCGACTTGTTTTTGATAACCCATTGCCGAGTCTCCTGTTTTTATTACTTCAGCGGCAGATACATGTGTGGCACAGACTACGAAGCCTATTACGCTCATTTTTTTTATTAAATACCGCATCACACCTTCAGATTTTCTTTGTTGAATAGTATTCATTTTTATCCTACTCATTTTGGTCAGTACCTAGATGTTAGGTGTTTAGATTTAAATTAACTATGGAGGTTTAGACGTAAATTTTATTATTTCGGTCAATTGCCCCCATTTATACTTTTTAAAAAATAAAAAACCGCTCCACCACCGCATCTCTTTCTTCCAAACTATTTGAGCTTAAAGCTTGTAGCAGCAAACCATCTATCAGGTTGACCACCATGTTGGCATCGAATTTTGGCTCGCGGGTTTCTCCGCTAAAAATCAGGTCAAAAATCTCATGGTGCAGCCATTTGCGATATTCAACCGCCATGCGGTAGGCTTTCGGATATACCAGTTTCGTTTCAAAAATGGCTTTGAGTAATAAATGGTACAAGCTGTTTAAATTGGTATGTAAAACTATAATTTCTTTGAGTTTATCTTTTGAAGTGTAGTAACGGCTTGAGTAAATGATGGCGAGCACTTCTTCTTTCAGTAGGCTTTTTTGAAAGACAATACACATTTCAACTAGACCTTCTTTAGAGCCAAAAAAGTTATAAAGCGTGGCTTTGGGTATTTCGGACTCTTTTACAATGAGGTCGACACCCGCGGTGTGAAATCCATAAGTCGTAAATAGACGAATAGAGGTATCAATAATGTGTAATTTTTTGGAAGAGGTTTCTAAGTAATTTGGCATAATTTTACCGTTATAAAATTCTTGTTGTATGGATATGAGAAAAAGCCTGTGCCCTTTTTGGGAGAAAAAAAGGCACAGCAAAGCCGCAAGACGGTGCTTGGCACATCTCAAGTTTTGTTGTTGCT
>Ga0157367_1000135_pt1 | contig 37586 bp, 33 predicted proteins | sample AttbisABBM2_FD_113142 | JGI IMG/M metagenome (GOLD analysis project Ga0157367, IMG submission 113142) | Fungus gardens microbial communities from leaf cutter ant in Botucatu, State of São Paulo, Brazil - Atta bisphaerica ABBM2 | ecosystem: Host-associated > Fungi > Mycelium > Unclassified ... | reverse complement strand
GACTACGCCGACTACGCCGCCCACGCCGCCCACGCCGCCCACGCCGCCCACGCCGCCCACGCCGCCCACGCCGCCCACGCCGCCCACGCCGATCACGCCGATCACGCCGCCCGCGCCACCCGCGCCACCCGCGCCACCCGCGCCACCCGCGCCACCCGCGCCGGCCGTCCAGCCGATCGCCGGCGTGACGATCCGCGACTGCGATTTCGGCACGCCGGTTGCGTCGGGCACGCCGACGGCGACGTCGCCGGGGCCCGTCTATGCGTACAACGTGAGCGGGATGGTGCTGTCGAACGTCGTGATCGCCGGGCAGGCGGTCAACACGACGATCACCGACCGGCGCTAGCGGCGCTCGCGAGGCTTGCGACGCGAGAAGGCAGGACCGTATCGACGCATCACGCCAGCGTCTTCACCATGTGATGCTCGTCGTAGAAGCGGCCGTCCACGAACAGCGAGCGCGGCTCCGTGCCGAACCGGACGAAGCCTTGCGACGCATACAGCCGCTCGGCCGTCGCGTTGGTTTCGTTCACGCACAGCATCAGCTGGCGGCATTGCCACGCCTGCGCCGCATGTTCGGTCGCACCGTCGAGCAGCGACTGCGCGATGCCGCGCCCGCGATAGGCGGGATCGACGAACACGCCCCAGATCGTCGCCTTGTGCGCGACCTTCGCGCGCGCATCGCGGCGCACGCCGGTGATGCCGACGAGCGCGTCGCCGTCGAACGCGCCGAACACGGCCTGCGCGGGCGTCGGGCGCAGGCGGGCGGCCCGTTCCTCGATCGGCAGGGCGGCTTCTTCGTCGCGTGTCGGCAGGAACGAGGTCGGCGACGTGGCGACCGCAAGGAGGCGCAGGGACTGGAACAGGATGGCGTCGGCGGTGTCGAGCAGGCGGATCGTGATCATGCGGGTCGTGGGGCAGGGGATCGTCGGAATCTGCGGCGCGCCGCAGGGCATGCCCATGCTAGACGGAATCGGCAACGCATGCATGGCCGATCGAAGCCGCCGCGAGGATGCGGCGACGACTCGGCGATGACTCGGCGATGACTTGGCAATGGCTCGGCGATGACTCGGCGACGACTCGGCGATGGCTCGGCGATGGCTCGGCGATGACTCGCGATGACGCGACGACCACGCAACGCCGCGCCCGCGTCAGATCGCGTCGTGCGGCCGCTCGGCCTCGCCGTCCACGCAGCACGCGAGCACCTCGGCATCGGTGTCGCCGAGGCTCAGGTACACGTGCCCGACCGAGCTGTCGAAATACAGGCTGTCGCCGGCCGAGAGCCGGAACGACTGGCCGTTCTCGAAGCGCAGCTCCAGCTCGCCGCTCAGCACGAACACGAACTCCTCGCCGCTGTGCCGGATGTAGTCGGCGAAGTCGGACAGCTTGCGCGCGTGAATGCGCCCGCGCACGGGCACCATCCGCTTGCCGGTCAGGTCGTTCGCGAGCATCCCGTACGCGTAGTTCGGCGTGTCGTACACCACCTGCTGGCCGGCCGGCGTGAAACTCGGCTGCATCGCGCCGGCCGGCGCCGCGCGGCCGAACATCGCGTCGAAGTCGAGCGCGAGCGCATGCGTGAGCGCCGCGAACTTGTCGTAGGTGAGCGCGATGTCGCCGCGCTCGGCCTTCGAGATCGTCGATACCGCGATGCCCGAGCGCTCGGAAAGCTGCGCGAGCGTCAGGCCGCGCGACTTGCGCGCATCGCGCAGCCGCGCGCCGACCGTCCGGTGATCGAGGCGCGGCGGTTCGGCGTCGGGCGCCGGCGGAACGGGGGCGGTGGCTTTGGACATCGGAAACTCGGCGTGATGCGCGTGCAGCGTAGCTACGGGTTTTATCGTATGCGAGATGTAATTTTCTCGTATATGATAATTTTCGTCGAAATCGCCGGGGTGGGCGTGACGGCCACTCTAGCATCGGGCGGCGCGAATCTCTGCGGCAACCGGTGCCGCGCGCCGCCACCCTGTGCCCCGTCATCCCGCCGGCCCGCCGCGGCCGGCTTCTCGAAGGTGCCCTCGATGTCCAGTGAAATCCAGCGTCTGCAGACCAACGCGCGCATGAGCCAGGTCGTGATCGCGAACGGCTTCGTCCATCTCGCCGGCCAGGTGCCCGACTCGGCCGGCGCGTCGATCGCGGTGCAGGCGGGCGAAGTGCTCGCGCGCATCGACGCGCTGCTCGCGGCGGCCGGCGTCGACAAGACGCGCGTCGTCACCGCGAACGTGTGGCTGAGCGACGCCGCGCACTTCGATGCGTTCAATGCGGTGTGGGACGCGTGGGTGCCGGCCGGCCACGCGCCGACCCGCGCGTGCGTGCAGGCGCTGCTGATGAAGCCGGGCCTCGACGTCGAAATCGCCGTGACCGCGCTCGCCTGAGCCCGGCGCCACGCGCCTCGAGGAGTTCCTTCCGATGAAGTTCGATACGCTCGTCCTCGGCGGCGGCATGATCGGCGTGTCCGTTGCCGTCCACCTGCAGCAGCGCGGCCTGTCGGTCGCGCTCGTCGACCGCAAGGCGCCCGGCAACGAAACCTCGTTCGGCAATGCCGGGCTGATCCAGCGCGAGGGCGTGTACCCGTACGCATTTCCGCGCGGCTTCGGCACGCTGCTCAAGTACGCGTGCAACCGCTCGCCCGACGTCCGTTATCACGCCGCGGCGATGCCGAAGCTCGCGCCGTTCCTGTATCGCTACTGGCGCAATTCGCACCCCGCGCGCCACGCCGCCATCGCGCGCGCATACGCGCCGCTCATCGAGCACTGCGTGACCGAACACCGCGCGCTGATCGACGCGGCGGGCGCGGGCGCGCTGCTGCGCGACGGCGGCTGGCTCAAGGTGTTCCGCCGCGCGGCGACCCGCGATGCGGAAACCCGCAACGCCGAACGCTGGCGTGCCGAATACGGCGTGACCTTCGACGCGCTCGACGCCGAGGCCCTGCGCGACGCGGAGCCGTTCCTGAGCAAGGAACTGATCGGCGCGCTGCGCTACACGGGCTCCGATTCGATCCGCGACCCGCACGCGCTCGTCACCGCGTACGCGCGGCACTTCGAGCGGCTCGGCGGGCGCATCGTGACCGGCGACGCGCTGACGCTCGCGCACGACCCGGGCCACGGCTGGCGCGTCGACACCGCCGAGGGCCCGCTCGACGCGCACGCGGCGGTCGTCGCGCTCGGCCCATGGTCGGACCTGCTGTGCGAGCGGCTCGGCTACCGGCTGCCGCTCGCGGTCAAGCGCGGCTATCACATGCACTACGCGGCGCAGCCGGGCGCGCGCCTGAACCGGCCAGTGCTCGACGCGGACAGCGGTTTCCTGATCGCGCCGATGACGCGCGGCATCCGCCTGACGACGGGCGCCGAACTCGGCCTGCGCGACACGCCCGCGACGCCGGCCCAGCTTGCGGCCGTCGAGCCGGTCGCGCGCCGGCTGTTTCCGCTCGGCGCGCGCGTCGACGGCGTGCCGTGGCTCGGCCGCCGGCCGTGCACGCCGGACATGCTGCCGGTGATCGGCGCGGCGCCGCGCCATCGAGATTTGTGGTTTGCCTTCGGTCATGCGCATCACGGCTTCACGCTCGGCCCGGTGACGGGCCGGCTGGTGGCCGACCTGATGATGGGCACGCCCCCGTTCGTCGATCCGGCGCCGTTCCGGGTCGAGCGTTTCCTGCGCGGCCGCTGAACCCGGCGCCGCGCAATGCAGCAGGGCGCGCCCCGGACACGATCCGGGCCGCCTGTCCAGCGGCCGACCCAACCGGCGGGCCGTGACGATCAACGTTTGGAGACAACATGCAACAGAACACGATGCGGCGCGACCTCAGCGCGCGCCAGATTTCGTTCATGGCCCTCGGCATGGCGCTCGGCGTCGGCCTGTTCCTCGGCTCGGCGTCCGCGATCAAGGCGGCCGGGCCGGGCGTGCTGGTGGCCTACCTGATCGGCGGCGGGATGATCTTCCTGATCATGCGCGCGCTCGGCGAGATGGCCGTGCACCAGCCGGTGGCGGGCTCGTTCGGCGCGTACGCATTCGAATACCTCGGGCCGTTCGCGGGCTACCTGGTCGGCTGGAACTACTGGCTGCTGATGGTCGGCGTGGGCGTCGCGGAGACCACCGCGGTCGGCATCTACATGGGCTTCTGGTTTCCCGACGTGCCGCAATGGATCTGGGTCGTGTCGTCGATCGCCGCGATCGCCGGCTTCAACATGCTCAACGTGAAGGCATACGGCGAGCTCGAGTTCTGGTTCGCGCTGATCAAGGTCGCGACGATCCTGCTGATGATCGCGGGCGGCGCGCTGATCGTGTTCACGGGGATCGGCCACCAGGGCGTGCCGGTCGGCCTGTCGAACCTGTGGCGGCACGGCGGCGTGTTCCCGCATGGCGTGCTCGGGCTCGTGAGCGCGCTGCCGATCATTGCGTATTCGTTCGCGGGCGTCGAGATGATCGGCCTCACCGCCGGCGAGGCGCGCGAGCCGAAGAAGGTGATCCCGCGCGCGATCAACGCGGTGCTGTGGCGAATCCTGATCTTCTACGTCGGCGCGATGTTCATCATCATGGCGCTCTATCCGTGGACCGGGCTCGGCGCGCACGGCAGCCCGTTCGTGACGACCTTCGAGGCGCTCGGGCTGCGTCAGGCGGCGGGCATCGTCAACTTCGTGGTGGTGACGGCCGCGCTGTCGAGCTTCAACTGCGTCGTGTTCAGCGCCGCGCGCATGCTCGTGAGCCTCGCGGATAACGGTCTCGCGCCCGCGCCGTTCGCGCGGCTGAGCGCGAGCGGCTCGCCGTCGCGCGCGGTCGCGCTGACCATCGCGTGCATGTCGGTGGGGGTGCTGCTGAACTACGTGGTGCCCGCGCGCGTGTTCGGCTGGCTGATGTCGCTGCTGTCGTTCGAGGTGCTCGTCACGTGGGCGATGATCGTGCTGACGCACATGCGGTTTCGCCGCGTGATGGCCGCGCGCGGCGTGACGACGCGCTTCCGCATGCCGTATGCGCGCGTCACGTCGTGGGTGTGCCTCGGGTTCGTCGGGTTCGTGTTCGTGATGCTGGGCATCGACCCGGAGACGCGCGGCTCGCTGATCGTCGGTGCGGTGACGATCGCCGTGCTGACGGTGATCTACCGGCGTTCAGTGAGCCTGCAGTCGGCCGCGCAGTCCACGCAGATCGCGCTCGAGGCCGAGCGCGCGTGAGGGTGGTGCGCTGCGCGGTCATGCCGCGCGCAGGCGCCGGTCACGCGCTGCCGTGCGCGGCGCCTGCGTGCGATCAATACCGCGACAGCTGGTTGCCGTCGATCCGCACGCGCTCGCCCGGGCGCAGGTCGCCCGGCGTCGGCACGTCGAACGAGCGCGTCGAACCGTCGTTGACCTGCACGTCGATCCGGTAGCCGCTCGGCGCCTGCTGCGCGCCCATCTGCTGGCCGATCTGGTTGCCGGCGACGGCGCCGCCGAGCGCGCCGATCACGGTTGCCGCGTCGCGGCCCCGGCCACCGCCGATCTGGTTGCCGAGCACGCCGCCGATCAGCGCACCGACCACGGTGCCGGCGATGCCCGCCGGCGCGACCGCGCTGCTCACCGGGCGGATGTTCGCGATGGTGCCGTACTGCGTGCCGTATTGGCTGCCGTACTGGTTCTGGTTCCCGTATTGGTTGTTCCCGTACTGGTTGCCGTATTGCGAGTCGTACGGCGACGGCGCCTGGTTCGGATACGCGGGCTGCTGCTGCACGTAGCCCGGCTGCGAATAGGCCGGCTGCGCGTAGCCGGGCGTCGCGTATTGCTGCTGCGGATAGCCCTGCGCGCCGTACGGGCCGTAGCCCGGTGCGACGCAGGCCGTGAGCGGGAGCGCCGCCACGGCGACGAGCGAGGCGAACAGAATGGTCTTCGTGGAGGGCATGCGCTTCATGAGGTTTCCTGCATCGGCAACGTGTTCGCCGTGGGGATCGTCAGACGGGGTGGCGAACTCGGCGTGAGTATAAGGAATGGCCGCATGGGCGTCCGGGGCCGCCGGGTAACAACGTGTAAAGTCTGTTGCCGTGTAAATCCTGGACGGCCGGCGGCGCGCGGGGCGGCGCATCGGCAAGAATTTCCGGGCATGTCCGGGTGGCGGCGATCGCATCGCGAAGTCGGATGCGCGGCATCGCAACATTGGATTGGCCGCGCGTGATCGGCCAGGAACGCTACGGGCTTGCAGCGGGCTGCGACGCGACGTTCGTTGCGCTGCGCGCGCCGAACGCGGCGGCAGCGGCGGCAGCGGCGGCGGCGGACGCGAGCGCGCCGGCGGAGCGCCGGGTCGTGCGGCGCGGAGAAAGCGACGCGGGCGCGCAGTTCACGCCGGGGCTGCGGTTCGCGCGATGAGGCGGCGCTTCGCGCGGCCTTGCCTGCATGGATTCACTTCTACAACTGGCACCGCCCTCACCACGGCATCGGCTGCCAACCTCCCATGTCCCGAATCCCCACGCCGCGAAACGACCTATTGACTCTCCACACCTAGCGCCGCTCGCGTTCCAGCATCGCGGCGAGCGCCTTGGTCAGCTCGACGACCATCGGGTCGGCGGTGGGCCGATGCAGGATCGCGATGTCCATGTTCTCGATCGGCGCGAAGCCCTGCTTCGCGGTCAGCACGACGTGTTCGGCCGTGACCGCGCGCGCGGGCAGCACGCTGATGCCGAGCCCGTCGGCGACCGCGGCCTGGATGCCGCTCAGGCTCGACGTCGAGAAGCTGATCCGCCAGCGGCGGCCGCGTTCCTCGATCGCCTTGATCATGTCGTCGCGATACAGCCCGCGCGGCGGAAACGTGACGATCGGCACCGGGTCGAGGTCGATCGACGGATGCTTCGCGCTGTCGATCCATTTCAGTTTCTCGGGCCAGCGCACGACCGCTTCGCGGCTGTCGCGGCGCTGCTTGATCAGCACGAGATCGAGATCGCCGCGGTCGTACGCGGCGCTGACGTCGCGGCTCAGCCCGCAGGTCACTTCCAGCTTCACCTGCGGATGCTGGCGCTTGAACGCGGCGAGCGCGTGCGTCGTGCGGCCCGCCGCGAAATCGTCGGGCACGCCGAGCCGGATCGTCACCGCGACGGTCGCGCCCGACAGCGCCTCGAGCATCTCGTCGTTGAGCGCGAGCATCCGGCGCGCATAGCTGAGCAGCGTGACGCCAGCGTCGGTCGGCCGCACGTCGCGCGTGCCGCGGTCGAGCAGCCGGTGCCCCGCGATCTCCTCCAGCCGCCGGACCTTCTGGCTGACCGTCGACTGCGTCGAGTGGAGCCGCGCGGACGCGGTCGTGAAGCTGCCGCAATCGGCGACCATCACGATCGCCCGCAGCAGGTCCAGGTCGAACAGGCGTCTATTCATTTTTTGCACTTCAGTGAAGTCGAGTATTTCGTTTTCCAATGCGTGCGACGACTTTTAGCATGCCGTGGGCAGAAGGTGCTGCACATCTGTCGTTTGCTGTATAGGCTGCAATCGAGTCATCTCGTGAACAAAGCTCCGTTCACTGGCCGAGCAGAACGTAAATTCGCCGCTTGCGCTCGAAAATTGAGCAGTCTAGACTGCATCGCAGTTCCACCGAAGTCCCCGTCGTTCGCGCCCCGCGCCGGCCCGCCGTCGCGCCGCTTCAACCGGACGCCCGGGCGGCCGCCCGCTGCGTCGAGATTCAGGAGGATCTGCCATGAACCGGACCGCAAGGCTTCTCGTCACCGCGCTGGCGTTCGCGCCGCTCATGTCGTTCGCCCAGGACGCGGCGACGATCCGCTGGGGCATCGATCCCACCTATCCGCCGTTCGAGTCGAAGCAGCCGGACGGTTCGCTGGCCGGTTTCGACATCGACTTGCGCAATGCGATCTGCGAGCAGCTGCGCGCGAAATGCGTGTGGGTCGAGCAGGGCTTCGACGGCATCATCCCCGCGCTGCGCGCGCGCAAGTTCGACGTGATCATGTCCGCGATGACGGCCACCGACGAGCGGCTCAAGCAGATCGATTTCACCGGCAAGCTGTACGCGTCGCCGGCCGCGCTGGTCGCGCCGGCCGGCTCGAAGCTGCTGCCGAGCGCGGCGTCGCTCGCCGGCAAGCGGGTCGGCATCGACCAGGGCACGACGCAGGAGGCGTATGCGAAGGCCGAATGGGCGCCGAAGGGCGTGACGATCGTGTCGTACCAGAATCAGGACCAGGTGTATCAGGATCTGGTGAACGGCCGCCTCGACGCGACCTTCCAGGACAAGACGCAGGCCGGCTATTCGTTCCTCAAGACGCCGCGCGGCAAGGGCTTCGCGTTCGCGGGCTCTGACGTGACGGACGTGCGCATCACCGGCTACGGCGTCGCGATGGGGCTGCGCAAGGGCGACGCCGAGCTGAAGCAGCGCCTCGACGCGGCGATCGTCGCGATTCGCGCGAACGGCACGTACCAGAAGATCGCCGCGAAGTATTTCGACTTCGACATCTACGGCGCGAAACCGTGACAGCGGCCGCGATGCGCCCCTTCAACCCATCCGTGATTCACCCGACCGACAGGCAAGCCATGACCACGAGTATTCGAGACCGCGTCGCGCACGCGGTCACGCCCGAGCTGATCGACGCGTTCCGCACGGACGGCGCGGTTTGCATCAAGGGCATCTTTTCGCCGGACGAGATTGCGACGCTCAAGGCCGGCATCGACGACAATCTCGCGCGCCCGAGCGCGCGCGCCAAGGTCGCGAGCCGGCCCGACGATCCCGGCTGGTTCTTCGAGGATTTCTGCAACTGGCGGCACAACGACGCGTACCGCGATTTCATCGCGCGCTCGCCGGCGCCGTCCGTCGCGGCGGCGCTGATGGGCGGCGACACCGTGCGGCTGCATCACGACCACCTGCTCGTCAAGGAGCCCGGCACGCGGCAGCGCACGCCGTGGCACCAGGATCAGCCGTACTACAACATCGAAGGCGACGACAACGTCAGCATGTGGATTCCGGTCGACCCGGTGCCGCTCGAATCGACGCTGGAATTCGTCGCCGGCTCGCACCGCGGGCCGTGGCTGATGCCGCGCACGTTCATGGACAAGGAGGCGAAGTGGTTTCCGGAAGGCAGCCTCGCGGACCTGCCCGACATCGAAGCGGATCGCGCCGCGTTCCCGCTGCGCCACTGGGCGCTGGAGCCGGGCGACATGGTGTGCTTCCGGATGCTCACGCTGCATGCGTCGGGCGGCACGCAGAACCGCCGGCGCGCGTTCTCGATCCGCTTCATCGGCGACGACATCCGCCATGCGCCGCGGCGCTGGAAGACGTCGCCGGATTTCCCCGGGCTCGCGGACACGCTCGCGGACGGCGCGCCGATGGCGCATCCGCTGTTCCCGGTGGTGTGGTCGCGCCACGCGGGGCAGGTGGCGGCGATCTGATCCGCCGGCGCGGTGCGCAAACGCAGCGGCGCCTGTTCCGAGCCGGAGCAGGCGCTGTTTTGTCGCACGGGCCGAACGGCGCGCGCGGGGAGGCCGATCAGGCCTGCTTGTGCCCCGCGCCCGGCTTGAAGCGCGAGCCGAGCCGGTAGCGATTGCCCGGGTGCAGGAAGTGCACGAGCGTGACGGGCAGGCCGTCGGTCCAGGTGCGGCGCGTGAGCGTCAGGCACGGCTCGCCGGTGCGCATGTCGAGCAGCTGCGCCTGTTCCTGCGTCGGCAGCGACGCGTCGACCACGTGCTCGATCTCCAGTTCGTAGTGCGACACGTTGTTGTACAGGTACTCGGACGGCGGCTCGTGCTCGAAATCCTGGTCGATGAAGCCGGGCGCGGCGGCGGGGTTCACGTAGCGATCCTCGAGCTGGATCGGCCGGCCGTTCTCCTCGTGCACGCAGATCACGTGGAACACCGGAGCGTTGACCGGCACGCCGAACGCGGCCGCGACGTCGAACGACGCGGGCTCGCGCGCGCGGCTGAGCACGCGGCAGCGGTATTCATGGCCGCGTGCGCGGATCTCGTCGCGGATATGCGCGATCATCAGCAGGTTCGACTGCGGCTTGTCCTCGGCGACGAAGGTGCCGACACCCGCGATGCGCTTAAGCGCCCCTTCGTCGGTCAGCTCGCGCAGCGCGCGGTTCACTGTCATGCGCGCGACGCCGAACTGCGCGGCGAGTTCGAGCTCGGACGGGATGCGGTCCCCCGGATGCCAGTCGCCGGACGCAATGTTCCGGCGCACACGCGACTTGATTTGCTGGAACGGCGCGGCGGCCTTCTTGACCATCGGGAGTCCTTGGGCGGGAGAAGCGACGATTCTAGTCTTCGTGACTCACGATGACCAGAATCTCCGCCTGCGTTGCGCCGAGGCTTCGCGTGCGGTGCGGAATCAGCGCATTGAAGTAGACCGAGTCGCCCACCTTGAGCTGCAGCGTCTCGTTCGGGAACTCGATCTCGACACGCCCCTTGTGCACGAACAGGAATTCCTCGCCGTCATGCTCGCGGGACGTCGACGCGGCGAATTCGTGAGGCGGACGGACGATGAACGGCAGCATCTTCTTCGGCGCGACGCCGGCCGCGATGCTTTCGAACGCGTGCGCATGCCCGGCGGACCTGCCGCCCGGCGCGGCGCGCTCGTCCGCGCGCGTCACCGTGATCAGCTCGCGATTGTGGCGTTCCGAGAACAGTTGCTCGACATCGACGTTCAACGCCTTCGACAGCTTCAGCGCAACGGCGATCGACGGCACGCTCAAGCCGCGCTCGACCTTCGACAGATAGCTCTTGGTGAGGCCGGTCTCATCGGCCAGCACATCGAGCGTCCAGCCCTTTTGCTTCCTCAACAGCTTCAGGCGAATCGTCATGGGCACAGGTTTCTTTTGAAAAACCGATTGTAACGCATGACACAATGTGTCATATAATCGACTCCGTGTCGCCGGGCGCATGCGCGAAACGCAACGCGCAAACGGATGCGCGTGACGGCGCACGTCGTTTCGATTGAGGAGGCCATATGGCAGAAACATTGCAGTTGCCGAAGGCGGCGCTCGTTGCGCTCGCCGAGCGGCGTCTCGAGAACGAGATTGGCGAGAGCGGCTGGACCGTGCGGCAGAAGCTTGCGCTCACGTGCCGGATCCTGTTCGACGCGGGGCACGATTCCGGCCTGGCCGGACAGATCACCTGCCGCGCGGATGAAGCCGGCACCTACTATACGCAGCGGCTGGGGCTCGGTTTCGACGAGATATCGGCCGCGAACCTGCTGCGGGTGAACGAGGATCTCGAGGTCGTCGACGGCGAGGGCATTCCGAACCCGGCCAACCGGTTCCATACGTGGATCTATCGCCAGCGCCCCGACGTGAACTGCATCATCCATACGCATCCGACGCATGTCGCGGCGCTGTCGATGCTCGAGCAGCCGCTCGTCGTATCGCACATGGATACGTGCCCGCTCTACGACGATTGCGCGTTCCTGAAAGACTGGCCCGGCGTGCCCGTCGGCAACGAGGAAGGCGAAATCATTTCGAAGGCGCTCGGCGACAAGCGGTCGATTCTGCTGTCGCACCACGGCCAGCTCGTGGTCGGCACGACGATCGAGGAAGCCTGCGTGCTCGCGTTGCTGATCGAACGGGCCGCGAAGCTGCAATTGCTCGCGATGTCGGCCGGCACGATTCGGCCGGTTCCGCCGGCGCTGGCGCGGGAAGCGCACGACTGGATCTCGAAGCCGAAGCGCGATGCCGTGACGTTCGACTATTACGCCCGCCGCGCGCTTCGCACGCATCCCGATTGCGTCGCCTGAATCGTCGCCGCAAGCGATCCGCGTTGGTTCTTAATTCTGGAGTACAAATCGTGTCAACCCTTCTGCAAGGCATCATTGCCTACCCGGTTACCCCTTTTTCCGCCGACGGCGGCGTCGACCTGAAAGCGCTTGAAGCGCTGATCGAGCGTCTGATCGCCGATGGCGTTCACGGCATCGCGCCGCTCGGCAGCACGGGCGAGAGCGCGTACCTGTCCGACGCCGAATGGGACGCTGTCGCCGACGCGTCGATTCGTGCGGTTCGCAAACGTGTGCCGACGGTCGTCGGCATCTCCGACCTGACCACCGCAGGCGCGGTGCGCCGCGCCCGCTTTGCCGAGCAGGCCGGCGCCGATGCGGTGATGGTGCTGCCGGTGTCGTACTGGAAACTGAGCAACGACGAGATCGTCGGCCACTATCGCGCGATCGGCGAGGCGATCGGCATTCCGGTCATGCTCTACAACAACCCGGCGACGAGCGGCGTCGACATGTCGCCCGAGCTGATCGCCACGATCTGCCGCACCGTCGACAACGTCACGATGGTCAAGGAGAGCACGGGCGACATCATGCGGATGCACCGCCTTGCGCAATTGAGCGACGGGGCGATTCCGTTCTACAACGGCAGCAACCCGATGGCGCTCGCCGCACTGGCGGCAGGCGCGGCCGCGTGGTGCACGGCCGCGCCGAACCTGAACGCGCGCCTGCCGCTTGCGCTGGTTGAGGCCGTTCGGGCGGGCAACCTGGCGCAGGCGCGGGAGGTCTTCCACGCGCAGTTGCCGCTGCTGCAATTCATCGTCAGCGGCGGCCTGCCGGTTACCGTCAAGGCCGGATTGCGCCTGCGCGGCTTCGACGCCGGCGAACCGAGAAAGCCGCTGCTGCCGCTTGGCGAGGACAGGACGCGCGAACTCGCGCGCCTGCTCGCTGCGCTGCCGGCGTGAGCCGCGACGTGCATCCGGCGATCGGGGCGGGCATCGGGGCCGTGCTCGTCGGGGCGTGCCGGCCGCTGGCCGGTACGCCCCACGCGAGCGCGATCGCCAAGCGGCCTGCCCCGGCGCGCCTGTGGCTGGGCGCGCTCGGCTTCGCGGGCGACGAGCAGGCGGACCGCCGGCATCATGGCGGCGCCGACAAGGCGGTCCATCACTACGCGTTCGACCATTATGCGTGGTGGTCCACGCAGATCGGCGCGCGCGACGTGTTCGCGCAACCGGGGGCATTCGGCGAGAACCTGTCGACGTCGGGCATGACCGAGCGCGACGTCTGCATCGGCGACGTCTTCACGTTGGGCGGCGCCGTGCTTCAGCTATCGCAGTCCCGGCAACCCTGCTGGAAGCTCAATGCGCGTTTCGAGCATCCGCGGATGGCCGCGCTCGTGCAGCAAAGCGGACGGACCGGATGGTATTACCGCGTGCTGGAGGAAGGGTGGGTGGAGCCGGGCGCGGTGCTGGCGCTGCACGCGCGGCCCCATCCGGAATGGCCGCTGTCGGCGGTGCTCGACGTGTTGTACCGGCGCACGCTCGACATGGCGGCGCTTGATGCGCTGTGCGGCATCGAGACGCTGCCGCCCGGCTGGCGCAAGATGCTCGAGCGGCGCCGCACGGAACGAACGGTCGAAGACTGGACGAAGCGGCTCGAAGGGTGATGGGCGGCTGCGCGCGGCTTATCCGGCCGCCAGCTCCCGCACGTCCGCCGTCGGCGCGCTGCCGAACGCATCGCTCAGCGCGTAGTCGATCAGTTGCCGCGCGGCCGCTTCCGGCGTCGCGAGCGCGCCGGTCGATTTCAGCTGCTCGAACTTCTCGCGCATCGGGAAGTGCTCCGTGCCGGTCGCGCGGATCGTCGCCTGCATGCCCGTATCCACGACGCCGGGCGCGACGCTGCAGATGCGCAGCCCGCGCGTGCCGTCGAGCGCGACGGCGCGCGCGTGATGGTCGAGCGCGGACTTGGTCGCGCAGTAGATGCTCCAGCCCGCGTACGCGTTGCGCGCCGCGCCGCTCGACAGGTGCACGATGCGGCGCTCGGTGGTGTCGGCGCCGAGCTTTGCGAGCGCGCTCGACAGCATCAGCGGCGTCGCGACGTTCAGGCCGACCGCGCGCGCGATTGCGGCCGGATCCTGCGCATCGAGCGGGCCGATCGGCTCGACGGTGCCCGCGTTGTTGAACAGCAGCACCGTGGACGCGCCGTCGACGAAGCGGCCCAGTGCGTCGCCGGCGAGCCAGGCTTCGAGTTGCGCCGGGTTCGACAGGTCGAGTTCGACTTCGGCGAAGCGCTCGCCGGCCGGCGAGCCGAGCGACGGATGACGGCTGCGCGACAGCCCGAGCACGGCGATGCCCCGCTGCAGCAGTTGCGCGGCGAGCGCGGCGCCGAGGCCGCGCGTGTGGCCGGTGACGATTGCGCGAACGGTCGTGGAAGAAGCGGACGAATTGGCCATGTCGATGAAAAGCGGATGGGGGTTGAACGAGGCAGGGTGCGCCACGGCGCGGAAGGCGGTGCGGGCGGCGATGGCGTGATGGACGATCGATCGCGGCGGCGGGCCGCCGCAAGCGGCTGCCGCGACGCGTCGTGACGATCCCGGCGATGCCGTATCGTAGCGCCGGCGCCCGCCGCGCGCAAACGCGGGCGCCGGCGCGCGGCTTAGACGGTCGCGACGAGGAACACTTCGCCGTCGATCGGCCGGAACGCGTCGCTTCGTCCGTTGAAATAGCGCTGCTCGAGATCGGCCGGCATCACGCAATGCGCGTCGCGGAAACCCGCTTCGCGCGCGAGCGCGACGAACTGTTCCGGGCTGAAGAGGCTCACGAACGGCGTGCCGGCTTCGCGCGCGCGATCGATGACGGCCTGATACACCGGACGATCCTCCGGCTCGACGAGTTCGACGGGCAGCAGGAACGTCATCGCGAGCGTCGTGCCGCGCGCGAGCGACGCGATCTGCCGCAGCGTCGCCTTGATCGCGTCGAGGCTCAGGTACATCGTCACGCCGGTGGACGCGACGACCGCCGGCCGGTCGGTCGCGAAACCCGCCGCCACCAGCTTGTCGAACCACGAATCGCTGGCCTCGAAATCGACCGGCACGAGATGCAGCCAATCCGGCACGCCGAAGCCGAGCGAGATCAGGCGCTGCCGCTTCCAGGCCTGCGGGCCCGGCTGGTCCACCTCGAACACCCGCAGGCTCGACGCGAGGCCCGGCCGGCGCTGCGCAAAGGTGTCGAGCCCCGCGCCGAGCAGCACGTACTGCGCGACGCCATGTTCGGCGCGCTCGGCGACCAGATCCTCGATGAAGCGCGCACGGCCGATCACCGATGCGCGAAAGCCGCGCGTGCCCTGCGGGTGCATGTCGGGACGATCGCGCCAGTCGTCGTCCGGCGCGATCAATTGCAGGCCGATGTCGTCCTCGAGCACGTACGGCGGCGCATCGACCTCCGTGTGCATGGCCCGCCACAGTGCGACGCGCAATGCGGTGCTTTCCGGTGCGACGGACTGCTTGTCTGGCATAACGTTCTCCTGTCAGGTGGCGAATGATCAACGTGCGCACAGAGTGTAGTCACCGTGCGCGGCGCTTCCAAGCTGGCAGAACTGTGCGCTCGACAGGTGCGGCAAATTCGACAGGTGAAACAAACGCGGCGACTGCGGCGAATCCTGCGCATGCCGGGATCGCGAAAGACACGACGCGCGCAATAATCGGTGCGATTGCGATTGCGATTGCGATTGCGATTGGGATTGCGGCTGCGGTGACTGCGGCGCCTGCGGTGACTGCAGCGCCTGCGGCGGCTGGGCGACTGCAGCGATTGGGACGAGTGCGATGCATCGCAGGCTTCGCGTGGTCATTACGCGTCGGGTACCGGCCGGCCGCCGAGGCGCCGACGTAACGCGACATGCGACCGCACGCCCCGGCGGCGCGGCACCGGCTATCATATGGCTCGCCCGCCCGGCGCGCTGCCGGGCGGCGATCCGCTTCCCTTTCACCCGCAGCACGCCGCGACGCCACCATGAACACCACTCCGGATACCCCTACGCCCCGCCCCTTGCGCGAGCTGACGCAGCTCGAAGCGCGCATTCTCGGCGTGCTGGTCGAGAAACAGCACACGGTGCCGGACACGTACCCGCTGTCGCTGAACGCGCTCACCGCCGGCTGCAACCAGAAGACCGCGCGCGCACCGGTGATGAACGTGACCGAAGCCGAGGTGACGACCGCGATCGACGGGCTGAAGCATCTGAGCCTCGTGATGGAAGGCAGCAGCAGCCGCGTGCCGCGCTTCGAACACAACGTGAACCGCGTGCTCGGCATTCCGAGCCAGGCCGTCGCGCTGCTGACGATCCTGCTGCTGCGCGGCCCGCAGACGGCCGCCGAACTGCGCCTGAACACCGCGCGCCTGCATGGCTTCGCGGATATCTCGTCGGTCGAGGCGTTCCTGGAGGAGCTGGCGACGCGCGAGCCTTCGCTCGTCGTGAAGCTGCCGCGTGCGGCCGGCGCGCGGGAGAACCGCTGGACGCACCTGATGTGCGGCGAGGTGAGCGTGAGCGACTTCGCGGCGCAGGAGGCGGGCGGGGCCGATTCGGTGCCGCCGTCCGAGTTCGAGGCGCTGAAGGCCGAGCAGAAGCGCCTCGCGGACGAAGTCGCGCGGTTGCAGTCGCTCGTCGAGCGGATGGCGGCGGAACTGGGGATCGAAGTCGATCCGCCGGGCGGCGCTTCCTGACACCGTGCCGGCGATGCTTCATGGCAGCTTGACGCCCGGCACGAGATAGCGCGATCCGCCCGGTTTCAGGATTGGCGTCAGCGCTGCAAACGGCGCATCGAGCTGCGGCCCGAGGCAGGCGCCCATCGCGTGCCCGATGCCGGACACGCTGAACGACAGCTTGCCGGGCGCATCGAACTCGACCGCGAGATAGTCGGGGAACACGTCGGCGCACGACATCGAATCGCCTTCGCCGTCCGTCGGCTGCATGCCCGGCTTGGCTTCGTCACGCAGCCGCGTGATGAAGCGCACCAGCGCAGGGCTCGTTTCCGGCACGCTGTCCCCGCCCGGCGATGAAGCGTCGATGACGCGATTCCAGTCGAGATACGTGCCGTGCAGCAGGTCGAACGTCACGGGGTCGTAGTGATTGTCCGGGTGCGCGCCGCCGCAAAAGGTACTGCCCGATTCCACGATGCCGAGTACCGCAGGTGACAGCCACGTGACCGTCACGTGCTCGTCGTCATATCCGCCGAGCGTGCCGGCCGCCGGCCCGTCATCGGTATAGCGCGTCGACGCGCATTCGAGTGCGGCGAGGTTCATCTGCCCGTGCCGCTGCGCCAGCAGGCGGTTGACCCGCGTCATCACGGCCGGATCGGGATGGCGGCTGAGCCGCGGATACATGAACTGCGTGCGCGGGTCGCGCCACATCCGGTAGCCGACCGCACCGTCGCCGATTTCGGGGCCGGCAAGTTGCGCGTGGCCGGCGAGCTTCAGCGCCGCGTAAGGCGCGTGCTTCATGTCGATCTCCGCGCCGCGCGCGATGCCGCTGCCGACGCCGCCCGCGATGAGATCGGTGACGGCTTCGACGGCGCCGGGCGCCACCGCGTCGGGATCGTATTCGGCGACACGGCGCAATGCGAAGGCGCGCGTCTTGCCGGAGCGCGCGTCGGTCCAGCGGCCGCGATAACCCCCGTTGTCCTGCGTGCCGCGCCAGGTTGCCGCGGCATGGTCGAAGCCGGCGTGATCGCCGTATCTCGACGCGGCGCGCGCGTCGTCCGGCAAATCCCTGCGTGCAAGCGGCTCGACGAGCTGTGCGGGCTTGCCTTGCAGCGGGATGTCGATGCCGTACTGCGCGTAGAAATAGCGGCCCGAGATCGTGCCGTCCGCCGCCGGCCGGCTGTCGAGTTCCATCACGACTTCGCCGGCGCCTTGCAGCGTGCCCTGGTAGACGATGCGCGGCGCGGCATCCGCGACGCCTGCGTGGAGCGCGAACAGCAGCGCAATCGGAACCGGTAGTTTCATGCGACGACGATCCGCGTCGCGCCCGCATCGACGAGCCGGAACAGCAGATCCTCGACGGCCGTCTCGGGTGCCGAACCGAGATCCGCGTTGACGCGCCACCCCTGTTCGGTGCACGCCGGTTCGGACAGGTAGTGGACGATGCCGTGCAGGCCGTCCTCGCCCGGCGCGTTCTCGTCGTCGGCGTCGAACCACGCGAAGAACCAGGCCTTGAATGCGTCGATCGCCGCGCGTTCGTCGAGGCCGTCGGCTTCGATCGCGGCCCAGTCCCAAACGAACGGGCGAATCGACACGGCAGCCGTATCGAGCTCGAACGCGAACGGCTCGAATTCCAGTTGCGTGACCGAATCGATCATCACGGGCCGGCCCGCCGATTCGCCTTCGGCCGGAATGATGTCGGCCCGGCACGGCAGCGCCAGCGGCCCTTCGGTGGCAAGCGTGCCGTCGGCCTGCCGGTAGGCCGGTTCGACGTAAGCGGCCGGTTGCGCGGCCGCTTTCGCGAGCAGGTCGGCATAGGGCTGGCGGATGGCGCGGAGCAGTTCGGATACGGTCATCGTGGCGTGTCGGATGGGTCAGCGGGCACCCGCGCGACCGCATCGAACGACGGCGCGCCGCGGTACCGGGCAGCCGTGATCGTACGGCACTTCGGCCGCGCGTGGGCAGTCGACCGAACGGCCAGGGCGTTCGCATGGCCTCGCGAGTCGTGAGACACCCGGGATCGTTTCAAAAAGGCGTTTGATGACGGCCGTCATTTCGCCGACCTGCCGGCTCGAATCATTGCCCCGGTATTTAGACGCTTCCCTTCAAACAACCGAAAACGCCCTCCGCCGCGCGCCTGTTGTGCTTCAATTGATCCGGTTTGCACTCCTACTAAAACGACGCATCGCGAACGAACTCACACAAGGACGACCTCCGATGTCCTCCAGACGTTTGATGACTGTTGCGGCCGCCGTGTCCATGCTGCTGGCCGTTGCCGCACCGCCGGCCAGCGCCGGCGCGCCGGCCGAGCCCGATTCGTTCTACACCTATACCGGCACCACGCCGCTTGCATCGATTCCGCCGGGCACGGTGCTCAAGACGCGAAACGTCACCTATCACGTGGCCGGCATCCCGACCGCGCTGACCGCGCAGCAATTGCTGTATCGCACCAACAACGCGCGCAACCAGCCCGTCGTCAACGTGACGTCGGTCATCCGCAGCCCGGCCGGCAACGGCCGCGCCATCTCGTACCAGTCGGCCTACGATTCGTTGAACCCTTACGACGAGCCGTCGCGGGTGATCGCCGGGGATCGGGACATCACGAAGGTCATCAACGTGGGGACCCTGCTCTACAGCGCGGAATCCATCCCGCTGTCGACGCTGCTGCTGCTCGGCTACAACATCATCGTGCCCGATACGGAAGGCCAGGCGGCGGATTTCGCCGCCGGTCCCGAATACGGCATGACGACCCTCGATTCGATTCGCGCGGCGCTCAATACGCCGTCGACCGGGCTGGCCCCGTCCAGCAAGGTGGCGATGATCGGCTATTCCGGCGGCGCGATCGCGACGAACTGGGCCGCGCAACTGGCGCCGAGCTACGCGCCGGACGTCAACCGGCAACTCGTCGGCGCGGCGGAAGGGGGCGTGCTGGTCGACCCCGCCCACAACCTGCGCTACGTCAACGGCGGCATCGTCTGGGGCGGCGTCGCCGCGGCAGCGCTCGCCGGGCTGTCGCGCGGCTACGACTTCGACCTCACGCCCTATCTCAGCGACACCGGCGTCGCCGTATTCAAGGACATTCAGAACCAGTCGCTGGCCTACATCCTGCCGCGGTACTCGGGATTGCATTGGGGAACGCTGTTCAAGCCGCAATACGCGAACGACATCAACAGCATTCCGGCGTATGTGACGTATGCGAACAAGGTGAATGCCGGGCTGGCCGCGTCGCCGACGATCCCGATGTTTATCGGCCAGGGAACGGCTGGCGTGCTGGACGGCACGTTCAGCAGCCAGGTGGGCGACGGCGTGATGCTGGCCTACGACGTGCGCGCGCTGGCGCAGAAGTTCTGCGCGAGCGGCGTGCCGGTGGTGTACACCGAGTATCCGCTTGAACACGCCGGGGCCATCGTGCCGTGGGTGGCCGGGATGCTGCCGTGGCTCTACGACCGCTTCGGCGAGAAGGCGGCGCCGAGCAACTGCGCGCTGGTTGCGCTCCTGCCGAGCAATTCGCTGGCGCCGGAGACGCAGCACTAGACGCGGCAATGGTCGCCAACGCGTGATTCATCGCGCGCTGTCTTGTTTTTGTATTCGACAGGCTGACGGGCGATCCCGGGTGGATCGCCTGTCCCGCATTCCGCCCCCGCCGCCGTCTCTGCGCTGCGCCCTTCCGCCGCCCCGCCCGAGTGCCATAATCGAGGCTGCTGACCATTCCAGAAGACGTCCCCCCGGAGAATTTCCATGCAGAACCTCGACAATCCCTCACACGATCGCGAGGTAGGCGTCGCCGACGCGACGCAAGACACCACGCGCATCGATGACGTCCGCATCGGCGCCGTGCGCCCGCTGATTTCCCCGGCGCTGCTGCAGGACGAACTGCCGGTGCCGCTCGCCACGCAGACGCTCGTCGAGGACACCCGCAAGGCGATCGGCGACATCCTGCATGGCCGCGACGACCGGCTGCTGATCGTCGTCGGCCCGTGCTCGATTCACGATCACGGCCAGGCGATTGAGTACGCGCACCGCCTGAAGGCCGCCGCCGACGCGCTGAAGGACGACCTGCTGATTACGATGCGCGTCTATTTCGAGAAGCCACGCACGACGGTGGGCTGGAAAGGCTACATCAACGATCCGCGGCTCGACGGCAGCTTCCGCATCAACGAGGGGCTGCGCGCCGCGCGGCAACTGCTGCTGGACGTCAACGCGCTCGGCCTGCCGGCCGCGACCGAATTCCTCGACCTGCTGAGCCCGCAGTACATCGCCGACCTGATCGCATGGGGCGCGATCGGCGCGCGCACGACCGAGAGCCAGAGCCACCGGCAGCTCGCGTCGGGCCTGAGCTGCCCGATCGGCTTCAAGAACGGCACCGACGGCGGCGTGCAGGTTGCCTCCGACGCGATCGTCGCGGCGCGCGCGAGCCACGCGTTCATGGGGATGACGAAGATGGGCATGGCCGCGATCTTCGAGACGCGCGGCAACGACGACGCGCACGTGATCCTGCGCGGCGGCAAGACCGGCCCGAACTACGACGCCGCGCACGTCGAGGCGAGCTGCGCGGTGCTGCGCGCGGCCGGCTTGCGCGAGCAGGTGATGGTCGACTGCTCGCACGCGAACTCGAACAAGTCGCACGAGCGGCAGATCGATGTTGCGCAGGATCTCGCGCGGCAACTGTCGCAAGGCGAGCACCGGATCGTCGGCGTGATGGTCGAGAGCCATCTCGAGGCGGGCCGCCAGGATCTCAAGCCGGGCGTGCCGCTGAAGTACGGCGTGTCGATCACCGATGCGTGCCTGAGCTGGACGCAGACGGAGCCGGTGCTCGACGTGCTCGCGGAGGCGGTGCGGCATCGACGGGTGTATTCGCGCAACGCGTAACCCGATGGCGGCGGGGCCGGGAGGCCGGGCCCGTTGCCGAACGACAGGTTGCCGCTTTCTCTTGCGGCAAGACCCCTGACGCTCGCGCCCTGGCCGATGGTCGGACTCGACCGCCGGTCGGCGCTGGCTCGTCCCCATTCGCTTCCCGGGCGAAATGCCGGACATCTCCGGCCGGCAATACTTGAAACAACGGCTGCGTCGCGCGCGGCCGATGCCGAGCGACAATACACACAACTACAGGACGCGTCCTACTAATCCGCACGAGATTTCGCGCCACATGCCGCACGGCCTTGCACTCTGCACGATGTGCATGCGTTTCGGCGACTGCATCGTGTCGTGACTGACGGGCGTTCAGGCCTTTGCCGACAGTAGCGTGACGGATCGACGCAGAAGTCGCCATTTTTAGGCCAAGTCTTATATTTCACCTCCCATCAATAGGACAGAATCCTATTTCCGCGTTGCGTCGCAATAGTCGGTGTGCCACTCGCGGCACCCGATTCGCAACCATTGCCGAGCGCTTCCGCCGTCGCCTGAATGAACGGGTGGCCGCCTATGAAGGCGTTCTCCAGAAACTGCATCGAGCGGTATTGCCGGTATAGCCGACCGAGCCTTTTCGGGCATCCCCGCCGTTCATTCGGAGGATCGTCGGAACACGGCTTGAACGTGGACCGGGCTGCCCATCGATATGTGAATTGGATTTCTGATTAATAAGTCATGCAAATCGTCTTGCCAAAAAACAACCATCCGGGGATGACGTTGCTTGCCGCCATCGCGCTGTCTCTCGTCTCGTCGATCGTCCACGCGAACATGATCGTCTATCCGATGGCCGTCTCGATCGGCTCCGGCCGCGAATCGGCCGCGCAGCTGCGCGTCTACTCGAAATCCGAAGCGACGCAATACGTGAGGGCGATCGTGAAGCGCGTGATCGATCCGGCGACGGATCACGAGCGCGAGGAGAGCGGCATGCGCTCCGGCGACGACGCGGTCGTGATCTCTCCGGCCAAGTTCGCGTTGCCGGCCGGCGGCACGCGCCTCGTGCGCGTGATTCCGCTGAGCGCGCCGCAAAAGGAGGTGCTCTATCGCGTCTACCTGCAGCCCGCGGCGCCGCCGTCCGACGACGAACCTGGCACGAAGGACGGCGTAGCCGGCCAGGTCAAGTTCAGCCTCGTCTGGGCGCCGCTCGTCCGTGTGCTGCCGAAAGCGGCCATGGCCGATCTCGACGTGTCGGACGGCACGCTGACCAACACCGGCAACGTGCGGATCGGCTTGCTCGAGGCCGGCGCATGCGAGTCCGAGCGGGACGAGTCGTCATGCCGGTGGATGAAATTTGAACGCAGTGTCTACCCGGACCAGCCATTCAAGCTGGAGGGCCTGACTCCCGCGCGTTACGTGCGGATTCGATATCGAGTGGAGGGAATGGCGGATGTGCAGCAGAAGGTCGTGCCCGCGCATTCCACCGCCGCGATGAACGCGCCGAGCGCGCATAACGAGACCCGATCGGGTCACACCTTTGTCTCAACCAACCAGAAGGATTAACGATGCTGAAATACGTTCCGATCGCTGCCGCGGCCCTGATGTCGATGTCGGCGTACGCCGTGCAGAAGGACATCACCGTCACCGCCAACGTCGACACGACGCTCGAGATGCTGTCGGCCGACGGCTCGGCGCTGCCGACGACCATGCAGATGCAGTATCTGCCGGGCTCGGGTCTCCAGGCGACTGAAGTGAACACGAAGATCTTCACGAACGACAAGGCGAAGGATCTGCAGGTCCGCCTTGCGGCCGAGCCGGCGCTGAAGAACCAGACGAGCCCGGGCGCCAAGGAGATTCCGCTGGCGGTCAAGCTGGGCACCACCGCGCTGAGCACCACGGCGACGACGCTGAAGGCGTCTGAGATCTTCACCGGCGAACTGGCGCAGGGCTCGAACGTGCTGCCGCTGTCGATCGCACAGAAGACGGCTGGAGCCATCACGGCTGCCGGCAGCTATCAAGGTCTCGTCAGCGTGATCGTCACGCAGAGCGCGGCATCGGGCAGCTAACGCCCACCGCTGCATCGACGGGCGCGCCTTGAAGGGCGCGCCCGGCTTTTTCGTGTCACTTCTTCCGTTCCCGCATGATTCCATTCGATCTCAAGAAGACCGTCGTCGCGTGCCTGAGCGCCGTTTGTGTGATGGATCTCGCGTCCGTCGCACACGCCGCTTCGGCCGTACCGCCGGGTTTCGAGGACATCGTGGCGGGGCACGACGAACGTGTCGACATCACGTTTCTCGGCAAGTCGCTCGGGTTGTTTCGCGTCTTCGTGACGCCGGAAGCCGTGCGTTTCGAGGATCCCGCGCGCCTGCTGCGGGCGCTCGCCGAGCAAATCGCTCCGGCGGCGGACGTGTCGGCGATCGGCGACGCGCTGTCGAAGCCGATGGCGCGCAACGGCAACCTTGCCTGCGCCGGGCAGGCTGGCGTGAACGGCTGCGGATATGTCGAGACCGACAGTGCGGCCGTGATCTACGATGAAAGCGAAGGCAGCATCGAGCTGTTCCTGTCGCACGACTGGCTGAGCACGGAGAAGCGCGACCAGCGTTTTCGCGAGCCGTCGTCGATGACGGAAAACGCGCTGATCCACCAGCAGACGATCAACCTGTCGGGCGGCCGAGGCTACAAGAGCCTGGCCGTGTCGGGCACGGGCGCACTCGGCATCACGCCGAGCAGCTTCATCGGCGGTAACTGGAGCTTTACCCACACGAGCTATTCGCGGGCAGCGGACAGCCACGTCCAGCTTCAGGACCTCTATTACCGCCACGACATCGGCTCGCAGCATTACGCGCAGGCCGGCCGCATGGACAACCGCAACCTCGCGAGCGCGCTCGGCGGCAACTTCGGGTTCTCGATGCTGCCGGTCGGCACGCTCGATGGCGTGCGCGTCGGCACGACGCTGGCCTATGTGAATCCCGAAGTCGCGACGCAAGGCACGCCGGTCACGCTGCTGTTGCCGCGCGATTCGCGTATCGACGCGTATCGCGGCAGCGAGCTGCTGGGCACGTTCTACATGAAGGCCGGCGTCAATTCGCTCGATACGTCGCGCTTTCCCGAAGGCACGTATCCGCTGTTGCTGCGCATTTTCGAGAACGGCGTCCAGGTGCGCACGCAGACGGCGCCGTTCACGAAGACCGGCGGCGGCGTCAATTCGCGCACGCGGCAATGGTTCGCGCAGGCCGGCCGCGCGGCCGACCAGGGCGCGCCGGACGGGGTGGCCGCGGCGGCCGGCGTGCGCATTCCGCTGTTGCGCGAGATGGCGCTGACGAGCGGCGTCGCGAGCGTGGGCCGGCATGTCTTCAACGAGACGGCGCTCGAATGGCGCCATGCATTTCCGCTGGGCGTGCTGTCTGCCGGCGGGGCGTTTTTCATCGGCAACGACGGTTCTCGCGGCAATACGCAACAGATCTCGTTCGCCGACGGCGTGTCGTGGAGCGTCTATCGCTACCAGATGCGCGGTGGCGCGTGCAGCGGTCCGGCGGTGTCGTATCGCGACATCGGCTGCTACGACATGCTGAACGCGACCGTGTCGTTCCCGATCGGGAACTGGTCGGCGATGCTCGGGTACACGTACAACAAGAGCGTCGGCCGCTCGCGGGACTGGCGCGACAACGCGCCCGACCGCCCCTGGGCGCCGCCCGTCGCGCGTCAGCGCGACCAGGTGTCGCGCGCGTTTCAGGTGTCGCTGTCGCGCTCCGTGACGTGGCGCAAGGTCAGCGCGAACCTGCGCGTCGGCGCGTACGCGAATCGCAGCGCCGACGTTGGCGCCGGCAACGAGTATGGCGGCTACGTCGGCGTGACGCTGTCGATGGCCGAACCCGCGGTGCGCGCCGGGCACGCATCCGCCTACACGTCGGCGGGCGTCGACGTCCGCGCCGATCGCAGCAGCACGACGACGAACTACACGCTCGACCGCAACTGGAACTGGCAGGGCGACACCTACCGGGAACTCGCGCTCGGGTTGTCGGGCTACGGCACCGACAGCCTGACGGGCACCGTGCAGGGCCGCTGGAACGGGCGCTACGGCGACGTCACCACGTCGGTGGCGAACAGCTACAGCCGCGACAGCGGCGGCAACAATCCGTCGGTGACGGCGAGTTACTCGTCGTCGTTCGCCGTGGCGCGGCAGGGCGTGTTCCTCGGCGCGTCCGCATCGCAGTCGGATCCGCTCGCGGGCTTCGCGGTGCGGGTCGGCAAGCGCGGCGATGCGAGCGGCATGGCGGCCGAGGTGAGCAGCGCATCGAGCACGCGGATCAAGGTCGGATTCGGACAGCGCGCGCTGCTGCCGGTCACCGCGTTCACGCCCGTGACGACCGAAGTGAGCGACGCGGGCGCGCGCGCGTCCGTGGGCGCGACGAGCGTGACCGAGGGGCTCGGCAAGCACACGCTGTTCATGGTGCCGGGGCAGCTCGCGCTGCGCAACGTCGATGCGAAGGTGACGTACACCTATGTCGGGCAGGCTTTCACAGCGAGCGGCATGCCGCTGTCGGACAGCGTGATCCTCAACGGCTCGATGCCGTCGCTCGACGCCGAAGGCGGCTTCATTGCCGAACTGGACAACAAGGAAAGCGAACTGTTCGTCGTGGATGGCCCGTCGCTGATGCGTTGCCCGCTGCACGTCAAGCGCCGGCAGGACGTGCTCATGGTGGTCGGCAAGGTGCGTTGCGAAGTGGCCGGGCCGGACGCGCTGCCGGAGGCGCTGCGCAAGCACGCGCGCGTGCAGAAACTGCTGCAGCAGCGGTACGTGATGTCGATGCGGCAGCAGGCGACGGACGTGACCAAGACGGCGCAATGACGCGTGCGCACGGGCGCCGCGAGGTGCCGCTCGCCATTTCGAGTACACAAGGAAAAGCCATTCATATGCTTCAGATCAGTCGAATTCGCCGTCGAGCAATCGTCCTGGCGGTCGCGTTGAGCGCGATCGCGCTTGATGCGTCGGCGGCCTCCCAGCAGCCGGCCAACCGCAACGATACCGTGGAAGCCACGCTGGATCGTGGCGCGCCGACGGCGGACGTCATGGTATTCAACAGCGCGTCGGGCGGCTATGACACGGCGGATTTCAAGAAATGGGGGCGAAATTCGTGGACGTGCGAATCGGCCACCTCCACGACGACAGGTGCGTGCACGACCGAGCCGGTATGGATCGCGTCGGGCAATTCGACCAAGATCGCGCTTTCGTTCAAGGAGGAAAAGACCGGCGCCACGGCCGTGCTGAATCTTCAAGGAGAAAGTGCATACAGTCGCCACCTCGATTGCGACGGCAACGCCATATCGGAAGGCTTATCGGCCGGGCGAACGCCAATCGAGATGGCGCAGTCCGCTACCGTGGCAAATTGCAGCACCGTAGGCTGGGATGGGCGAAATCTCTTCGTCAAGATCCCCGCCGCGCAGCTGAAGAATCTCCCGTCGGGCGGAACCTGGAAGGCGAATCTGCGGCTGAACCTGAGGCAATGGGACGTCGGGGGAACCAACCCGAAGATCGCCACTTTCATGGCGTCAATCAAGCTGGATGTCACCGACAAGAACAACATCCAGGTTTATCTGCCGGAATTCACGAGCGCGACGCCCACGGTTGACCTCAAGCTGAAGATGCTGCCGAACGGCAGCCGGATGTCGGGCACGTCGAACGTCGACATGTGCCTGTACGACGGCTACAACGCGCAGAGTACGTGGTTCGACGTGTCGGCGAGCGACGGCCTGTCGATCGAGCGGCGCGACAAAGGCAGCTATTCGGTGCTGCTCGACAAGGACAAGAGCGGCGCCTACGCATCGCGCATCGACTACAACGCGAGCCTCACGTATGCGGGCAAGAAGATCGCGCTGCCGAACGGCGAGACCGTGCGGCTTCAGGGCGTGAACAACAGCACGGGCCGCTCGGTATCGCTGCCGGGCATTTCGGTGCCGGTCATCTGCACGCCGACGCCGCTGACGCTGGTCACGCCGGAAGTCCAGTCGGCCTTCAAGCGTCCGGGCAAATACAGCAACAAGCTGACGATCACGTTTACGCCGTCGTCGGCGAGCCTGTAGCGCGCGGCAGCCCGTGAAATCGATCATGGAAGCAAGGTTCTCGGCGCATGGCCCGATCCGGGTCAGGCTTGGTCGGGCACTGGTGGCCGTGCTGCTCGGCGCATCGCTGGGCGCGAGCGCCGCGACCGTCTGCTGGAAGCCGGTCTTCACCGACGAGGAACTGCGGTGGATCAAGGCGCACCCGGTCGTGCACATCGCGGTCGAGGCGAACTGGTATCCGATCGAGTACATGCGCAATCGCCAGCACGGCGGGCTCGTCGCGGGCTATCTGAACGCGATTTCGAAGATGACCGGGCTCACGTTCGAGACCGTGCCGGGCACGGAGTGGGGGCATGCGTACGCGGCGCTCGCCAGCGGCAAGGTCGACCTGCTGCCGGGCGTATGGCGCGAACTGGCCCCGGAGCGTATCGGCGCCGGTGCGCTGATCAGTTCGCCGTACCTCGTCGGGCGGCTGACCGCCGTGACGCGCAACAATTCCGCGATGATCTTCAGCCTGCAGCGGCTCAAGGGCCGGCGCGTCGCGATCAAGGGGCGCGGCGCGGTCGAATACTTCACGCGGCACAGCGGCGTGCCGCTCGACGTGCTGACGTACGACACCGAGGCGCTCGCGCTCGCCGCGGTCGCCAACGGCGAGGCCGACGCCGCGCTCGGCGTGGACGTCACGATCCTGCCGATCGTCCGCCGGCAGTTTTTCGGCCAGCTCTACATGTCGGGCATGCTGGCGGACCGCCCGGTATCGCTGGCGATGCTCACGCGCACCGACCTGCCGATTCTCGCGTCGATCATCGACAAGTCGCTGGCGGCGATCCCGGTGAAGGAGACGGCCGCGATTACACGGGATTGGGTGGAACTGGGCGACTACGGCAAGCCGACGATCCGCTCGATCCTGCACTATCGTGCGCCGGTGGTGCTCGCGATCGTCGTGACGCTGGTGACGTGCGCGATGCTCACGTACCTGTCGTGGAAGTCCCGCGCGGCCGCCATTCGCAGCAGGCGCGAGAAGGCGATGTTTCTCGCGTTCGTCAGCCACGAGATCCGCACGCCGATGCAGACGATCCTGTCGTCGCTCGAATTCCTGCAGCGCTCGGGGCTGTCCGGGCAGCAGGCCGAGCGTGCGGAGGCGGCCGCGTTCGCGTCCGATACGCTGCTGACGCTGCTCGACGACATCCTCGAACATTCGCGCCTCGAGTCGCGCAAGGTCACGCTGTCGCCGCACGCGGTCGAGCTCGAGTCATGGGCCCGGCAGACCGTCGACATGGTGCGCTGGCGGGCCGAACGAAAGGCGCTCGCGCTGACGCTCGACGTCGCGGGCCCGCGGGGGACGCGTGTCGTGATCGATCCCGTGCGCGTGCGCCAGATCGTGCTGAACCTGCTCGTCAATGCGATCAATTTCACGGCGGCCGGGGCCGTCACACTGCGTGTCCATTTTTTCGCCGCCCCCCAGGGACGAAACGGTACGCTGCTCATCGAGGTGCGCGACACCGGCGTCGGCATCGCGCCCGACCGCTTCAGGCACCTCTTCGACGCGTACTGGCAGGCGGACTGTCGTTCGCGACAGGGGGCGGGCGGCAGCGGGCTGGGGCTCGCGATCTGCCGCGAACTCGTCGAGTTGATGCATGGCACGATCACGGTCGACAGCACGCCGCATGTCGAAACGGTGTTTACGGTGCAACTGCCGGTGACCGCGGCGGAGGCCGCGCCGCCGGCGCGGCGCGCCGCCACGGCGCCCGTGACGGCCTGTACGGCAGTGCCGCACGCGCGCCGCGATGCGCCGCGCATCCTGATCGTCGACGATCACGAGGCCGTGCAGGCCGCATTGCGGCACCAATGCGACGAACTCGGCTGCGCCGGCCTCGTCGCCGGCTCGGGCGAGCAGGCGTTGCGGCAACTCGCGCATGAGCAGGTCGATATGGTGCTGCTGGATTGCAATCTGCCCGATATCGACGGTTATGCGCTCGCGCGGATGATCCGGCAGGAAGAAGCCACGCGGAAGGCGGGACGTGTTCCGATCATCGCGATATCGGCGGTGTCCGGCGATGCGCACCGGGTGCGTTGCCTGGAAAGCGGGATGGACGGCGTGCTCGGCAAGCCGCTGAGGTTCGAAGCGCTCCGGCAGGCGGTCGTGCGATGGTGCCCGACGTATACGACGGCGGACGGCACGGCGGATACGTCGAACGATCGCTAGGATCGCGGCGTGCCGGGCCCGGCCGTGTCGGCGCGATGCAGGCGCAGCAGTTCGTCGCCGAGCATGCCGATGCCGGGTGCGATTGCGCCCGACGCGAACTGCAGCCGGCGCTCGAGCTCGGCCGCCAGTTCACTCGTCGTCGTATGGCCGGCCACCGCGGCGGCGCCCTTGATCCGGTGCGCCGCGTGACGCGCGCGATCGACATCGCCGTTCGACAACGCCTCGCCGAGCGCCGCCAGATCGGCATCGACGCTCTGCCGGTAGATCGCGCGGAAGTCGGATTGCGCCGGTTGCGCGTCCTGCGTCGGCCGCGCTGTATCGTCGTCACGGGCCGGACACCACAGGTCGATCATCTGGCGCAGCGCGTCGAGCCGCAGCGGTTTGCCGAGCACGCCATCCATCCCGCTGTCGAAACAACGTTCGCGATGCGCATCGCCCGTCGACGCCGAGATCGCGATGATGGGCGTGCGCGCCCCCTTTCGCAGCCGCTCGCCATCGCGCATGCGCCGCGCAACCGTGTAGCCGTCGATGTCGGGCAGATCGCAATCCAGCAGCACCATGTCGAACCCCGTGTGCTCGAACAGCGCGAGCGCCTGTTCGCCGGTGTCGGCAATGGCCGAGTTGCACGCGAGCGCGTCGAGTTGATGCTGGATCGCATGCTGAACCGCTGCGTGGTCGTCGACGATCAGGATCGTCGGGCCGTTCGCGCTCGGCTGCGAGGTGTCGGCTTCGACAGGCTCAGGCACCTGCGCGGGCAGCGACGGTTGGGGCGCCGGCGCCTGCGCGGCGCGTTGCACCGGCAGGAGCACCGTGAAGATCGTGCCCTTGTCCGGGCTGCTGCTGACGGTCACCACGCCTTTCATCAGGCCGACCAGTTCGCGACAGATCGACAGCCCCAATCCGCTGCCGCTCACGCGGCGGTTTTGCGACTGCTCGACGCGCTGGTACGGCTCGAAGATGGTGCGCTGGCGTTCGGGCGGAATGCCGATTCCGGTATCGCGAACTTCGATCACGAGCGAGCCGGCGCGGCCCGGTTTGCCTTCGAGATAATCGACGCGCAGTGCAACCGAGCCGGCCGACGTGAACTTGATCGCGTTGACGAGCAGGTTCAGCACGATCTGCCGCGTGCGCACCGGGTCGATCAGCACGCACAGGTCGGGTGGGCACGCGAGTTCGAGCGCGAAGCTCAGCTTCTTCTCGTCGATCCGCCAGCGCACCATGTCGGCGCTGCGCCGCACCCAGGGCTGGACATGCGTCGGCTCGGGCGCGAGCGTCACGTTGTGCGATTCGAGGCGCGAGTATTCGAGGATGTCGTCGAGCAGCGTCAGCAGCGATTCCGACGCGGCCATCGCCGCGTCGGCGCGGCTCGCCTGCCTGGGCGCCAGGTTCGAGCGCTGCAGCAGCTCCACCGACGACAGGATCGTGTGCATCGGCGTGCGGATCTCGTGGCTGATGAATGCGAGGAACATCGCCTTGTCGCGCTCGCTGCGCACCGCCGCGACGCGCGAGCGCCACGAAACGAATGCGATCGCCGCCAGCGCGAGCAGGCCTGCTCCGGCCGCCGTGACCTGCCAGCGCCGGTAGTAGAGGATCGAGCGCAGCGACGGCTTGCCGTAGTCGGCCGTCTCGATCCATTGACGCGTGATCTCATCGACCTCGCGCGCAGGGATTGCCGCGAGCGACTTCTCGAGTATCGACGCGAGCACCGGCATGTCGCGGCGCGTCGCCATCGCCAGCGCATACTGGCCGTCCGGCAAACCGCCCGCCACGAACAGCTTGTCGTGGAATTGCCTGCGCATCAGCGGCAGGATCGACATGTCGGTGCCCACGGCGGCATCGGCCTCGCCGTTCGCGACGGCCGCGAGCGCCTGGCTCTCGTCGTCGTAGGTCAGCAGGGTCACGGGTATGTCGCCGTGGCGGATCGCGGCTTCCAGCGCGCCGCCGCCCTTGATCGCGACGCGTCGGCCGGCGAGGTTCTGGGCGTCGACGAGCAGGTTCGGGTGCTCCGGCGCCACGACGAAAACCGTGCCGACGAAGTAGGGCCGGCTGACGATGATGTGGTCACGGGACCAGGCCCAATCGTCGTGTTTCGCCGCATCGGACGCGATGTCGAGGTGACGGAGCCACGGTGCGTCGAACCTGCTGCGCCACGTCACGTCGGGGACGACGTCGATCCTGCCGGACGCCAATGCGTCGGGCGAGCCGCGCCACGATATGCCGTCGACGTATTCGAAGCGCAGCCCGCTGATTCGCGAGACGGCGTCGAGAAACGACGGCACGACGCCGACGGCCTTGCCGTGTTCGCGAAATTCGAACGGCCGCCAGTTCGGATCGGCGCGGGTCCGCACCACGGGGTGCTCGGCGATCCACGCCTTTTCCTCCGGCGTGAATTCGGGCGCGCCGGCTGCCCAGTCGATCGCCGGCATCAACCCGACGAGCATGCCGATCAGGACGGCGCAACGCTTCGAACTCATCATGCTTGCGTCCTTCCACCGTGTTATCGGTCGCACGTTGCGTAAGCGCGACACGATGCCATGTGAAGCCACGCAATGCAACGCGGAACGGCGACGCCGACGAACGCGGCCGCCCGCCGCATTTAGCCGGTGGGGTTAAAAATTAGCCAGAAAGCCGGTAAGCTAATCCCGATAATCAGCAGCGTTGATGGCGTGCGGCGACAAGAACGGGAATCGACCATCGACAGCCGCACCACGATAAACAAAGGGTTAGCAATGAGGCCAGAGCACCAGCCGATCCGCGTCGTGATCCTGGACGACCATGCCGTCGTCCAGCTCGGGATCACCAGTTATCTGAACGACAGGCCCGGCATCACGGTGGCGGCGAGCTTTGCAAAGTCGCGCGACCTGATCCGCTGGCTCGAAGCGAATCGCGCGGATGTCGTGCTGCTCGACTACACGCTGGGGCCGGACGAGATCGACGGGCTCAATCTCGTCAAGCTGGTCAACACGCGCTTTCCGGCGTGCAGGATTCTGATGATGTCGAGCAGCGATACGCCGGCGACCGTCAACATGACGATGCGCGCGGGCGCGCTCGGCTTCGTCGGCAAGAGCGAGGACCTGGGCGAGCTCGCGCATGCGATCCGCGTCGTCGCGAACGGCCGCCCGTACATCAGCACCGAACTGGCCGAGCGGATCACGTCGAGCGAGACGCCCGACCCGCGCGTGGCGGAGCCGAAGCCCGCGAACGGCGACGCCGCCGCGCCGGCCGATGCGGGCCTGTCCGCCGACCTGCGGCTCAGCCCGCGCGAGCACGAGGTGCTGCGCTGCTATCTCGCGGGCATGTCCGTGTCCGACATCGCGTCGAAATTCTCCCGCAGCCGCAAGACGATCAGCGCGCAGAAGCAATCGGCGTTTCGCAAGCTCGGCATCCGTAGCGATGCCGAACTGTTCGCATCCCGCAAGCTGCTCGAGGAAAGCTGAACGCAGCCCGGTTCGTGCGTCGCGCGGTGCCGCTGCGGCATGGTGTCCGATGCAGCGCCGCGCGAGCGGCGCTAACATGGCGCCAGTGTCGCGCGACACCCCGAGGCCAGTCCGGCTCGCGTCGCGCACACGCAGCGGCGGCGCGGCCGGCCGCTGCTGCCCTCGACGAAGCGCGCGCCGCTTCGCTCCCGGAACCAAACACAAACGAACCGGAGTTCATCAGCATGACTTTCCACAAGACCCTCGTCGCAGCCGCCATCCTGGCGTCGAGCATCAGTGCGCATGCGCAGATCGCGGGCGCGCAGCCGCTCAGCGTCACCGTCGAACAATCGCAGGCGCTGCTCGAAGGCTGGAGCGTGAAGAAGAGCGTGCTCGGCAAGCCCGTGTACAACGACCAGAACCAGAAGGTCGGCACGATTCGCGACCTGATCGTCGCACCGGACGGCTCGGTGTCGGCGGCGATCGTGTCGGCGGGCGGCTTCCTCGGTGTTGCGGCGCACGACGTCGCGGTGCCGATCGCGTCGCTCGACGTGCGTAGCGGCAACATCTATCTGCCGGGCGCGACGAAGGACGCGCTGAAAGCGACGCCGGCGTTCCAGTATGCGAAGGTGCCGTCGCCGCCGAAGCCGAAGCAGATCGAAGAAAAGCATTGATCCGCGTGTGACGCGGGAGCCCGGTGCGCGATGCACCGGGCCGCTTATTCTTCGCTCCATACCCTCGCCGGTCCATGCCGCGCGAAATCCCGCAGGGCCGCCGCGAGCGATGTGCCACGTAACGTGAGCTGTCGACCGCATCGCGACGCACCGTCTTCGCACTCCCGAATCCTCTCACCTTTCCCCATCGAAGCACGCCGCGCGAACGCGAACAGGCCGCGGCAACGGTTCGGGCTGCGGCCGTCGCAGTATGTTTCGTGCTGCTTATGGGCTGGTCGTGAACAACGATGCGGGCTTGTCGATGGCCGTCTTCACCAATTCGCCGTCATCCAGGTCCATGTGCGCGGCGCAGTCCGGCGTCGATCCGCAGGGCACGCTTCAAGTTTTGTGTGAAGAATGCCGTAATAAGACTGTAGGGAATCTCGCGTTCCGCTATCACCATTCGTTCACGAAATTTACGGGAGAAATCATGCAGATCGATGCTTCGCTGGCCGCGAATACGACGCAAGCCACGGCGAACCAGACAGCCGGTGCATCGGCCAGTCAGCCGGCCGCCGCCGGCGCGGCGGGGAACGCCGCGCGTCCCGCGTCGGCCGACGGTTCGGCCGCAGCGGCGGACAAGGCCGGCAAGACGGACAAGGCCGGCCAGGCTGACAGCGGGGAAAAGGTGGGCGGACCGGGCGCGTCGGGCGAAGACCCGGCGGCCAAGGTGCTGAAGGAGCTGATCGAGAAGCTGCAGCGGCAGCTCGCGGAGCTGCAAAAGCAGATCGAGCAGGTGTCGCAGCGCGCGCAGAAGGACCCCGCGGCCCAGGCCGAAATGCAGGCGCTGAATTCGCAGGCCGGCCAGATATCCGCCGCGCTGCAAGCCGCGATCACGAAGATGGCGGAACTGATGCGCAGCAAGTCGGGCACCGCGACGGGCGGCCTGGTCTCGACGCAGGCCTGACGCGACGCGGCTGCGGCCTCATGCGGCGCCGCGCTCAGCCGTGGCGCGCATCGTCTCGGGCCGCGCCGTTCACAACGGATGGGCGGCGCCGGCCTGCGCCAGCAGAGACACGGCGGCCGGGGCGGGCATGCCGTTGGCGTCGATCGCGCCGGCCGCCGCGAGCGCGACGAGGTCGCTGTCGACGCCCGGCTGGCCGACCACGAACGGCGTCGTCAGGAACGCCGGCACCGCCAGCGTGAGTGCGTAGCGCTGCTGCAGGTTCGCGACGACCGCCGCCTGCGCGGCCTGCACGTTGGACTGGTTCTCCAGCACCTGCTGGAAGTGCGCGTTGTTCGGCAGGTCCGCGATCACGCGGGCCGTGCTCGTGCCGAGCTGCGCGGCGAGGTAGACGAGCATCAGCTCGGTTTCCGGCGTCGTATTGAAGGTGCCGCCGGCGAACGCGACCGAATGCAGCGTCGTGCCGCCGGACGTCACGGTGATCGTGCAGGGCAGCGTCGCGTTGAGCGTCAGGCTGTAGTGTCCGCCGCCGTCGGTCAGCGTGGACCCCGAACCCTGCGCGCAGTTGACGGCGAGCGTCGCGCTGGCGAGCGCGGGGCCCGTGGCGGCCGTGCCCGACAGGGAGACGGTCTGCGTGGGGCCGTTCCGGTTGAAGCACCCGTCATTGAAGCCGAAGCAGGCTTCGCCGCCGCACGCGGACAGCGCCGCCAGCGAAGCCACGCAAAGTGCGCCCAGCGCGGGGCGGATGAAGCACGCATCGTGAGTGTTCATGGCCGCTGCTTTCGATGAAAGGGGAAGACGAAGCGGTTTCGTGCCGGGCGCGCCGGCGCATGGCTCAATTCTAGGTTCTATTCCCCGAAATCGCTCGCGGGTTCGGCGGACCAGACGCCGCTGTAGACGGCTTCAACCGCCCCCGTCAGCAACACGCCCGCGTGGCCGTCCCAGCCGACCGTCACGATCCCGCCGTCGCATTCGACCGCGACGCTCGCGCGCAACAGGCCGCGCCGGATGCCGTTGACCACGGCGCCGCACGAACACGATCCCGAGCCGAGCGGCACGCCGCCGCCGCGCTCCCAGATGCGAAGACGGATCCGCGCCGGATCGATCACCTGCACGAAGTGAACGTTGGTCTTCAGCGGAAACAGCGGATGCGATTCGATGGCCGGCCCGAGCGCCGCCACGTCGATCGCGCGCACGTCGTCGACGAAGAACGTGCAATGCGGATTGCCCATGTTGCATGCGGCCGGCGCGCCGGGCAGCGGGAGTGCCAGCGTGTCCGCCTCGCAGGCGAGCGGCACCTGCCGCCAGTCGACGAGCGGCTGGCCCATGTCGACCGTGATCAGCCCGTTCGCTGCCGCCGAGCACGTCAGCAGCCCGCGCGCGGTCCTGAGCACGGCGGACGCCGCGCCGGTCTCGCGCAGCACTCGCCAGGTGACGCCTCGCGTCGCGCTGCCGCACGCGTCGAGCGTCGAACCGTCCGGGTTCCAGAAGGCGACGCGGGCGGCGGCATCGTCGCAGTCCGTCATCACGGCAAGCTGGTTGAAGCCGATCCCGCGATGCCGGTCGCCCATCGCGCGGGCGAGATTTTGATCGACGATGTCGGCCTGGCCGCGCAGGTCGACGATCGCGAAGTCGTCGCCGTTCGCGTGCATCTTGTGAAACGGGATGGGCATGGCGGCGCCTCGGTCCGGCGTGAGTCGTGACATGGTCTTCCAGGTTGGGTGGCGTCGGCCGTCGATGACGCTCGGCTCATGCATTCAGTCGTTGCTCGTCGATGCCATTGTCGCCGAGCGCCGTCAGCCACGCCGCATTTACACCGCTCTACGTAATTCTACGTAGCCCCGCATACGTAGTTATCCGCTTGTAAGCCCGGCCCCGAACCCGAATACTACGAACCCACCACACCTGCCTTTGCGAGGCCGGTGCGCGGCGCAATGCCGCGTTGGGCGCGCGGTCGACCAGCCGCGCGATGTCGACAACTAAACCTCGTCGCGTGGGACCGCAGCAAGCGCTGATGTGCCGACTCCGGTCAACCGCCAAGCGCGGGACTGGAGTAAGTGCGGAGGCACCGGCTCCGGTCGACCGCAAAGCATGGGACCGGAGTAAGCGCTGAAGCGCCAACTCCGGTCGACCGCAAAGCATGGGACCGGAGTAAGCGCTGAAGCGCCAACTCCGGTCGACCGCAAAGCATGGGACCGGAGTAAGCGCTGAAGCGCCAACTCCGGTCGACACAGGAGACAACATGAATCGGGCTTCCAGCACCCTGATCTGGATTGCGGTCGCGCTATTGGGCGCGTTCGCATTCGGCACGATCGCACTCGCGCATGGCGAGCGCGTCAGCGCCCTCTGGATCGTGATCGCCGCCGTCTGCGTATATCTGATCGCATATCGCTTCTACAGCCGTTTCATCGCCAGCAAGGTCATGCAGCTCGACGGGCTGCGGATGACACCTGCCGTGCGCCACAACGACGGCCTCGACTACGTGCCGACCAACAAGTACGTGCTGTTCGGCCATCACTTCGCCGCAATCGCCGGCGCCGGGCCGCTCGTCGGGCCGGTGCTCGCCGCGCAGATGGGCTACACGCCCGGCATGCTGTGGATCCTCGCGGGCGTCGTGTTCGCCGGCGCGGTGCAGGATTTCATGGTGCTGTTCATCTCGACGCGCCGCGACGGCCGCTCGCTCGGCGATCTCGTCAAGATGGAGCTCGGCACCGTGCCCGGCGTGATCGCGCTGTTCGGCGCGTTCCTGATCATGGTGATCATCCTCGCGGTGCTCGCGCTGATCGTCGTGAAGGCGCTGACCAACTCGCCGTGGGGCACGTTCACCGTCGCCGCGACGATTCCGATCGCGCTGTTCATGGGCGTCTACACGCGCTACATCCGCCCGGGCCGCATCGGCGAAGTGTCGATCATCGGCTTCGTCGGGCTGATGGCGGCGATCGCGTTCGGCCAGAACGTCAGCGCGTCGCCGACGCTCGCCGCGTGGTTCACGTTCAGCGGCACGCAGCTCACGTGGATCCTGATCGGCTACGGCTTCGTCGCATCGGTGCTGCCGGTGTGGCTGCTGCTCGCGCCGCGCGACTACCTGTCGACGTTCCTGAAGATCGGCACGATCCTCGG
>Ga0157367_1000133_pt1 | contig 37694 bp, 37 predicted proteins | sample AttbisABBM2_FD_113142 | JGI IMG/M metagenome (GOLD analysis project Ga0157367, IMG submission 113142) | Fungus gardens microbial communities from leaf cutter ant in Botucatu, State of São Paulo, Brazil - Atta bisphaerica ABBM2 | ecosystem: Host-associated > Fungi > Mycelium > Unclassified ... | reverse complement strand
TGACTTGTCACCGTCAACAGGCTCGCAGTAAACCTGCGGTAATCTCAATTTCGAGAGGAGAAATATGAATAAACTTTCAAAGCTCGCGTTCATTGCAGCTACCGCAGTTATGGCTGCATCCGCATCGGCACAGTCGGTGCCGGCGTCGCGACAAGCCGTGAATGACAACTGGGTGAATGGTACCGGCGAATACGTCTGGATGAACGGCACGAACGAGCTTTGCTGGCGCGATGCATTCTGGACGCCGGCCACCGCCAACGCAAAGTGCGATGGCGCACTGGTCGCCCAGGCTCCGGCACCGGCACCGGTCGCACCGGTTGCTCCGGCAATCTCGAGCCAGAAGATCACGTACCAAGCCGACGCACTGTTCGACTTCGACAAGGCAACGCTGAAGCCGCTGGGCAAGCAGAAGCTGGACGATCTGGCTGGCAAGATCCAGGGCATGAACACGGAAGTGGTCGTCGCAACGGGCTACACCGACCGTATCGGCTCGGACAAGTACAACGACCGTCTGTCGCTGCGCCGTGCGCAAGCTGTCAAGTCGTACCTGGTCAGCAAGGGCATCCCGGCCAACAAGATCTACACGGAAGGCAAGGGCAAGCGCAACCCGGTCACGACCGGCTGCAACCAGAAGAACCGCAAGCAACTGATCGCCTGCCTCGCACCGGACCGCCGCGTGGAAGTCGAAGTGGTCGGTACGCAAGAAGTGCAGAAGACGACCGTTCCGGCGCAGTAAGCCACGGCTCTCGCCTGCTTCGAAGCCCCGCCTCGGCGGGGCTTTTTCATTGATGCCCGCTCCGGCGCTCGCTGGCTTCGCCGTGCGCCCGCTTATATACTCGGGGCTTGATGCAGCCATGCGTCGCCCTCCTCCCGTAGCCCGTTTGCCGACATGACCAACGCCGATCCGCACGAACTCCAGAAATTCAGCGACCTCGCCCATCGGTGGTGGGATCCGAATGCCGAATTCAAGCCGCTGCACGACCTGAACCCGGTCCGTCTCGGCTGGATCGATGCGCATGCCCACCTGGCCGGCAAGCGCGTACTCGATATCGGCTGCGGCGGCGGCATCCTGTCCGAATCGATGGCGAGCCTCGGCGCGCAGGTGAAGGGCATCGACCTGTCCACCGAAGCGCTCGGTGTCGCCGACCTGCACAGCCTCGAAAGCGGCGTGACGGTCGACTACGAGGCGATCGCGGCCGAGGCGATCGCGGCGCGCGAACCCGGCACCTACGACGTGGTCACGTGCATGGAAATGCTCGAGCACGTGCCGTCGCCGGCCAAGGTGGTCGAGGCCTGCGCGACGCTCGTCAAGCCGGGCGGCTGGGTGTTCTTCTCCACGCTGAACCGCAACCTGAAGTCCTACCTGTTCGCGGTGATCGGCGCCGAGTACATCGCACAGCTGCTGCCGAAGGGCACGCACGATTACGCGCGCTTCATCCGCCCGTCGGAACTGGCCGGCTTCGTGCGCGCGACGGATCTGCACATCGCGGAGATCAAGGGCATCACGTATCACCCGCTCGGCAAGCGCTTTGCGCTGTCGAACGACACCGACATCAACTATCTCGTCGCGTGCCGTCGCAGCGCGTGATCACCATTCGACCGGCATGACGACTCCCCTTTCGCCCACGCAGGCCACGCTCGACGAACAGCCGCTGCAACGCTGCGACGCGGTGCTGTTCGATCTCGACGGCACGCTCGCCGATACGGCGCCGGATCTGGCGGCCGCCGTCAACAAGATGCAGCGCGTGCGCGGGCTGCCAGAGACGCCGCTCGACACGCTGCGGCCGCTGGCGTCCGCCGGTGCGCGCGGCCTGCTCGGCGGCGCGTTCGGCATCCATCCGCAGTCGCCCGACTATGATGCGATGCGCGACGAGTTCCTGACGAACTACGCGACGGATCTCTGCGTGCACACGACGCTGTTCCCGGGCATCGATACGCTGCTCGACGAACTCGACGCGCGCGGCGTGCGCTGGGGGATCGTCACGAACAAGGCGATGCACCTGACCGAACCGCTCGTCGGCCTGCTCGGTCTCGGCCCGCGCGCCGCGTGCGTCGTCGGGGGCGACACAACGCCGCACCCGAAGCCGCACCCTGCCCCGCTGCTGCACGCAGCCGGGCAACTGACGCTCGCGCCGGAACGCATCGTCTATGTCGGTGACGATCTGCGCGATATCCAGGCCGGCAGCGCCGCAGGTATGGCAACGATCGCGGCCGCATACGGCTATTGCGGCGACGGCGCCGCGCCGGTGGACTGGCAAGCGCAGCATCTCGTCGAGACGACCTTGCAATTGCGCGAGCTGCTGCGCGATGTTGGGCTATAATGGTCAATCTTATCCGCGGGGGCGACCTGGTTTCGACAGGGGTTGTGAAGCGGCTAGGGCATGTCGAGGACCCGTCACCTCGTTAATCAATGGGAAAAACGTAACTGCAAACGACGATACGTTCGCACTGGCAGCCTAAGGGCCGCCGTCCTCTGCCTAGTTCACTGACGGGCTAGTGTCGCAAGACCGGTAGCAATACCGACAGAGGTCATATACGTCAGTTAAGCCCTGTCGGCGTCGCGACGCCAGGGTCGAAAATCTAGCGAATCGCCGTAGTGCAGCGTGTTCGTCCGCGTCGCTGCGGTTAAATCAAATGACAGAACTAAACATGTAGAACTGGTCGTGGAGCGCTTCTGGACGCGGGTTCGATTCCCGCCGCCTCCACCAAATACCCGCCAAACGTCTACAACGTTTGACAACAAAACCCCCGCCGGGCTTGGCTCTGCGGGGGTTTTTGTTGCACACTACTGCACAGGAATTCTCACCACAACAACACCCCAGCGGGGGTTCTTGCGGGGGTCTTTCGTCTGCATACCAGTCCCGAAACCCCCAAAAGCCCCCTGCGCGCCGGAGCATGCATGCCCCTGACCGACGTAGCAATCCGCAACACAAAGCCGACCGACAAGCAGCAGAAGCTGTTCGACGGTGGCGGCCTCTTCCTGCTCGTCAAGCCGGCCGGCGGCAAGCGTTGGGTGCTCAAATATCGGTTCGGCGGGAAAGAAAAGAGCCTGGCGCTCGGTACCTACCCCGCCGTTGCGCTGGCCGAGGCTCGAAAGCGCCGCGACGAGGCCCGCGACAAGCTGGCAGCCGGGATCGACCCAGGCGCAGCAAAGAAGGCCGAGAAACGCACGCAGCGCCTCAGCGCCGAGAACTCTTTTGAGGCCGTCGCGCGCGAATGGCATGCCAAATACGCGTCGACCTGGTCCGAAAGCCACGGAGCGCGGATCCTGCGGCGGCTCGAGGTAGACGCCTTCCCGTGGATCGGCGGCGCCGCCATCGCCAACATCGAGCCGCCGGACGTGCTGGACGCGCTCCGGCGTGTCGAGAAGCGCGGCGCGCTCGAGACGGCACATCGGCTGCAGGCCAACATCAGCCAGGTGTGCCGCTACGCCGTGGCGACCGGCCGCGCGAAGCGGGACGTAACCGCTGACCTCCGCGGCGCGCTGCCGCCGGTGCAGACCGAGCACATGGCCGCGATCACTGACCCAAAGCAGGTCGCCGAGCTTCTGCGCGCGATCGACGGGTACCACGGCACCTTCCCCGTGCAATGCGCCCTTCGTCTCGCGCCGCTGCTGTTCCAGCGCCCGGGCGAGCTGCGCGCGGCCGAATGGGCCGAGTTCGACCTCGATAGCGCAACGTGGGAGATCCCGAGCGAACGGATGAAGCGCACGAAGCAGGGGAAGGCGTCCGGCTCGGCGCACATCGTTCCCCTGCCTGAGCAGGCGGTATTGATCCTGCGCGAGCTGCATGCGCTCACGGGCAACGGCCGATTCCTGTTTCCGAGCGTGCGCACGAAGGACCGCCCCATGTCCGACAACACGATCAACGGCGCGCTGCGCCGGCTCGGTTACGACGGCGACACGATGACCGGCCACGGCTTCAGGGCAATGGCGCGAACGATTCTCGATGAGGTGCTCGGCGTGGCGCCCGCCGTCGTCGAAGCGCAGCTCGCGCACGCCGTGAAGGATCCACTCGGGCGGGCGTATAACCGGACGGCTCACTTGCCGCAGCGGCGCGAAATGATGCAACAGTGGGCCGACTACCTCGAGCAGCTCAAAGCCGGCGCGCGCGTCGTCCCGCTTCCCGCTGCGGCAAATTGACGCGCATACGCCGTAGCGGCGGCCCGCGGCGCGTGCAGGGTGGCCAGCGCGCTCATTGCACGCCGTCATGAATTCGGCCGCGACGCCCCTTGCCGTCTTGATCGCGATCTCGGCCAGCCCGGCATGCAGTTCGCGCCGGTTTCGCCGTCCGGCGGCGCGGAGTTTCATGTCCTCGTCGACTGCGTGCGGCGGCCGCCTATCAGCGCGATGAGGCTTTTCCCGGTCACCCCACTCGACCGAACGCCGATCTTCACGAGCTCAAGCTTGCCGTTGCGGGCGAGATTGTAGACGGTTGCCCGCGACACGCCGAGCCGCTGCATCACATCGGCTACGCGATACAACGAGTCGGGCCGCAGTTCAGGCGCCGGCGGCACGATAGGATCCGTCCATCCCTGACGACGCGTCGCTGGCGCCTGAGCCCGTTCGCGAAGCTGAGCGGCGACGCGATCCGCGATCCGGTCTGCGAGCAGATCGAGCAAGCCATCGCACAGCGCCAGGTCGCGACCGCCGAGCATACTCGTTCGCACTTTCGAAACCTTCGATGTATAGGGCATTGTCCACTCCTTCAGTGTGGTCGCCCGCATCCGGCCGCCGCAGAACGCGGGCGGTACGGCTTACAACCCGGCAATGCGCTCGACAAGCAGTTCCACAGCGGTAAGCTTCGGCAGCACCACGTCGGACACTTCCGGCCCGCGCAAGCGGATCAGCTCGCGTGCTGCGTCGACGGCGGAAAACAACGCCGCAATGTCGCGCGACGACACCGTCACTTCATCAGGAATACTACCGATAGGGAAAGCAAGAGATTGAACGTTGGCGTTCATGGTGAGCTCCGTATGCGATCATATCGCCCCGCTGTCAAACGGGGTGGGCGGCAACGAGCGAAGTTGACAGACCGGGGCATACGGAACCCGGCAGGCCGAAGCCTCTCCACTCGCGCCACCCATAGAAGATGCGCGTTCTCAAACGAAGAAAAACCGCCAGCGCGGCGGTTGTCTGCCGCATGCATTCGGGCTGTCAAACCCGGTCAACGTTGTGTGCGTCGACAGGCTCAGTATAGGGAAAACGGAAACGAAATTGCAACAAAATCAATATGTTAGGCAACTCTGTACAGAAATGTACGGCGACACTTGACGCGACTAAACACGCCTCGTCGGTAGCCCCGCCGCGCGCTAGAATGCGCCCACCCACAACAACGAAACGGGGGCCACGAATGAAACGAATGAAACGAATCGCAGGGGTCTGCGCGCTCGCGTGCACGCTATCGGGGTGTGTCACGTTCGGCCAGATGGACAAGGGGCTCAACGCCCTTCGCTATCAGCCGATATCCACGGCGGTCGAGGTGCTGGGGTATCCAGCCGGTGAACGCGAAGCCGCCGGGCTGAAGTTGGTTCATTGGGGACGCCAGCAAACCGCCCTCATGCCCTTCACGTCATTCAGCCAATCGAACGGTTACGGCGCAATCGGCACCAGGCCTTTCCAGTATGCGGGCACCTCAACCGCCACGCAGCTCGTACCCATGAACTTCCAATGCGAGATTGACCTCGCGGTGGGGCCGACAGGCACGGTCCAGGGTTACAGCTACTCGGGAAACATCGGCGGCTGCGAGGGTTACATCAAGGCGCTCAATCGCTACCGAAAGGCCGCAGGTCTCGACAATTAAACGCGGGCCCTGCGCGCCTCGCACGAACGCGCATGCCGATCATCGAACCCTCCGCGGTGTGATGCTGCACGAGGCTGTCGTCGCTCCCGATGTAAAGGCAGCGAACGCCACGCAGTACACGGTCGTACTGCTCGTCAAGTTCAACCGGATGGTCGGCAGTGCCTGAGCAGTGATCTGCGTATTACCGGCACTCTGAAACTGCCAATAGTTGCCCGCAGTCGGCTGTGCAGCAGACGTGGTGCTGAACCCTGCGGCGACATTCGTGATGTTCGCGCCGCCGTTTGACACGAGAGCCCACCCGGACACGTTCCAGTCCCCGGCCGACAATGTCGTGCTGGTGACGTTCGTCCAGCTGCTGTTCGTCAAACTGATCGACGACGCAGATGCAGGGATGGATTCACCGATGCTGCCGGCATTGGCGTTGTCGCCGGCTGCCGTCCCCTTGATCCCGGCGGTCGAAGACGGCGTGATCAGGCCGACGGCGTTGACCGTTGTGAACGCTGCTGCGTTTGCGCCACCGGTTACTGTTCCCTGTACGTATGCGGTCGTCGCGACCTTCGTCGAGTTGTCGCCGGCGGCAGCAGTCGCCGCCGTAGCGGCGCCAAGCGCTGGCGCGTTTAGGCTGGCGATGTCGGTGTTTGCTCCGCTCGCGGCCGCACCGAGCGCCGCACGTGCGCCGCTGGCGGTCGTCGCCCCCGTGCCGCCCTTGGCCACCGTGACGATGGGGATATCCGACACGGCCAGCGCGCGGAACGTCGGTGCGCCGGAAGCGCCGGCCGGCGAAGCGAACACGAGCCCCGCGGAGACGCTCGGCCATGTCGGCACCGACGTCCAGTTGATCATTGACGACGGGATCATCGTCGCGCTCATCGCGATCGACGAAAACAGCAGCGCGAGCGCGCCAGTGATGATTCGTTTCATGGTATGCATTTCTCGTTGTGGGGTTGGATCAGGGCGTCGTGAAGCTTTCGACCGCGATGTTGATCCGGCCGGGCTCGAAGGTTTTTTCGCAGCCCGTTAGGTTGGTGATCGAAATGATCACGCTGTCGACCGCATCGACATATCCGGACAACAAGCAACCTTGCAGGTCTTGTTCGATGCTGGCGTTCACCACATCGCCGAGACGCGCACCTGCTACCTCGTATTCGTAGGTCACCGTGAGGCCCGACTGAATAGTTCCGGGTGCGATAGTTCGTTGGAACGTCATGTGGCGGCCTGCCTTCGCTATCTTCATTGCGATTTCCATTGTTGTTAGTTCCCTTCGACTTCCCACCAGAACACGTTCGCGCCGGAAGCACCGTTCGAGATCGTCGCTTGCGTGATCGAGCTCGAAATGCCCCACGATGCCCCCGTTGATCCGCCGTTCGGTGTCGCGTTTGCCCGCGTCACGACACTCGAGAATGGCTTCGGAAAAGTGATGACCGCGCTGCCGCCTGCCGGCACGTTGATCGTTCCGCTGTAACGCATACGGCCATCCGCAAAAATCACTTGGTTGTACGGCCCATTCATTGGTACGCGTTGACCGAGCGGTGCGCGGTTGCTTCCCCACCACAGGGACGAGCCGACGCCGATCACCGGATCCGGCGGTCCATTCCCTTTGTCGTAAAAGATAACGTTGTTCTCGATTGCAGGCAGCGATCCGGCCTCGGTGCCCGCAGAGTAAAAGCCGCCTGCTCCGGGGCTGCAGTGCCAGAAGATGTTGTCCTGGCAAGCAAAGGCGTTCGCGCCAATCGACTGAACGAGGCGGACACCATTCGCCAACCCACCAGGCACGCGATAGAGCTGAATCACATAGAAGTTGTTGTTGTCAGCCCCCTCCACTTCTACGGCGTTCGCACCGGAATTCGCACCGCAGTAGTCGCCGCTGATCTGCCAGACGCGGTTGAACGAGAAATTTCCCTGAACACCGGATGTGACCGATTCGTTATAGAAACCCGCGATCATCCCGCCCGCCGCAGACTTCTGATAGCCGGTTACCCATATGTCGTTCTGCTGAACATCACTGGCTTCCTGCAAACCACTGAAGATGTGCGTCTCGAACACGTTGGCGATGAAATCGGCGCCGCTGATCCTGTACACGGAATTGCGGACAGACCACACCGACAAGCCGACATTCGCTTTTCCTGAGCCGTCGAGATACACCCCATCGACGCTACAGTTCACGAGCGCGCGGGTCGCCCCGGACGGAGGGCTAACCAGAATCATCGGATACGTGCTGACGGCGCCTACCCAGCGCATGATCGTCGGGCCTTCATTCTGCGCACCGTCGTCGTGAGGACCGCCGCGGCCCTGTCCACGAATCGACACGCCAGACTGGTCGATAGTCAACTTGCCCGACAGGCAAGTCGTGCCTGTCGGCAGGTCCAGACAACCGCCGCCTTGTGCCTTCAGCCATGCGATGCCATTTCGGTGCGGCAACGTATCGTCGGCCGCACCATCGTATTTCGCACCAAACACCTTGACGTTGATTCGCCCCGTGAAGTTCGCGTAGATCCAGCAACCGAAGCCGACGGTCGACGCGATGATCGTGCCTGCATTGGCTTGCGATTGCGGCGTCGTCGAGCTGTAGTAATAGCCACCGCCACCACCATCGCCAGGCACGTAATAGCCAACGGAAAAGGCCCGCGTATAAACGATCGGATTGAGACCGGCCACCTCGCTCACTGACGAGCAGACCCGACCCAACGAATCGCCCCAATTGATCTGTGTGTCTCCTACCGATCGATCCGGCGGTACGTATATGGATAGCGTCGTGCCGCCGAAACACCAGATGCGATCCACGCCACCGGGAATCGGCGCATTGAACTGCAGCGTCGTTCCATTGTTGCCGAGATCATAAGTGTTCGGGTCTTGCGGAACACCGGCCATGACGACAACGCCGAGATTGGCTTTGGTCCCGTAGGCGCGCGACAGCGCCACGCTCGTGGACGTGCCCGCCGTAAAGTCGACGCCTGCAGTCCACATTTCCGGTTTCAGATCGCCAGCCCCAACACTGGCCGGCATCGGTAGCATCGTGTGATGGCCGGTGGCATCGAAGCCGAGGATCTTCCCGGCACGGTTAGTCGAGGACGGCAATTCACCATTCATCGCGTATTCGCCAAGGGGATAGCGAAGCGCGTTGGTGTATCGCGCGGCCACCTGCTGGCAAATCATCGTCAGCTTATCGAGCGCCTTTTCCGTTGTCTTGGCCGAAAACGCATCGTTCTGCTGATAAACGGTTTCTTGCGTGATCGGCACTTCGCGGAAGACGTGAAGCTTGAACCCAGCAGGCTGAACTGACAAAAGCGTCAACGTGCCACCCGCCTCGTTCCCCGCACCCGATACCGTGAAGTCCGTACCACGTGTGAGCGGCACAATGCCGTCATTGCTGTCGATCTTGTCAACGTGGATGTCGGCGTCGTCGATGAAATAGAAGGGAATCGGGAATAGCGTGGTCGAGTCGTCGGTGCTGTAAGTGACGTCTTGAATTTGTGAAGATACTGTCATATGTATTCCTAAATAAATTCATGTGTCGATTGATTTTCTTCAAAATCGTCTATCTCATGCGCGCACCACCCGCGCGAGAGGATTCGAACGCAGCGTCAGCGGCCGGCGTGGCGCTTCTTCGCGGCGCTTGCCTGTCTTTTCGCACCAGAGATCAAGGATCAGCTCGCCGCGCACGTGCGCCGGCTCGCGCGCTTCTTCGAGATATTGCCGAATCACGCGTTCACTGACGGCGCCACCGAGCTCGCGCGCCACGCTGGTCGGCATCAGGCCGAGCCGCCGCAGGTCGAACAGCACCTCACGCCAATCAATTCCGTTTTGGGTCATCACTTCAGCTTCCCTGCGGCCCGCTGCCGGAATGCTTCGCGCGCGAACCGGATCACTGTCTTGCGATCAGCGCCGAGGCCCGTATCGACGAGCAGCTTCGCCATACGCGGATCACGCTTCGCCAGCGTGTTCGCGGCGTCCCACGCCTGCTCCCAGTCGCTGCCGAACGCCTCCTTCATGCCCTGCACGGCATCGGCGAGGTGGGCCTGCTTGTCGGCCTCGGACAGCGCCGGCCAGCCCTGCGCGAACAGGCGGGCATCGTCGAGGAATTCGCGCACGTCGGTCTGGTTGCCGCCGTGGTCGGCGACAATCGCGGCGAATTCCTTGCGATCGATCGTGCCGCCCAGGCCGTCGTCGATCGAAACGACGATGTCCTTTCCCCATTGCCCGGACCCGGTCAGCTCGTCGTACAGCACCCCGTGCGCACCCTCATCGCCGTAGAACTTGCGCACGGGATCTGCACGCAACTCCGCGAGCACGTCGGCGGCCTTCGGTTGCTCCGCGCCTTGCTCGTCAGCGACGATGCGCAGACTTTCCACGGCGTTCCATGCCTTCGGCTGCTCGGCCGGCACGCGCGGCGTTTCGGCTGCGCCGGGGAACTTCGTGTTCGAGTAGAACGCCGCGGCGCGTTCCTCGGGCGTTTTCTCGACGGGTGCGGATTGCTGTTCGGCGTCCATCACGCCCCCTCGCCGGCTTCGGCCACCGAGCGCAGCGCGGACTCGCTATCGATGATGCGCGGCGGTTGATAGGTTGGCTTTCGGTAGGCGGCCGCGCTTTCGAGGCGCACGATCGTTTGCTGCATGTGCTTCGCGGCAACTCCCGCGAGACTCTCGGGCCGGTGCACTTCGTCGAACATCGACCGGACATACGTCCGAACAGCCTGATCGGAAATCCACGAGCGGGTGCCATCGATATACAGCCCAGACGTACGCGCATCGGGCAGCTCGGGGTTCATGCAGACGGCGCGGATCGCCCCCTGCAATTCAGCATCGACCTGCAGAAACTCGCTGCGTGCGATAGCGACAGCCTCGAGCGCGGCTTCCAGCGACTTCGCCGCGTTGACGTAGCGACGTTCCAGAGCGCGAGCCGCGCGCACGCCATTCCGCGACTCCTGGTGTCGCGCTTCGAGCGCGGCGGCCGTGTTGGCGCGCTGCGCGGCTTCGTGTACGCGGACGAGCGACGCTTCGCGCGACCGGTGCATATCCGCGGCGGCGCGCAGCGACGCCGTTTCCTCGTCCTCTGCGCCGTTGTTCTCGAGCAGCCGATCCTCGAGCTGCTGCTGCGCGATGGCGGTCTGCTGGCGCGCGTCTGCGAGCTGCGCTTCGATCAGTCGGATATCAGCCATCGATCAGTCCTCCACCAGTTCGACATCCCAATCCATCACGCGGGCCGCGTCGGCCTGCGCAGCCGACGCGCGGCACCATGCATGCTCGTCATCTGGCCGGATTCGCCACTCGCCGCCCTTCAGCAGCCCGTGGCGCTCGATGAACTCTGCGAGCGCATCGCGCACGACATGGGCCATCGAGACGCCACGCAGCAATGCACACGCCTGCAGACGGCTGCGTACGGCCGGGTTCATGTAAATGTGGGTCGCTGCCATTTCCTCCCCCAAAGTGGTTCGCGTTGCCAGCATCGCATCGTCGCGACGGGGAATCCCCCGTATATGGCCAGATATTCATGCCACAACGGAGAGACTAGGCGATATCGCACGGGCAATTGCCCGTCTTTCAGTCGGTCGTGGCGCGGGCCGCCCGTGCGCTTCACGCGCACCAGGTGCTTGTGCTCGCCCGCGCGCTGTTCCAGTCGGCGACGCACAATCCGCTCGCGTCGCCCGACCTGCTCGGCGTGACGGGCGGCGCGCAGCTCGGCCTGCTCGCGGCGATGCTCGTGCCGGCGCTCGGCGGCGTCGATGCGGCGGCCGCGACCGGCGTGCGCGTCGACGCGGCGCGGGGCCCTGTCGTATGTCGGCCTGGTCGCGCCGAACCTGCTGCGCCAGATCCGCGGCGCACACCGCGCGGCTCGCCGCGCTGGTGCCGCTGTCCGCGCTGGCGGGCGGCACGCTGGTGCTCGTGACCGACAGCGCAGTGCTCGCGTCGGGCCTCGACGCGACGCTGTCGACCGGCGTCGCGATCGTGCTCGTCGGCACGCCGCTGATGCTCGCGCTGATCCGTCGCTGCGCCGCGTGGTCCGGCGTGCTGCATGCGGGCCCCGAGCGCACGGCGTCCGGCCGCGCGACGCGCTTCGTCGGCTGGCTCGACGGCCTGCGCTGGCCACGTCGCACCGCGCTGTTCGCGCTGGCGGGCGCGCTCGTGCTGGTCGTCGGCACGTCGGCCGGCCCCGAATGGTTGACGCCCGCGCGCTGTCGGGCGGCGCTGTCGGGCGGCGACCCGGTCGCGCGGATGCTGATCGACCTGCGCCTGCCGCGCCTGATGTGCGCGATGCTGGCCGGCGCGCTGCTCGCCGCGAGCGGCGTCGCGATGCAGAGCGTCGTGCGCAATCCACTGGCAGGCCCGGAAGTGCTCGGCGTCACGCAGGGCGCGGCGCTCGTCACGCTGTTCGCGCTGACCCGCTGGCCGCTCGCCGGCCAGGGCGCTCACGCTCGCGCTGAACCATCGGCACCGCTACGCGCCGCTCGCGGTCGCGCTGACCGGGATCGTGATCGGCACACTGCGGACGACGCTGTCGGAATGGCTGATCACGCAGGAAAGCGTGCAGCCCGTGCGCTTCGTCGTGTGGCTCGTCGGCGGCACCTACGGGCGCAGTTGGGACGAAGTCGCGATGCTGCTGCCGTGGTGCGTGCTCGGCGCGAAGTGCCTGTGGGCCGGCGTGTCGACTGCACTGATCCGCGCGCGACTGGGACTGTGGTTGCGCGACACTGGGTAGCTACCCGGGTAGCTATGTGCTGTTTTTCGTATGCGCGCGGCGCGCTACGCCCACCAGGCAAGGCGCTACGCCCCGAATTGAAATCGCCGGTGGGGATCTCAATCGATCTTCGGCGGCCGACCCGTCTGGTCAACCACGCGCACGCGCGGCTTCGATATCTCGAGCTTGTCGTTCAGCATGCCCAGGTGGCGCATCGCCAGCGTGAGCGCCGCAGTCTTGTCGAACACCTTCGCTTTCTTCGTGAGCGTCGGTGTGGGCGTCAGCTCGCCGTCGCCGTCCGCGCTGTACGTCATCTGCTCGACCACGTCGACGCCGGCGAGTACCGCGGCGGCCTCGTCGTCGAGCTGGTCCGGGCGCTTCAGCGTGCCGTCGGCGTTATACAGGCGCCGGATGTCGAAGAACGCGATCCGGGCGAGCTCACGCAGCACGCGATCCTGCGTGATGTGCGTGCGCTCGCGGCGATCGCTCATCGCAGCGCGGACCGCTTCCTGCACACTAACTTTTGCTAACAGGCGGGCGCCCTGCTCGTTCGCGGTCCTCTCGCTGTAGCCGGCGCGACGCGCGGCCGCGCTCGCATTCAGGTCGCACAAATACTCGTCGACGAATCGTTGCTGTTTCGCGGTCAGTTTCTTCATTCCTTTCCTCTTAAAATTCGTACTGCGAACTTGTAATTTCCTGCATCTTTCGGCCTCACCGGGGCGTAACCACCTGTAACCACCGGAACCCCTGTTTCCTATAAACCCCTGTATCCCCCTTATTTATCGCGCACACGTATATAGAGAAAGGTGGTTACGGTGGTTACAGTGGTTACGCGCCTTGCTGCGTAAGGCTCTGCGCGTAACCACCGGCGCGCATCACGTGGTTACGGTGGTTACGTCCGATCGCATCCAAACCTTGGTCGGGTGCCCCCCGACCCGCTTCAACCGCTTGGAGTACCCCATTCCTTGCAAAATTTTGCTAATTCGCATCATGTCGTTGCGCCCGAGCCTTGATTTGGCAATTCCGAGCGCCCCATCTGCGATATCGTGAATTTGCAAAAAATCGCGCGTACACGGTGGCTCACCGAGATCGCACGCATAGTCGCCTCGCCCCATGAGCCAGTCGTGAATGATCGGCGCCCATGGGTCGGACAGCTTGTGCTGCGCGTGCACTTCGCGCGCCAGCGTCTCGGCCTCTCGCCAGTCGACATTCCCGGCGTGCTCGTAGGCCGCGCGGGCCTCGGCCCACAACTGCAGGCAGTCGGCCGCGATCCGATCGACGTCGCACCGACCGACGCGCACGGGCAGCCACCGGCGCTCCCCCGTCTCGTCGGCGAGAAACTCGTCCTGATTGGTCGTGCCGATGAACAGGAACCGGCGCGCGAACGTCACACTGAACTCCTTGTACTTCGGCACGAAGTTCTCGTGCGTCCGGCTGATGAACGCCTTGATCGACTCGGCGTCGCGCGTGTGCAGGCCGCGCAGTTCGCCGAGCTCGACCACCAGGCGGCCGCGCATCATTCGGGACGCGTTGTCGTCGCGCTCGTCGAGCTTGAGCTCGCAGTAGAACTCCTGCGCCGGCACGAGCGATTTCACGGCCCGCGTCTTGCCGGCGCCCTGCTCGCCGATCAGCACCGGCACCATCGGCGCTTCGCATCCGGGCGACAGCACGCGCCCGGCGAGCGCCGTCCAGAGATACCGCGACACCGCGCGCGTGTACGGCGTGTCCTCGACGGCCATGTAATCGCGCAGGAACGTCTCGATGCGCGGCGCGCCGTCGTGCTGCAGCCCGGTCAACCACTCGACGGCTGAGTCGATGTGGTTCTCGTCGGCCACGAGCCCTACGCCGTCGCGCAGCCCGTCCTTGCTCAGCTTGAGGAAACCGAGTCGCTCGAGCCGGATCTGCAGGCGGGTGTAGTCCGGATCGGTGAACGCGCGCAGGCCGCGCGGGTCCGCCTCGCCAGCGAGCATGATCTCGGCGCGGAAGTCGTCATATCGAATGTGCCAGCCGCACTCGTGCGGCGCGCGTACCGCCATCACGATGTTCTCAGCGAGCGCGAGAATCTCGCCCTTGCCGTTGCGGCGATAGCCGGGGCGCGGCGGTTCCTGTTCATCGGCCGGCACCACGTCGAAGTCGTCTTCGCTCGGCTCGCGGGCGGGATCCTGCCAACCGTGTGCCGCGGCCATCGCCTTGATCGTGCCGATCGTAATCGGCGTGCCCTGATTCTTGCCGGCGTAGCCCCAATCGCGCTCCGTCTTCGCCAGGTCGTACTTGCTCGATCGCGCCGAGAACTCGTGCACGAGCGCCAAGCCATCGTCCGAGCCGTGCGACGCGTGGTGCACACCGAACAGCACGTTGCGCCAGCTGTCGTAATCGAGCTCATGCTCGCCGCTGTTCGGGATCGCGTCGAGGGCGGATTTCAGCACGCCGAGCTCGGCAGGCGCGGCGCCCGCCGGCGGCACGACAATCTCTCGCTCCGCGCGCGGCACCGGCGCGCTCGTCGGCCAGTCCATTTCGGTGATGTACGACTTCGGCATGTCGTCGAGCTCGAACGAGTCGAGCGGCACCGACTTACCCGCCAGCGGCAGCACGAACATGTTCCCGTACCCATCGTGCGGAATGCTGCTCTGCTTCGGGAAGGCCTCGACCTGCCCGGCGGCCACGCCCTTCGTTCCGTCCTGCAGGTCGCACGCAGTGAGCACGCGCCGCAGCGCCTGGCGCACGCTGTACGCATCCTGCGGTGCATCCCACAGGAAGTAGATGTGGATGCCCGCCCCGCCCGACGAGCGGAACGGAATGCCCTGCAGGCCGACTGCCGACGCGGCGGTGAGGATGCTGACCGCGGTGTCCTGCATTTCGTGCCACGGCGTCTCGCCCTTGTGCGAGTCGAGATCGAGCAGCCCCACCAGCGTCACGTCGCTGCCCGGCTGCATCGGATACACGCCGTAGGCAGGCCCGCCGTTCACGTGATGCGCGAGCCGATCAGCCGTCAGCGCCTGCTCGATGCGCTCGGGATGCTTACCCGGTCGTTTGACGCAGCACGTCGACGTGCGCACGCGCGAAACGATCGGCGCGAGCGCCGCCGCGAGATCCGAATGTGTACAGCTTGGCTTGACAGCATTTTCTGTAGGTGTACTATTCATCGTGTTTACCGAGCTTTGAAATTTTTGGGCCCGCATTTACTGCGGGCTTTTTCTTTTCACGAACTGCATGTCGGCGAGCCGCGGTGTGACGTTCTTCAGCATCCGCCGCCCTTCGGCCGGCGTCAGTCGCTTCGATCGTCGAAAGTGCGCGCGCAGGAGCTCGAACGTCGCGGCATTGACCTGGATCTCTGACATCGCGAGGGCGAGCGCACGCGCGAAATGGCTGCTCGGCGCCGCGTCTGTAAAAGCGTCGAGCGCCGCGCCCGCGCCCGCCGCATTCTTGATCTCGAAATGGCTGGATGCGGGGTGATAAAGGCCGGCGACTTGCTCCCCCGCGACGCCGGCCAAATCCATCACGGCCTCGGCAAAGAAAATGTCAGCCGCTTCGTCGAGGGTGTACGAGCGCCCGGTCATCCGGTGTTCGTAGTGCGTCGATCCTGTCCAAGCTCCGTCCTTCGAACGAACGTGAGCGCCAAGGAAGCGCCAGCCGAACGCCATTGCGATGATCGTGTGCCCGGCCTCGTGCGCGGCGGTCTGCTCGCGCGAACACGGGTCGTCGCCGTGGAGTGCGCGGATTCGGAGCAGGTGCTCGGCGGTGGCCTGCTTCGCGGCGGGACTGAGATAGCGTGCGTTGTCGATGGAATTCATGCAGTCACCGTCGCGTCAGATGCACGGTAGCCCATCGGATCGGCCATCCAGCGATGCAGTTCCCGATTCGGCCATGCGACGGAGCGTGACGAGCCCAGTTTCACCCGTTTCGGAAAGCGGCCCGCACCTTCTCGCCGTCGAATGGTTTCGTGACTAAAAGGGACGAAACGCTTGAGCTCGGCCCACCGGGTGAAGCCGTCGAGCGGCAGAGTTTGCGAGGCGTTACCGCCGCCGGGCTGCGGCGTGTTATGGACGGTTGTATTCATGTGCGGTCGTGTGCAAAAGAGTGGACACGACCGCATTCCAGCACATTGTTAAGAGACACTGAACCCATGTAAGGCTACGCTGTACACCGCGTTGGGTAGCTAGGCGCGCAGCATCTTGACAAGCTTTCAACCACCGGTACGGTTGACGCCGACAAACTCGCACATCACGCGGTTAGACGCCCTTAGACACGAATTGATATTCCAATTTTCAACGATCAAATATTTCCCATCTTAGCGACATGACGAACAATCATGCAATAAAATCAAGAACTAACAGCACAATATTTTCATTAGTCAACAAAATATCGATCAATGTTGCTATTTTATGATGTGGCACTAGAGCGACGGGACCACGATATCCAAACCCGATGTCAGTCCGGCGCATTCGGGGGTTCTTTTGGGGGTTCTTTTGGGGGTTCTTTTCGCCACACTCCCCATCAGATTATTTCCTGGCAAGGCATATCGACCGCAATACCGTTGCCGCCGCCCCACCAAATTCGCGTTCCGACGCACGAACCCCGCACGACAATCGTCTGCGGGGTTTTTTGTTGCCGGCGAAACGCCGTCTGCTGCGCACGCTGCCGCCCTCCTTCGGGAAAAAGCGCCTAGCCGCGACGGGCCAGGCGGAATGCCGCCGGAACCCCGGCGACAGGAGGTAACGGATGCCGGGCCCATCGGCGTCGCGCGACGCGACCGATCGTCGCACCCGGCGCGCCATCCGGCATGCCCGGCGACGCGCAGCTTAGCTGCCGCGATACAGCGACTTCATTTCTTCGTCACTGGCCGGACGCACGATTGCCGCGCGCGAACCCGATGCCGATGCGCCCTGCGCTTGCGCGCCGTAACCGCTGGCATCCACACCCTGCGCCTGCGCGACTGCATTGCGCTGCTGCTCTGCAACACGCGCCGTCGCGGCCTGGATCGAGTCCGGATAGTGCGGATCTTCACCGCGCGCCGGGTTGTAACCGGCCTGTTCGAGCTGGATCAGTTCGGCGCGCACCTGGGCGCGGGTGATCTGCGAACCCGGCTGGGCGAACGACACGACCGGGGCAACGAGAGCGGCAGCAACAACGGCGGCTTGAACGAGCGACTTCATGATGACCTACCTCCAGATTTGTCCGTTTTCGCGATGAACACCTTGTTCATCGCCAACAACTGAAGTTTATGTAGGCAGCTGCTTAAGAATAAGGCAGGTTTCGGGAAGACATACTTCCAGAATGCGGGTTAACCACTACATAAGCGCCGGATCATCATCCGCGTCACTCGCTGACGGCACGCGCAGAAACGCGCGAGCCCCGCGAAGCGGCGTGCTTCGCGGGGCTCGCAATGCATGAGGCGTGTCGGTCCGTCCGGGCGCGATACCGCTTTGGCACCGCCCGGACGCCGTCACCCTCGCTTCATTCGCTGTCCATCGGGCACTTCAGGTTGCAGCCGTTCGGGTCGCCCAGGTCCGCCTTGCGGCGCAGCGCGGACTTCTTGCCGCTCTGATATTTCTTCGACGGCGCCGACGCCGCGAACGGCATCTGCGGATGTTCGTTCAGGCGGAACTGTTCATTCAGGATGCCGCCGGGCACGCCGGGCGAATTCTGCGCAAGCGCGAACGGCGAAACGGCAATCAGAAGGCCCGCGGTCAACGCTGCCGCGGAAAGGGGAACGGAAAGTTTCATGGCGGGACGACGCCTTGCCGGCGTGCTTGTTGGAACGTTGATCAAGCGGAAAGCGTAGCGCAAATCCCCCGCTGCTGCAGCGGGGCTCGCGCCTGGCGCAATTGCCGTGCGTGACCGCCGCGCGAGCGCTACACGTCCGCGCCGGCGAGCCCCGCGGCGACACTCGTCAGCGTGCCGCACGCCGCCGGATCGTAGCCGTCGAGATGCGCGACCCGCTCGACATAGCGCGCGTCGCGCAGCAGCGCCAGGACACCGGCGAGCGGCCGCTCGTCGAGCCGCGCACGTTCGCACGCGAAGTAGTAATCCTCGTCGATCACCGGGATGAAATCGAGCCCGAAATGATGCGCGGCCGGCTCGACACCGAAGCCGAGATCCGCCATGCCGCTCGCGACGAACGCCGCGATCGCCGAGTGGGTCAGCTCGGCCGACGCGTAGCCGTTGATGCGCTCGGGATCGACGCCGATCCGTCGCAGCGCGAGGTCGAGCAGCATGCGCGTGCCCGAGCCCGGCTGGCGATTGACGAAGCGTATGTCGTCGCGCGCGAGGTCGGACAGGCCGCGCACCTGTTTCGGATTGCCGCGCGGCACGAACAGCCCTTGCTTGCGCCGCGTCAGGTGAATCAGCACATGGCGCGTGTCGTCGAGCCAGGGCCGGTAGATCTGAGCGCATTGCTCGCGAAACGCGCCGCGCGGCAGATGAAACCCCGCCAGTTCGCACTCGCCGCGCGCAAGCGCCTTCACGGCCTCGACGCTCTCGCGATACTTGATGTCGACCGCCGCATGCGCATCGACCAGCGCGGAAACGAGCGCCGCGACCGCATAACCATGCGACGCGTGGATCCGCACGGCCCCGTCGCGCTGCGCGAGCCGCCGGTTCAGGTCGCTGGCGACCTCGGCCGCCAGCGCGCGCAGGTTCCCGTCGAGCCGGCTGCGCGCAAGGCGCTGCGCGTCGACCACCGCCCGCCCCAGCTCCGACAGCGTCGATCCCTTGCCCCGCGCGGTCTCGATCAACGCCCCGCCGACGCAGGCCTCGAGCGCGCGCAGCACGCCCCACGCATGCCGGTACGACAGCCCCTTGGCCTGCGCCGCCTGCGCGATGCTGCCCGTCGCGGCAACCAGCTCGAGCAGCGGCACCACGTCCGACAGGCTCGCCGTGCGCCCCTGGCTGTCGCGCACGATCAAATGCGCGTCGCATTCGACTCGAATCATTTATGCACCCGGATTTCCTATTGCGACCATCCAAAGTTCCGCTTATCGTTGGCCAAAATCCATCAGAACGAAGTCTGCATGTGCTGTATATGAATTGCCAGCACATATGAGGCTTTGGAGGAGCATAGCAGATGTCCCCGAATTCCCATGCGCCCGATGCGCTCGTCGAGCGTCACGCGCGCGCCGGCCGGTCGCTCGTCGCGATCCTGCACGCGATCCAGGACGACGCGGGCTACGTGCCCGCCGGTTGCGTCGCGCCGCTCGCGAAAGCGCTGAACCTGTCACGCGCCGAAGTGCACGGCGTCCTCACCTATTACCACCACTTTCGCACCGCGCCGCCGGCGCGCGTGACGATCCAGATGTGCCGCGCCGAAGCGTGCCGCAGCATGGGCTGCGAAGCGCTCGCTGCCCATGCGCAGGCGCGCACCGGCTGTACGTTCGATGCGGCGCACGGCGACGCGCCGCACGCTGGTGCGCCGGACGCCGTCGCGCTCGAATCGGTCTACTGCCTGGGGCTCTGCGCGCAATCGCCGTCGATGACGGTCAACGGCGTGCTGCACGCGAAGGTCACGCCGGAGAAATTCGACGCGCTGCTGGCCGACGCCGTCGCCCATACCGGGGAGGCCGCATGACGACCCGCATCTACGTCCCGCGCGACTCGTCCGCGCTCGCGCTCGGCGCCGACGCGCTCGCCGCCGCGATCGTCGCGGAAGCCGAACGGCGCGGCGCCGCGATCGAACTCGTTCGCAACGGCACGCGCGGCCTGCTGTGGCTCGAACCGCTCGTCGAAGTCGGCACGGCGGCCGGCCGCGTCGGCTACGCGAACCTGTCGGCCGCCGACGTGCCCGCGCTGTTCGATGCCGGCTGGCTCGAAGGCGGCGCGCACCCGAGCGGCGTCGGCCTCGTCGACGCGCTGCCGTATCTCGCCCGCCAGCAGCGCCTCACGTTCGCGCGCATCGGCCTGACCGACCCGCTGTCGATCGACGACTACCTGCAGCATGACGGCCTCGCCGGCCTGAAGCGCGCACTCGCGCTCGACGGCGACGCCGCATGCGACGCGCTGATCGAATCGGGCCTGCGCGGACGCGGCGGCGCGGCGTTCCCGGCCGGCATCAAGTGGCGCACGGTGCGGCACGCGAGCGCAACGCAGAAGTACATCGTCTGCAACGCGGACGAAGGCGACTCGGGCACGTTCTCCGACCGCCTGATCATGGAATGCGACCCGTACTGCCTGATCGAAGGGATGATCATCGCGGGCATCACGACCGGCGCGACGATCGGCTACATCTACGTGCGCAGCGAGTATCCGCATGCGATCGCGACGCTCGAGGCGGCGATCGCGCGGGCGCGCGACGCCGGCTGGCTCGGCGCGAGCGTGCTCGGCTCCGCGCACGCGTTCGAGCTGCATGTCGCGAAAGGCGCGGGCTCGTACGTATGCGGCGAGGAAACCGCGCTGCTCGAATCGCTCGAGGGCAAGCGCGGCGTCGTGCGCGCGAAGCCGCCGCTGCCGGCGCTGTCTGGGCTGTTCGGCCAGCCGACCGTCATCAACAACGTGATCACGCTGGCGACCGCGCCGGTGATCTTCGCGCGCGGCGCCGCGTTCTACCGCGACTTCGGCATGGGCCGCTCGCGCGGCACGCTGCCGTTCCAGCTCGCCGGCAACATCCGGCATGGCGGCCTCGTCGAACTCGCGTTCGGCGTCACGCTGCGCGAGCTGCTGTTCGACTTCGGCGGCGGCACCGCGTCCGGCCGGCCCGCGCGCGCCGCACAGGTCGGCGGCCCGCTCGGCACCTACCTGCCCGAGCATCAGTGGGACGTGCCGCTCGACTACGAGGCTTACGCGGCGATCGGCGCGGTGGTCGGCCACGGCGGCATCGTGCTGCACGACGACACGTCGAACCTCGCCGAGCTCGCCGAATACGCGATGAAATTCTGCGCGATCGAATCGTGCGGCAAATGCACGCCGTGCCGGATCGGCTCCACGCGCGGCGTCGAGACGATCGCGCGCATCCGCCGGGGCGACACGTCGGAACGACAGGTCACGCTGCTGCGCGACCTGTGCGACACGATGCTCGCCGGCTCGCTCTGCGCAATGGGCGGGATGACGCCGTATCCGGTGCTGTCCGCGCTCGATCACTTCCCCGAAGATTTCGGTCTCGCCGCCGGCCAGGACGCCGCGCCGGGCCCGGCCAAGGCTGTGGCCTGACCACGAAGGAGCCCCACATGTCCCTCGACACGAACAACGTCCGCCAAGGCGGCTGCGGCTCGGGCCAATGCGCGTGCAAGAGCGCCGCGCAGGCACGCGCTCGCGATCCGTTCGACGACACCGACTACGGCACGCCGCAGCGCCATGCCGACATCGACGTCACGCTCGAGATCGACGGCCAGCCGGTGACGGTGCCGGCCGGCACGTCGGTCATGCGCGCGGCGATCGAAGCCGGCGTCAACGTGCCGAAGCTCTGCGCGACGGATTCGCTCGAACCGTTCGGCTCGTGCCGCCTGTGCCTCGTCGAGATCGAAGGCCGGCGCGGCTACCCGGCGTCGTGCACGACGCCCGCCGAAGCGGGCATGAAGGTGCGTACGCAATCCGACCGGCTGCAGGCGCTGCGCCGCAACGTGATGGAGCTGTACATCTCCGACCACCCGCTCGACTGCCTGACCTGCCCCGCCAACGGCGACTGCGAACTGCAGGACATGGCGGGCGTGGTCGGGCTGCGCGAGGTGCGCTACGGCTTCGATGGCGCGAACCACCTGCGCGACCAGAAAGACGAGTCGAATCCGTACTTCACGTACGACCCGTCGAAATGCATCGTCTGCAACCGCTGCGTGCGCGCATGCGAGGAAACGCAAGGCACGTTCGCGCTGACGATCGCGGCGCGCGGCTTCGAATCGCGCGTGGCCGCCGGCGAGAGCGAGTCGTTCATGGATTCCGAATGCGTGTCGTGCGGCGCATGCGTGGCCGCATGCCCGACCGCGACCCTGCAGGAGAAATCGGTCGTGCAGCTCGGCCAGGCCGAGCACTCGGTCGTGACGACCTGTGCGTACTGCGGCGTCGGCTGCGCATTCAAGGCGGAGATGAAGGGCAATCAGGTCGTGCGCATGACGCCGTACAAGAACGGGCTCGCGAACGAAGGCCACGCGTGCGTGAAGGGCCGCTTCGCGTGGGGCTACGCGACGCACAAGGACCGCATCACGAAGCCGATGATCCGCGACCGGATCACCGATCCGTGGCGCGAGGTGAGCTGGGAAGAAGCGATCACCTACGCGGCGACGCAGTTCCGCAAGCTGCAGGCGAAATACGGCCGCGATTCGATCGGCGGCATCACGTCGTCGCGCTGCACGAACGAGGAAACCTATCTCGTGCAGAAGCTCGTGCGCGCGGCGTTCGGCAACAACAACGTCGACACCTGCGCGCGCGTGTGCCATTCGCCGACCGGCTATGGCCTGAAGACCACGCTCGGCGAATCGGCCGGCACGCAGACCTTCGCGTCGGTCGGCAAGGCCGACGTGATCGTCGTGATCGGCGCGAACCCGACCGACGGCCACCCGGTGTTCGGCTCGCGGCTGAAACGCCGCGTGCGCGAAGGCGCGAAGCTGGTCGTGGTCGACCCGCGCCGCATCGACGTCGTCGACGGCCCGCACGTGAAGGCGTCGCATCACCTGCAGCTGCGCCCCGGCACCAACGTCGCGATGGTCAATGCGCTCGCGCACGTAATCGTCACCGAAGGGCTCGTGAACGAAGCGTTCGTCGCCGAACGCTGCGAGACGCGCGCGTTCGAGCAATGGCGCGAGTTCGTCTCACGCGCCGAGAATTCGCCGGAAGCCACCGCCGACGTGACCGGCGTGCCGGCCGGGCAGGTGCGCGCGGCCGCGCGCCTGTACGCAACGGGCGGCAATGCGGCGATCTACTACGGCCTCGGCGTGACCGAGCATGCGCAAGGCTCGACGATGGTGATGGGCATCGCGAACCTCGCGATGGCGACCGGCAACATCGGCCGCGAAGGCGTCGGCGTGAATCCGCTGCGCGGCCAGAACAACGTGCAGGGTTCGTGCGACATGGGCTCGTTCCCGCACGAGCTGCCCGGCTACCGGCATATCGGCGACGCGAGCGTGCGTGCGCTGTTCGAGGACGCGTGGCACGCGAAGCTGCAGCCCGAGCCCGGCCTGCGCATCCCGAACATGTTCGACGCGGCGCTCGACGGCAGCTTCAAGGGGCTGTACTGCCAGGGCGAGGACATCGTGCAGTCGGACCCGAACACGCAGCATGTCGCGGCCGCGCTGTCGTCGATGGAATGCATCGTCGTGCAGGACATCTTCCTGAACGAGACGGCGAAGTACGCGCACGTATTCCTGCCCGGCTCGTCGTTCCTCGAGAAGGACGGCACGTTCACGAACGCGGAGCGCCGCATCTCGCGCGTGCGCAAGGTGATGCCGCCGCTTGCCGGCCATGCCGACTGGGAAGTGACGCTGATGCTCGCGCGCGCGCTCGGCTACGAGATGGACTACGCGCATCCGTCGGACATCATGGACGAGATCGCGCGGCTCACGCCGACCTTCACCGGCGTGTCGTACGCGAAGCTCGACGCGCTCGGCAGCATCCAGTGGCCGTGCAACGACGCCGCGCCGGAAGGCACGCCGACGATGCACATCGATGCCTTCGTGCGCGGCAAGGGCAGGTTCGTGATCACGCAGTTCATCCCGACGCCGGAGAAGGTCACGCAGCGCTATCCGCTGATCCTGACGACGGGCCGCATCCTGTCGCAGTACAACGTCGGCGCGCAGACGCGCCGCACCGAGAACGTCCGGTGGCACGAGGAGGACCGCCTCGAGATCCATCCGCACGACGCGCAGGACCGCGGAATCCGCAGCGACGACTGGGTCGGCATCGAATCGCGCGCCGGGCAGACCGTGCTGCGCGCGCTCGTGACCGAGCGCATGCAGCCGGGCGTCGTGTACACGACGTTCCACTTCCCCGAGTCGGGCGCGAACGTGATCACCACCGACAGCTCGGACTGGGCGACGAACTGCCCCGAGTACAAGGTGACGGCGGTGCAGGTAATGCCGGTCGCGCAGCCGTCCGACTGGCAGCGCGCGTACGCGCGCTTCAACGCCGAGCAGCTCGACCTGCTCGAGCGCCGCGCGGCACCGGCCGCGACCGTGACGACGGGCAAGTGAGGACGCCATGGACACCGTGCACCTGATCGACATGGCCAACCAGATCGGCGCGTTCTTCGCGTCGATGCCCGATCGCGACGAAGCGCTGGCCGGCATCGCCGACCATATCCGGCGCTTCTGGGAACCGCGGATGCGCCGCGCGCTGCTCGCGGCGCTCGACGAACCGGCCGGCGACGCGGCACAGCGTGCCGACCCGATCGTGCGCGACGCAATCGCGCGCTACCGCGACACGCTGACGCCCGCCGCCGCGCCTGCCTGACGGCCCCGCGCTGCCGTTGCCGCAGACGTTGCTGCTATGCCGGCAACGACACCCCGGCAAACCAGCCTTCGCAGTGGCGCAGCAGCGCGTTCGCGTCGGACGCGAGCCGGCCACGGGCGGCGATATAGCCGTCGGGCCGCAGCAGATAGAACGACGGACGCGAGCGGCCGTAGACGTCCGCCAGCCCCGCCGCGCCGTCGCCTTCTGCATCGGTAACGCGCCACACCCGCACCGCGCCCGGCATGATCCGCTCGAGCGATTCCACGAGCACATGCGCCGCGTGGTCGGCGGGCGGCGCATCGCCCGCCCCGCCCGGCTGCGCGGGCTCCTCGAGCAGCAGCAGCGTGAAACCGGCCGGCTCGTGCAGGTCGAACAGCCGCGCGACGCCGGGCGCCTGCCCGAGCGGCCCGTCGAGCACATGCACGAGCGCATCGGGCGCCCGCTCGCCCGCGCGCGGGCCGCCGTCGAGCACGCGCTCGAGCGTGAGCGGGCTCTTGCGGTACTGCACCCCGAGCTCGCTGACCGTGCGCCGCACCACGTCGCGCATCGGCCCGAACGACGACAGCAGCGGCACGACGTGGTCGCGCAGCAGCTTCATCGGCCCCCGGTCCGCCTCGACGATCTGCGTCAGGACACTCGTCTGCCGCAGCACGTCGCGCTCGATCGGGTGACGCTCCGCGTGATACGTGTCGAGCAGCCGTTCCGGCGCGCCCGCCCCCAGCACTCTCGCCAGCTTCCAGCCGAGATTGAATGCCTCCTGGATGCCCGTGTTCATGCCTTGCGCGCCCGCCGGGCTATGGACGTGCGCGGCGTCGCCCGCGAAGAACACGCGGCCGAGCCGCAAGCGCTCGACCATCCGGCTGTGCAGGTGGAAATAGGACGACCACGTGAGGTCGCTCAGCACGATCGACGTCCCCACGCGCGCGCGCACGATCTCCTGGCACTGCGCGAGCGTCGGCCCGCGTTCGTCAGGCAGCGGACCGTTTTCCCGCAGCCGGTCCGCGACCAGCCGGTAGCGGCCGCCGCCCATCGGGAACAGGCCCGCGAGGCCGTCGGCCGTCGTGAACAAATGAATCTCGTCGTCCGGCCAGTCGGGAATCGCGGCGAGATCGGCGAGCAGGAACGTCTGCTCGAACGGCCGGCCGGCAAAGCTCACGCCGAGCAGGTGGCGCACCGTGCTGTGCGCGCCGTCGGCGGCGATCAGGTATGACGGCGCGAAGCGCTCCTCCGCGCCGCGCGCGTCGCGGATCGTCACGTCGAGCGACGTGCCGCCCGCATCGCACGCGCTGAGCGTGCGGCCGCGCTCGACGGTGACGCCGAGCCCTTCGAGATGCTCGGCAAGCAGGCGCTCCGTGACGCTCTGGTCGAGCAGCAGCAGATACGGATAGCGCGTCTGCAGCGGATCGAAGTCGAGCCGCGCGATCACGCGGCCGTCCGCATGCAGCGCTGCCGCGTGTGCGCGATGCCCGTTCGCGAGGAACGGCTCGACCACGCGATGCTGCTCCAGCAGTTCGAGCGTGCGCGCCTGGATGCCGATCGCGCGCGAATACGGCACGGGCGCGCCGGCCATGTCGATGATGCGCACCGGCACCCGCGCGCGGGCAAGGCTCATCGCGGCGGCCAGGCCAGTCGGCCCCGCGCCGACGATCAGCACGGGTGGGATATCGAGCAGTTCGTCGACCATGAGAACCTCGATGACACGCGACCCTGCAAGTCTACGCCGCTCCGCCTGACGGGACCATATGCCGGACGGCCGAGCGGGGCCGCCCGGACGGGTGTGGGAAAATACGCGTTTTCCGCCAGTTTTCGCGTCATGGAATCCGCATTCGACCGAGCGTATGCCGCGCACCGCGCGGGCCAACTCGCCGACGCCGAGCACGGCTACCGCGCCGCGCTCGACGCCAATCCCGCCGACGCCGACGCGCTGCATCTGTTCGGCGTGCTCCGGCATCAGCAGGGCCAGCATGCCGAAGCGGCCGACCTCGTGGGCCGCGCGGTCGCGCTGCGCCCGGGCGATGCCGCGCTGCAGCTCAACCTCGGCAATGCGCTGAAGGCGCTCGGCCGCCTGGACGAAGCGATCGACCGCTTCCGCAATGCGCTGACGCTCGCGCCCGAATTTCCGCTCGCACACTACAACCTCGGCAATGCGTATGCGGCGCTGCAGCGTCACGAGGATGCGATCGACGCGTTCGGCCGCGCGCTCCGGCTGACACCGGACGACGCGTCGATCCACAACAACCTCGGCAACGCGCTGAACGCGCTCGGCCGCCACGACGACGCGCTGGCCGCATTCCACCGCGCGCTCGAACTGAAGCCGGGCCATGCCGGCGCGCACAACAATCTCGCGATGGCGCTCGCCGCAATGGGCCGCGCCGACGACGCGATCGCGCATTTCAACGCGGCGATCGCCGCGCAGCCGCGCTTCGTCGCCGCGCATTTCAACCTCGGCAACACGCTCGACGCGATCGGCCGCCACGCCGAAGCGGCCGCCGCGTTCGAAGCCGCGCTCGCGCTGCATGCGCCGTTTCCGCTCGCGCTGTTCGGCCTCGCGAACGCGCTGTCCGCGCAGGGCCGTCACCGCGACGCGCTGCCCTACTACGAGCGCGCGGTCGGGCTCGATCCGTCATTCGGCCTCGCGTGGCTGAACCTCGGCAATGCGCATCACGCGCTCCGCGCGCACGAAATGGCGCTGCGCGCATTCGACCAGGCGCTGCGCGTCGCGCCGGATCTCACGCTTGCGCAACTGCATCGCGCGGTCACGCTGCTGACGCTCGGCGATTTCACCCGCGGACTGCCCGCGTACGAGGCGCGTCACGCCACGCCGGGCGCGACACCACTCGGCGCGCTGCCGCGCTGGCAGGGCGAGCCGATTACGTCGCGCACGCTGCTGATCCGCGCGGAACAGGGCTTCGGCGATACGCTGCAGTTCGTCCGCTTCGTGCCGCTTGCCCGCGCGCGCTGCGCGCGCGTCGTGCTCGAGGTGCAACCGGAACTCGTCGCGCTGCTCGAGCCGGCCGCCGCGCGCTGGCGCGTGACGCTCGTCGCGCAGGGCGCGGCGAAGGCACCCGCCGCGGACGTCGCATGCACGCTGCTGAGCCTGCCATTCGCGCTCGGGCTGCAGCCGGACGACATCTTGTCCGGTACGCGCTACCTCGATGCGCCCGAGAACGCCCGCCGGCGCTTCCGGGGCTCGCTCGGCGGACAGCAGAGACGCAAGTTCGCGATCGTCTGGTCCGGCCGGCGCCTCGCGCAGGACAACCGCGCGATACCGCTCTCCGCGCTCGAGCCCCTGTTCGCGCTGCCCGACGTCGACTGGATCGTGCTGCAACCGGAGATCGACGACGACGAGCGCGCGAGCCTCGACGCGCATCCGCGCGTGCACCCGTTCGGCGGCCGGCTGACCGACTTCGCCGACACGGCGGCGCTGATCGAGCGGCTCGACGGCGTCGTGTCGATCGACACGGGGGTCGCGCACCTTGCGGGCGCGCTCGGCAAGCCGCTGTGGCTGATGCTGCCGTTCGCGGCCGACTGGCGCTGGTTCTCGGGCCCCGACTGCCCGTGGTATCCGCAAGCCCGGCTCGTGCGCCAGCCCGCGCCGGGGCAATGGCGCGAGGTCGTCGAGGAAGTCGCCGCCGCGCTGCGCGCCGCCTGAGCGCCGACGCGGCACCGGCGCGCCGGCCGCAGGCCGACTTGTACTGACCGCACGCCGCCGGCGTGCGATACGGCATGGACGTCGCGATCAGCCCGCACAGCGCCGCGCCGGAGCGCCACCGCCCCGGCGTTGCCTCGTTGTCCGTTTGATGGATCAGGCGCGTCGAGATCGCGGGCATGAAGCCGCCGATCGTCGTCGTTCGGCTGTACGCGAGCGAAAATCCGGCGGTGCGCATCACGTCCCGTCGTCAAAAAGCAGACCCCAAAAATCGAATTCGTCTGATCGACGGCCAACCTGCCAGCGCCCACAATTTCGGATTAAGAATTTGCTCCGGCGCCGGCCGCATCCTGGCTTTCCATGCCGCGCCTCGCTGCCATGAATCCATCGTCGCTCGTTCCCGTCGAAGGCGAAATCGCCCGCCCCCGATTCACGCCGCTCGACGGTATCCCGTTCGGTCGCGAATGGACATTTCGCGGTGCGTCGGACGCACATGCCGACAATGCCCCCGTCGCCCGGATCGTCACCTCGTGCATCGACGTCACGTTCCCGCATCGCGCGTGCAACTGGCTGCCGTTACGGCTGCAACGCCCGCCCGCACCCGGGCCCGCATTGCCCCTTCCCCACGCGGCCTCCGCCGGCGGATCGAGACGCGCGATGCTTGCTGCGTGCTGGAGCGTCGGCGCCCTTGGCATCATCGGCTGGCTCGTCGCGTCACACGCGCCCCAATCGGGCACCGACGCGTCGTTGCACTTCGCGCGATCGGGCGCGGTTATCGTCCAGCAGCCAGCGCAACCGGTGGCGCACGTTGCCACGCCGGCCTTGCAGCCGGCCGCTGCATCACGTACGCCGACCGCCATCGCGGCCCGGCCATCGCCCTCGATCGTGGTCGCCCCGCATCCTCCCGCGCCCACGCGCCCGGTTCCGACACGCCACGCGCAACGGCCCGCCACCGCGCCGCAGCCGCGCGCGACGGGCGCTCGTGCGATGCCGCCGCAATACGTGACCGCGAGGTCCGTGCCCACCGCGGCGCGCGTGGCTGCCCACGTCCGACCGATGCCGCAATTGCAGCGTGCCGTGCCGCGTCTCTCTGCAGTCCCGGCACCCGCGCCCGAGGCACTCGACGATCCGCGTACGCTGATCGCGATGGCGCGCGCATTGCGCGCCGAACAGCCCGCTGCCACGCCGTCGGCATCGCCCGAGGCCGGCTTCGACTGGACATCCCGGCTGTCTCATCGACGCCTGACCGACTCGCCGGACGCGTTCACGCGCTGACGCGCGCCCAGCAAAAAGCCCGGCGAAGATCCGCTTCGCCGGGCTTTGTCGTGTGTCGGTCAGAGCGTCGTGCGCGCCGTCACTTGTGCGTCGGCAACCCCGATTCGGTCTGTCGTTCGAGCTGCTGCACCTGCTGCTGCAACTCGCGCAGTTGCGCCTGCGCGGCGCGCTTCTCGATCTGCAGCGCGTGCGCCTGCTCCTGCGCCGACTTCTGCCGCTGCGCAACCTCGGCCTGCTGGCTGCGCGCGACGCTCAGGTCGGCCTGCAGCTGCTGCGCGCGGCTCGACGACAGCGCGATCACGCGCTCGAGAAAGGCCTTCTGCGCCTGCAATTCGGTCCGGCGGATTTCGATGTCCGACAACTGCACCGTCTGCTGGACGAAGTTCGCATACACCATATCCGCGCGGCTCTTGTCCTGCGACTTGAGCACGCGCCACAGATGCTTGTCCTGGAACAGCGCGGCGTAGTACGTCATTTCCCGCGGATCGAACATCAGGCTCGCGCCGTAGCTGCCGTTGTAGGTCGTGCGCATTTCGACGACCTTGCCGTCACGCAGCATCTGCGTCAGTTCGGCGACGTTGCCCTGTGCGGCGCCGCTCGCGCCGGGCGCGGCATCGCCGCTCAGGCTCGTCACGGCCGGACGCGTGCCCGCGACGGGTGCCGTATCGTCGGCGGACCACGCCGCCGCGGCTTGCGCGCACGCGGCAATCGCAACGACCCACGTTGCGCATCGGACAGGGGAAAGATCTCGGAAGGCCAACGTCAGACTCCGGCGGATGAATCGGAAAGTCGCGATTATCGTTCAAAACGCCAGGGCCGCATCTCGAATTCAGTCGGGATGCGGCCGCCGCCACAAAGTTCGACAGTCTTACAGGCGGGTCTCGCGCGCGGCACGCAGGAACGCGTCGAGCAGCGGCGTGCAGTCGAGCAGTTCGGCGCCGCCCGCGCGATGGAATTCGGGGTGCCACTGCACGCCGACGACGAACGGTGCGCGCCGGTAGCGGATGCCCTCGATGATCCCGTCGCCGGCCGACACGGCCTCGATGTTCAGGTCGCGGCCCAGGTCGCGGATCGCCTGATGATGGATCGAATTGACGATCGCCTCGCTGCGCCCCGGGAACATGCTCGCGAGCGTCGAGCTGTCGGGGAAGCGGATCGCGTGGCGATGTTGGTCGTAATGCTCGCTCACGTGCGCGTTGGCGGTCGGCACGTCGGTCGCGATGTCCTGGTACAGCGACCCGCCGAACGCGACGTTGATCAGCTGGCAGCCGCGGCACACGCCGAGCACCGGCTTGCCGGATTCGACGAATTCGTGCAGCAGCTCGAGCTCGTACATGTCGCGCACGCGGTCGCCCGGCCATTCGGGATGGGCGTCCGATGCGGCGTAGGTCTGCGGCGACACATCGGCGCCCCCCTGCAGCAGCAGGCCGTCGAGATGTTTCGCATAGTCGCGCAGGCGGATGTTGCTCGGGTGCAGCATGCCCTGGTGACCGACCGTCGGAATCATGAACACCAGCACGTCGCGCGACATCACCCAGTGCGCGATCGATTCCTCGAGGTACTGCAGTGTCTTGCCGCGCAGCCCCTTCGCGCCGGGCTCCGGGTGGAAGATACGCGCGGATACGCCGATGCGCAGCGTGCGCTGCGTGATGCGCTGGCCGGCACGATCGAACAGGCGGCGCGCACGCGCCGCGATGATCCGGCCGAACACCGACCACGGCGTGTCGCTCTGCTTCAGGTAGGCCGGCGGCGCGATCGGCGCGCCCGCGGGCGGCGGCCGAGGCGTGTCGAAATCGGGCGGTGCGCCGAATCCCGGCGGCGGCGAGCCCGGCTTGCGCTCGTGCGTCGCTGCGCCGGGCGCGGCGGCCGTGCCCGGCGCGCCCGGTTCGGCCCCCTCGGTAACGGGAGAAGCGCCCGCGTCCGCGACATCCTGCGTCGCGGACGCCTGCGCGGCCGCGCCGACAGACGCGTCGCTCGCGGCGCCGGACGGCGGATGCGCCGGTGTCGGGTGGACGGAACGGTAAGAAGCGGAAGACGTGCCGGCCGAACCGGCAGTGGAAGGCGTGTTTTCGCTCATGACGATGGTCTGGTGCGTCGCTCACGCGGGAGGATAGATGAGGATTCATTATGCTTCAGTGCACGATCGCGCGGCAAACCGGCAACATCTTGTCGATATTGTTGCAGGCGCCCGGCCAATCCCCAGACGGATCGCGGCTGCCGCACGGCACTGGACACCAGTGATATATCACAATAGTATCCATGCACCGCCACGCGCCCGGATCCCGCGCATGCCTACGCCTCTTCCGGCCGCCACGCCGCCGCTCTCATGAATGCGCTGACCGACGCGCCGCGCGCCCGGCCCGACGCCTCCCTCGCCGAACGCGCGTACGCGCTGATCCAGCGCGACATCATCACGATGCGCCTGAAGCCCGGCGCCGCGCTCAACGAAGCCGACCTCGTCGCACGCACTGGCATCGGCCGCACGCCGGTCCACCAGGCCGTGCACCGGCTCGTGCTCGAAGGGCTGCTGTCGGTGATGCCGCGCAAGGGGCTGCTGGTGCAGCCGCTGTCGCTCGACGACATCGTCGCGGTCATCGACGTGCGGCGCATCAACGAAGCGCATTGCGCCGAGCTGGCCGCGCGCCACGCGACGCCCGACGATTTCGCGCACCTGTCCACGCTGCTCGACGACGGCCAGGCCTGCGCCGACGCGCACGACATCGAGGGCATGATGGATCTCGACCGCGCGTTTCATCTGACGATCGGCGCGGCCGCGCGCAACCCGGTGCTGGCCGAGATCCTGCGCGGGCTGCACGAGCGCTCGCTGCGCTTCTGGTTCGTCACGCTGTCCGAACCGCATCACCTCGCCGACGTGCAGCGCGAGCATCGCGAGCTGTTCGAGCGGTTGCGCGCACGCGACGCCGCCGGCGCGCGCGCGGCCGTCGAGCGCCATATCGATTCGTTCCGCGCCACGCTTCTTCAACGCCTTCGCCCCTGACCCGATCATGACCACCTTCACGCCTTTCCCCCCGCTCGCCCAGCTCGCCGCCGACCTCGCCGCGGGCCGCACGACGAGCCGCGCGCTCGTCGACACCGCGCTCGAACGGATCGCCGATCCGGCCGGCCAGGGCGCCGTCGTCTTCACCGAGGTCGATGCCGACAACGCGCGCGCGGCCGCCGACGCGCACGACCACCTGCGCGCCGCGGGCACCGTGCTGTCGCCGCTCGCGGGCATTCCGGTGTCGGTGAAGGACCTATTCGACGTCGCCGGCCAGGTGACGCGCGCCGGCTCGCGCGTGCTCGACGGCGCGCCGCCCGCCACCGCCGACGCGGTCGCCGTCGCGCGGCTGCGGCGCGCGGGCGCGGTGCTGGTCGGCCGCACCAACATGAGCGAGTTCGCGTTCTCCGGGCTCGGACTGAATCCGCATTTCGGCACGCCCCGCTCGCCGTTCCGGCGCGACGTGCCCGGCGACGCGCGGATCGCCGGCGGTTCGTCATCCGGCGCGGCCGCGTCCGTCGCCGACGGCATGGCCGCCGTCGCGCTCGGCACCGACACGGGCGGATCGATCCGCATCCCGGCCGCGCTGTGCGGGCTGACCGGCTTCAAGCCGACCGCGAGCCGGATTCCGAAGCAAGGCGGCGTGCCGCTGTCGGCGACGCTCGACTCGTTCGGCCCGATCGGCCTGACGGTCGCCTGCTGCGCGCTCGTCGACCGGGTGCTCGCGGGCCTCGAGCCGCACGTGCCCGCGGCGCGCCCGCTCGAGGGCGTGCGGCTCGGCGTGCTGACCAACTACGTGACGGACGGCGTCGACGCCGATGTCGCCGCCGCGCTCGATACCGCGCTCACGCACCTGGAGGCAGCCGGCGCGGTCGTCACCGAAGTGCGCTTCGCCGCGCTCGACCGGCTGCCCGACGTCAACCGCTTCGGCTTCTCGCCGATCGAGGCGTACGCATGGCACCGGCCGCTGCTCGCGCAGCATCGCGACCGGTACGACCCGCGCGTGCTGTCGCGAATTCTGAAAGGCGAGCCCGCGAGCGCGGCCGACTACCTCGACCTCGTCGCCGCGCGCGACGCGATGCTCGACGAAGCGGCGCACACGGTCTGGTCGCGCTTCGACGCGCTCGTCGCGCCGACGGTGCCGGTCGTGCCGCCGCGCATCGCGGAGCTGGAAGCCGACGACGACGCGTTCGCACGCACCAACGCGCTGATCCTGCGCAACCCGAGCGCGTTCAACTTCCTCGACGCGTGCGCGCTGTCGCTGCCGTGCCATCCGCGCGACGCGGCGCCGGTCGGCCTGATGCTCGCGGCCGCGCCGCATCGCGACGACGCGCTGCTCGCGATCGGCCAGGCGGTGGAAGCGGTGCTGAACACGATCCGCTGACGCAGGCGGCCGGATGCGGCGGCGCGCCGCACGCACGCTGTCAGTTTCGTGCCAGCGGGTTCGCGCTAAAATCGCGCGATTGTTTTCCGGACCGACCGACGAGGAACCCCGCCGACCATGAACGATTTCACGCTTGCGCTGCGCCGCGAACGCCGTCTGCTGATGCTGCTTGGATGGGTCTGCATTGCCCTGCTGGCAGGCGCGCTCTATCTGCAGTACGTGAAGAACGAGGATCCGTGCCCGCTGTGCATCATCCAGCGCTACTTCTTCGCGGCGATCGGCATCTTCGCGTTCCTCGCCGCCGGGATGCGGAACTGGCGCGGCATCTGGCTGCTCGAGCTGCTGATCGCGATCGCCGCGGCCGGCGGCGCCGGCACCGCCGCGCGGCACCTGACGATCCAGATGAACCCCGGCTTCAGCTGCGGCTTCGACACGCTGCAGCCGATCGTCGACAGCCTGCCGCCCGCGCAGTGGTTCCCCGGCATGTTCAAGGTCGCGGGGCTGTGCGAAACGGTCTATCCGCCGATCCTCGGCATCCTGCTGCCCGGCTGGGCGCTGATCGGCTTTGCCGTGATCCTGATCGCGGTCGTCGCGAGCCTCTGGCGCCATCGCCGCAAGCTCGCGGCCTGAGCCGGCCGTATGTCGGCCGGCCGCTTTCGCGCATGTCGCGGCGGCCGGCCTGCCGAGCCTAGCCGGGCCGCACCTGACGCCGCACCTGGCCTGCTGCACCTCGCCCGCCGCGCGTAAACCCCTACCCCGTGACGCCCCGCCATTCCGGGCGGCTCGCGTCCCGCTCCGCTGCATCGTCGCGCTCCACCGAGCCCCGCCGGGCCTGCGTTTCGAGCCGCTGCCCCGCCATCGGGCCCTCAGCGTCCCGCGACGCGCCTATGATCGACATGATCGCCGTCTGATAGCACGCATCAGCGCCGGACCATCTTCCGGCTTTTTTGCAGTGCTATCGTGCTGGCTGGATGGCGATCTACGTGCGCGAGGCCGGGCGGTCTCGACCCCTGCGTAACGCGCGCCTGATCCGCAATGTCGACTGGATTCATCATGACAACGCACACCATCCGCTTCTGTCACCCTCATGGCGTCCGCGCATTCGGCGGCGCTGCCCACGCGCCCCGCCCCGGGCCCGCCACCGCCACCGCCACCGCCACCGCCACCGCCACCGCGACCGCGCGGCGCGTGCCCGCCCGGCCCGGCCCGCTGCCGTCCACCGTCGCCGCCGTCGCCACTGCGCCCGCCAGCCCGCGCCGCGCAGCGCGCACCGGCCAACCGGGAGCGTGCTGATGGAACCCTGGCTTGGCGATCTTCAGCAACTGCTCGCGCACGGCGAGGCGGCCGTGCTCGTGACCGTCGCGCACACCGACGGCTCCGCGCCGCGCGAAGCCGGCACCAAGATGCTCGTGACGCGCGACACCGCGCGCTACACGATCGGCGGCGGCCATCTGGAATGGAAAGCGATCGAAATCGCGCGGCATCTGCTGAAAGACGGCGCGCACGTGCCCCACGCGCGCAAGCTCGAGCGGCTCTCGCTCGGCCCGAGCCTCGGCCAGTGCTGCGGCGGCGCGGTGGTGCTCGCGTTCGAGCGGCTCGACGTGGGCGACCTCGGGTGGATCATGTCGCTCGCGAAGCGCGTCGCGGCAGGCGCCGCGACCGTGCGTAGCGTATCATTCGGCCCCTCGCCGGGCGCCCCGCTGCTGAGCGAGCCCGAGCCGTCGGCCGCGCGCGCCGATTGCCTGCTGTGGGAAACCGGCGGCGTGTCGCTGATGACCGAAACGATCGCGCCGTACGCGTTCCCCGTCGTGCTGTTCGGCGCCGGACACGTCGGCGCCGCGCTCGTGAAGGTGCTCGCGACGCTGCCGTGCAGCGTGCGCTGGGTCGACCGGCGCGACGCCGCGTTTCCGCCGCCCGACGTGCTCGCCGGCATCGGCAACCTGACGATCGACGCGCGCGACACGCCCGAGGAAGCAGTCGACGCCGCCCCGCCGCAGAGCTACTTCGTCGTGATGACGCACGACCACGCGCATGATTTCGCGCTGGCCGAGCGCATCCTGCGGCGCGGCGACTACGCGTACTTCGGGATGATCGGCTCGCACACGAAGCGCGTGCAATTCGACCACCGGCTCGCGGCGATCGGCATCGATCCGGCGCAAATCATGCGGATGCACTGCCCGATCGGCGTCGAAGGCATCGTCGACAAGGCGCCCGAAGTGATCGCGATCTCGGTGGCCGCGCAACTGCTGCAGGCCGTCGAAGCGAATGCGGCCGCGCAGGCTTCCCCTACTTTCTGACCGACCAAGAAAAACGCCATGACCCCGACATTCAAGGACAAGATTGCCCGTGCGCCGAAAGCCGAGCTGCACATCCACATCGAAGGCTCGCTCGAGCCGGAGCTGATCTTCGCGCTCGCGCAGCGCAACAACGTGAAGCTCGCGTACGACTCGATCGACGCGCTGCGCGCCGCGTATGCGTTCACCGACCTGCAGTCGTTCCTCGACATCTATTACGCGGGCGCAAGCGTGCTGCTCACCGAGCAGGATTTCTACGACATGACCGCCGCGTACTGCGAGCGGGCGCTCGCGGACAACGTCGTCCACACCGAGCTGTTCTTCGATCCGCAGACGCACACCGAGCGCGGCGTGCCGATCGCGACGGTCGTCGCGGGGATCGAGCGCGCGCTCGCCGACGCGGAGCAGCGCGGCCTGTCGAGCCGGCTGATCCTGTGCTTCCTGCGCCATCTGTCCGAAGAGGATGCGCTGGCGACGTTCGACGCCGCGCTGCCGCTGTTCGAGCAGTACAAGCATCGTCTGATCGGCGTCGGGCTCGATTCGTCCGAACGCGGCAACCCGCCGTCGAAATTCGCGCGCGTGTTCGAGAAGGCGCGCGCGCTCGGCCTGAAGCTCGTCGCGCACGCGGGCGAGGAAGGCCCGCCCGCGTATGTGTACGAAGCGCTCGACGTGCTGAAGGTCGACCGGATCGACCACGGCGTGCGCAGCATCGAGGACGCGGCGCTGGTCGAGCGACTCGCGCAATCGCGCATGGCGCTCACCGTCTGCCCGCTGTCGAACCTGAAGCTGTGCGTATTCGACGACATGGCGAAGCACACGCTGAAGGCGCTGCTCGACCAGGGCGTCGCGGTGACGATCAATTCCGACGATCCGGCCTACTTCGGCGGCTACGTCAACGACAACTATTTCGCGACCGTGGAAGGGCTGCGCCTGACCGACGCGGAAGTCCACGCGGTGATCCGCAACGGCTTCGAGGCCTCGTTCGTCGACGCGGCGCAGCGCGACGCGCTGACCGCGCGCCTCGACGCGTACTGGCACGCCGCCTGACGATGCACTCGACGAATGCGGACTGCCGCGGTCACGGCGACCGACCTTGAGGAGAGCTTTTCCGATTGATATCCGAGGCGGCGGGGGCCGTCGACCCCCCCCCCCCCCCCCCCCCCCCCCCCCCCCCCCCCCCCCCTTTTTCCCCCCCCCCCCCCCCCCCCCCCCCACCACTCCCTCCCCCCCCCCCCCCCCCCCCCCCCCCCCGCCG
>Ga0157367_1000131_pt1 | contig 37843 bp, 33 predicted proteins | sample AttbisABBM2_FD_113142 | JGI IMG/M metagenome (GOLD analysis project Ga0157367, IMG submission 113142) | Fungus gardens microbial communities from leaf cutter ant in Botucatu, State of São Paulo, Brazil - Atta bisphaerica ABBM2 | ecosystem: Host-associated > Fungi > Mycelium > Unclassified ... | reverse complement strand
TTCCTCGAAGGCGGCAAGCGCGTGTCGTACGGCGCGCGGGCGATCACGGCCGGCGGCCTGCTGTCGCTGCCGAAGACGGTGTTCCCGGGCGGCGCGCTGATCGGCGACGACGCGGGCTTCCTGAACGCGTCGCGGATCAAGGGCAGCCACGCTGCGATCAAGACGGGCATGCTGGCGGCCGATGCTGCGTTCGACGCGGTACAGGCCGGCCGTCAGTCGGACGAGCTCAACGCGTACCCCGACGCGTTCAAGCAATCGTGGCTGTACACGGAGCTGTACCGCGCGCGCAACTTCAAGCAGTGGATGGCCAAGGGCCTGTACCTCGGCACGCTGATGGTCGGGCTGGAACAGAAGGTGATGGGCGGCAACGTGCCGTGGACGCTGCACCACAAGCATGCGGATCGCGAGATGCTGAAGCCGGCGTCGCAGTGCACGCCAATCGAGTATCCGAAGCCGGACGGCAAGCTGACGTTCGACCGGCTGTCGTCGGTGTTCATCTCGAACACGAACCACGAGGAGCATCAGCCGGCGCACCTGACGCTCAAGGATGCGAGCGTGCCGGTGAACGTAAACCTGCGCACCTACGCGGGCCCGGAAGCGCGCTTCTGTCCGGCCGGCGTCTACGAGTTCATCAAGAACGACAGCAACGAAGATTGCTTGCAGATCAACGCGCAGAACTGCGTGCACTGCAAGACCTGCGACATCAAGGACCCGACGCAGAACATCGTGTGGGTCACGCCGGAAGGCGGCGGCGGGCCGAATTACCCGAACATGTGAACTTGAGATAGTTTCTACGCAGGTTCATCCTGATATGGACCGGCGCTTTGCTACCGGCCAACTTAACGACCAGCAAAATTGAATCGCCCGTCGCGCGGTAACTCAGACGGGCGTATTCTTTCCGGCGCGGCGCGGCGCCGGCTGGAGCAGAACTAGACTGTCAAGCGGCGACGCTCGGGATCATATGGCGCACGGTCCAGCACAGTACCAGCGACCTTCGCACCGCCGTCAGCGAGTTGAATCTGCAGTTGCGTATCCTTGACCGCCAATTCACGGGGGAGATACGCGAACGCATACGTTCTGCCAAGATGAAAACCCGGATCACCGGAAGTCACGACGCCCACCTCCTGACCGTTGTGCAACACCTTTTCTCCGTGAGCGATCGAATGGACCGCGCCAGTATCGATCAATTTGAGCCGACGCGACGTCCCGTTCGAAGCGATCTCCTCGAGGGCATCGCGACCGATGAAATCCCGGTCGTCGAAGCGCACCGTCCAGCCGAGTCCGGCGGAAAGCGGGTCGGTTTGTTCGTTAACGTCCAACCCATAGAGAAGGTAGGATTTTTCGATACGCAACGAACGCATCGTCTTCATACCGCACGGCCGGATGTCAAACCGCCTGCCTGCCTCGGCGACGCAATCCCACACGTACTCGGCATACTCGACGGGGAAGAACAACTCATATCCGAGTTCGCCGGAATATCCAGTGCGAGAAATTATCGCATCAGGCACTTCCGCGATATTGCCCCTCGTGAAATTGAAGTACTTCAGCGCCTCCGAGGAGATATTCGTATCGGTCAGGGACGACAGCAACTCACGTGACGCCGGCCCCTGAATGGAAAGATAGGCGTTGGCATAACCCAGGTTCGTGACGGTCACGTTCAGGCTGCAGGCCAAGCGGCTCACCGCCTCCACGACAGCCTGAACACGAGAAGGCGTGGGGGACAGCCAGAACTTGTCGCCGCTGAAGCGGAAGCAGGTGAGATCGTCGACGATCCCTCCTTTCTCAGTACAGATGGAGCTGTAGATGACGCCACCGTCCCGCATGCGCCGAACATCGTTCACAAGCGCGCGCGTGAGCAACGCCTCCGCGTCGCGACCTTTGATTTCCACGCCCACCTGGTAGTACACGTCGAACATTCCCACACGCTCGCGCACGGCCTTGTGCTCGTCCGCAATCGATGTGAAGAAGTTCGGCGTGGCAAAGCCTCCGCGGTCCTGCAACTTCGCGCCTGCGGCCACGAGCTTGTGATAGTACGGTGTGTGCTTGTTCATGTGACAGCCGTCATCGTCAGGTGAGTGCGTGGATCAGCGACGGCACGAGTTCGAAGAGGTCGCCTTCGATACCGTAGTCGGCGACACTGAAGATCGGTGCATCCGGATCCTTGTTGATCGCGACAATCACTTTCGAGTCCTTCATCCCCGCAAGATGCTGGATGGCACCCGAGATACCGACGGCCACATACAACTGAGGCGCGACGATCTTGCCTGTCTGACCCACCTGAACGTTGTTCGCTGCGTACCCCGCATCCACGGCCGCGCGCGAAGCACCGAGCGCCGCACCCAGCTTGTCGGCGAGCGGCTCCAGCACGCTCCGATAGTTTTCGCCGCTGCCGAGCCCCCGACCGCCGGACACGACGATCTGCGCTGTAGACAATTCCGGCCGCTCCGACTTCGTTGTCTCACGTCCGACGAACTGCGAGATGCCCTGATCCTCGCCGGCCAGGATCATTTCGATCGACGCATCTCCACCCGGTTCGGCCGCGTCGAATGCGGTCGCGCGCACGGTGACGACCTTGACCGGGTCAGTTGCCTGTACGGTCGCGATAGCGTTGCCAGCGTAAATGGGCCGCTCGAACGTATCTGCCGCGACGACGGCAGTAATCTCGCTCACCTGTGCAACGTCGAGCTTCGCTGCGACGCGCGGCGCGATATTCTTCCCATACGCTGTCGCCGGAACGACGACATGCGAATAATGCCGGGCCGGATCCCGCAAAACCGCAAGCACCGAAGCTTCCACGTTTTCAGCAAGCCCTTCCTCAAGCTGACGCGCATCTGCAAGCAGGACCTTGCCGACACCTGCAATCGTGGCCGCCTGCTCAGCGACCGAATGTGCGTTGTAACCGGCGATGAAAATCTCGATCGCGGCGTCAGCTAGTGATGCAATAGCTGATGCTGCCGTCATCGCGCTTAGCGTTGCTGCAGACAGGAATGTGTTGTCGTGATCCGCGATTACCAGAATTGCCATGTCTTCGTTCTCTCGTCAGTCGTTCAGAGCACCTTAGCCTCAGTGCGCAATTTCTCCACGAGCGTCTTCACGTCGGGCACCCGCACGCCGCCGGCGCGCGCCGGCGGCTCCGTTACCTTGAGCGTCTTCACCCTCGGCGTCACATCGACACCGAGCGCTTCCGGTGCAATCGTGTCGAGCGGCTTCTTTTTCGCCTTCATGATGTTGGGCAACGTCACGTAACGCGGCTCATTGAGGCGCAAATCCGTCGTGACCAGCGCCGGGAGTGTCAGGCTCAATGTCTCCGTTCCACCGTCGACCTCCCGCTCGACGGTGGCGCGCCCGTCGACCACGGTCAACTTCGACGCGAACGTCGCCTGTGGCCATCCGGCCAGCGCCGCCACCATCTGGCCGGTCTGGTTCGAGTCGTCGTCGATGGCCTGCTTACCGAGAATGACGAGCGCCGGCTGCTCCTTGTCGATGACCGCCTTCAACAGTTTGGCGACCGCGAGCGGCTGCAGATCCTGGTCGGACTCGATGAGTATTGCCCTGTCCGCGCCTATCGCAAGCGCAGTGCGCAATGTCTCCTGGGACTGGGCCGTACCCGCCGAGACTGCCACCACCTCGCTCGCGACACCGGCTTCCTTCAGCCGCACGGCCTCCTCGACAGCGATCTCGTCGAATGGATTGATCGCCATCTTGACGTTGTTCAGATCCACGCCGGTCTCGTCAGCCCGCACGCGCACCTTCACGTTCGAATCGACCACCCTCTTGATGCCCACTACTATCTTCATACATCGATCCTCTCAGTCGTTCGCCCGGCGCATGGTTTGCCGCGGGCCATCCATCACGTCAGAATGCTGCGGATACCGGCACACCGTGAATCCGGCATGCGGCCTGATACGTGTTTGCCAGCAGGCACGCGATCGTCATCGGGCCGACACCGCCCGGGACGGGCGTCAGATGCCCGGCCACCGAGTACGCCTCGTCGAACGCCACATCGCCTACCACGCGGTCACCGCTGCCGTCGGCTCTCCTCACGCGGTTGATGCCAACGTCGATCACACAGGCGCCGGGTTTGATCCAGTCGCCCCTGATCATCTCCGGGCGCCCGACCGCAGCCACCAGAATGTCCGCCGTACGCGTCAACGCCGCCAGTTCACGGGTGCGCGAATGCGCGATCGTGACCGTGCAATGGTTCGCGAGAAGCAACTGCGCCATCGGTTTGCCGACGATGTTCGAACGCCCGACGACGACAGCATGCAGTCCCGCGACATCCCCAAGCGCGTACCGGATCAGCAACATCGAACCTGATGGCGTGCACGGCACGATGCCGCCCTCCCCATTCGCCACCCGGCCGACGTTCTCCGGATGAAATCCGTCGACGTCCTTGCTCGGTGCGATGCTTGCGATAACCGCCTTTTCCGAGATGTGTCCGGGTAGCGGAAGTTGCACGAGGATGCCGTGTACCGCGGGGTCGTCGTTCAGACGAGCGATCAACCCGAGCAACTCGGCCTCGCCGACCGTCGCGTCCAGCTTGTGCTCGAACGAGCGCATTCCGGTTTCAACGGTCTGCCGCGCCTTGTTACGAACGTAGATCTGGCTGGCGGGATCTTCCCCGACCAATACCACGGCCAGTCCCGGCGTCACGCCATGTTCGTCCTTCAATTGCGCGACGGATATCGCAATCCTTTCTCTCAATGTTTGGGAAAAGGCCTTCCCGTCAATCAGATGTGCTGCCATTCGTCGTCCTGTGCTCCAGCGCTTGCCGCGCGAAATTACGAAAACACGATCGTCTTGTTGCCGTCGAGGAACACTCGCTCTTCCAGATGCAGCCGCAACGCGCGAGCGAGCACCTGACATTCGACGTCCCTGCCCATGGCCTGCATCTCGGCAACCGAATAGCGGTGATCGATGCGGCGAATATCCTGCTCGATGATCGGACCTTCGTCGAGATCGCCGGTCACATAGTGCGACGTCGCGCCGATCAGCTTCACGCCACGCTTGTGCGCTTGTGCATAGGGCGACCCTCCCTTGAAGCTCGGCAGAAACGAGTGGTGGATGTTGATGCAGTTGCCGTGAAGCTCGCGGGCGATTGCGTCGCTCAGAATCTGCATGTATCGCGCCAGCACGACCAGATCGGCATTCGTTTCTGCAATGATCGCGCGCAATGCCGCCTCCTGGTCGAGCTTGGTCTCGGGAGTGACAGGCAGATGATGAAACTTCAAGCCATAGCGATCCGCGATCGGCTTCAGCGTGTCGTGATTCGACACGATCGCCGCGACATCCATGTTCAGCTCACCCGCTTCCCAGCGATACAGGAGATCACGCAAGCAGTGATCGAACTTGGAAACCATCAGAATTACGTTGCGTCGACGATCGCTCCGGCGGATCGACCACTCCATCGTGAAGCGCTCGGCCAACTTGTCGAAGCCGAACAGCATGTCGCGATCGTCGCCGGCGATCTCCCCATTCGCCTGGAAGACACAACGAAGGAAGAAACGCTGCGTCTCTTCGTCGTCGTACTGCGACATCTCGTTGATGTAGTAATCGTGCGCCGCGAGGTAGCCACTGATCGCCGCAACGATACCGACCGTCGCGGGACACGTGACGCGCAACACATAAGTATTCGGAAGTTTGGTGGTAAAAGTCATGTCGTTTCTCGCTAGTCAATACACCTGTTCGATACCGTTCGTGCGTCTGCTAGATCACTGCGCGTTCACGCAGGAATGACGCGATGCGTTTCGGTTCGCCGAGTTCGCGTCCATACGAGGCGCCGGAATACACGGCGGCTGCGACAGTCGCCGGAGCCAACGCATCGCCGATCAGCGTCGCCGACTCGATGCCAGCATCACCCCATTCACGGCTGCGCATATCCAGCGCATCCTTCAGCTTTCGGTTCGGTTCTCGAAGCGTCACGGGTATCAAGGTGCCGCAAGGAATCGACAAATTTTTTCTTCCATTGGACAGGTGCAACGTCCCTTCGCCGAGTTCCGTGATCTTGCACTTGGTGATGCATGTGATGCCGGCGTCTTCCAGACGCTCCTCGAGCCTACGGAGCTCCAACGTGTAATACGACCACTGCGATACGTCCGCGAGCGGTGTCACGAGCGTGACGTCGAAACCTGCCGACCTGAGCCATTCCGCCACCGCATGGCCGACGTAATAATGGTCATCGTCGTACACAACGACCGGGCCCGAGACGGGCGCGCCGCGGATCACGGCCTCGGGGGACAGCACGGATACGCCGTCATGCAGCGCGATGCCATTCGGCGTGGCTGGTCCTACGCCGTCAGTCCGCCAAGTCGCGCCTGTCGCGATGACGACACGCCGGGCACCGAATTGCAGGATGTCGTCGACATCGACCGGCGAACTTCGGTAAATGTCCACGTTGCTCATCCGTTCGAGTTGATAGATCCGGTGATCGCGCACGCGCATCAATGTCTGGCAGCCTGGCAACTGAGCTTCCCAGCCAATGCGTCCACCCAGGTATTGCTCGCGTTCGACGAGCGACACCTCCACTCCGCGCCGTGCCAGCGTCAATGCTGCTTCGAGACCTGCCGGACCGGCGCCGACGACTAACGCCGATTCAACGCGTCCAATCGGGTTGAGCTTCTCGGGATGCCACTTCTTGCGCCACTCCTCGCCGATCGTCGGATTCTGCGTACAGCGAATTGGCACGCCATACATCTCGGTCGACGCGCACACGTTGCAGCCTATGCATTCACGAATCTCGTCAATACGACCGGTCCGGATCTTCTCCGGAATGAACGGGTCTGCAATGGAAGGCCTTGCCGCACCGATGAAATCGACGAGGCCTTGCTTGATGCGCGACACCATTGCATCGGGTGACGTGAATCGGCCCACCCCGACGACCGGCTTGCTCGTCAGTTTCTTGACGAAGCCGATGTAGTCGTCCTGGAAGCCTTCTTCGGCAAAGCGAGCGGTTGACGAATCGAACGACCACGGACTCACGTTCACGTCCCAGAGATCCGGCAATTCGCCCAGCGCCTCAATGACTGCACGCCCTTCTTCCATCATGGAAATGCCGCCGGAGAAGTCATGCACCGCGAAACGCACCGCAACGGCGCAACGTCCCGCAGCCTCTTCGATCGAGTCCTCGATCAGTTCCTTCAGCAGCCGCATGCGGTTCTCGAGCGAGCCACCGTACTCGTCCGTCCGCTTGTTGTAGCGCCTGGACAGGAAGTGCAACGGAAGCGCCCTGTCATGCGCCGCATAGACGTAGACGACATCGTATCCGGCCTCGATCGCACGTCCGACCGCGCACCGATGAGCCGCACGGAAATCGCGAATGTCGTCGATCGTCATCGGCATGGATTGCGTCGGCACATACGCGGACGTGCACTTCAGGCTCTCCGGCCCGAGCGAAGGGGTGCGGCTGTACAGATTGCGCGCGCCGAGCCCGAGATGCGCGAGCTCTATCGCAGCAAGTGCGCCATGCTTGTGGATTTCGCCGGTCGCCAATCGATGACATGCAATGTCGTGATCGTCCCAGAGGCGATCGTTCTGATGCCCCATCATGTCGGACGTCTCGTCGATCTCACAGACACCCGTGCAGACAACTGCCCAACCGCCCTCCGCTTTCATTGCGCGAAGTGCCGCAGTCGCATGCGGCTGCGCGAAGCCCATGCCGGCGCTGTGGGCGACTGCGAAGAAGCGGTTCTTCGCAGTCACCGGACCGATCTTGACCGGGGTGAACAACAGTCCGTATCGGCTATCGACCATCTCGTCCGTCATGCTGACCCCGGCAGTAAGTTATTCGACCGCATCGGTACTCCACTTTTCGATTCTGTCGTCAAGACTTCAACCGCTCGCTTGTCGGGTCGTAGAACGACGCAAATTGCAATTCGATCGGATAGCGCGTGCCAGCCACTTCGACCTCGAAGCCGCCCTCCTTCAGATAATCCGCTGTCACGCCGCCCTTTTTACGCACCGAGACCATGCCGAGCGATGCACCGACCCGGAACCCCCAGGCCCCCGACGTGACGTAACCGACGATCTCGCCTGCCTTCCACACCGGTTCGTTGCGCATCAGGTACGGCCCCTCCTCGATCGTCGCACCCGGGATACGCGCATTGGCGAGCCGGCTCTCGATCGGCCCGGCCGTCAGTTGCCTGGCTAGCGCCTCCTTGCCGACGAATGGCGTCGGTTTGCCGAGCGCTACCGCGAAGCGCAGCCCTGCCTCGAACGGCGTGTCGTCTTCTCCGATGTCGTGTCCGAAATGCACGAAGCCCTTCTCGAGTCGACAGTGCCCCATCGCGAAGAAGCCGGCATGGCGCAAACCGAACAGCTGACCGACTCGCTGGATCTCGCTATAGACGTGCCGGCAAAGATCCGTGGACGGATAGATCTCGTACCCCAGTTCGCCGAAGAACGAGCGGCGCAGCACCCAGGCGCGACCGTATCCGATATCGATTTCCTTGGCTGCGCCGAACGGCAGCGCGGCATTCGACAAATCGGCGTCGGTCAGCAACTGGAGAATGTCTCGTGATTTCGGTCCGGTGACGGAAAACATGCCGAACTGGCTGGTCACATCGAAGATCGATACATCGAGTTCCGCCGGGACACGCGATTTGAACCACGCCCGATCGCGTTCCTGGCTCGGATGGCCGGTCACGATGAAGAATTCCGTGTCGGACTGACGTGTGATCGTGATGTCTGCCTCGATACCGCCACGCTCGTTCAGCCATTGCGTATAGACCGACTGGCCGACCGGCACGTCGATTTCATTTGCCGAAACGGTATTCAATGCTTCGACGGCATCACGACCGGTCACGAGGAGCTTCGCGTAGCAGCTCTGGTCGACGAATACTGCGGCGTCACGTGCCGCAAGGCACTCCCTTTCAACGTAGGGGAACCACGCCTGGTGGCCGAAGCTCGCCTCGTGCTGCAAGCCTGCGTCACCATCCGCGTAATAGAGCGGAATCTCCCAGCCGACGCGCTCACCCATCACCGCGCCTGCGGAGACCAACCTGTCGTGCACCGGCATGTGCCGCACGCCCCGTGCAGTTTCAAACTGATGGCCTGGCCAATGGAGCGTCATGTGCAGGCCGATCGATTCCACCATGCGCTCGCGCAGGTACCGTGTATTCGACTGAAAACGCATGGCGCGCTGCGCATGGAGCGTCCCCATGCCGACCGGCGGCAGCCCTTGCATGATCCATTCGGCAATCACCTTGCCTGCACCGCCGGATGACAGAATCCCGTTCGAGTTGTAGCCGGCGGAAATGAACAGCCCGCCAATGTCCGCGGTCGGCCCCATATAAGCGCGGCCATCCGGCGTAAAGCTCTCCGGTCCGCAGAAGAACAGCTGGATACCGGTATCCGCGAGTTGCGGCACGCGAGCGAACGCCTTCTCGAGCACCGGCTCCATATGTTCCAGATCGGGCGGAATCTCGTCGAACGAGAACGAGGACGGAATCTCGCCGGATGGCGGCCACGCCTTGCCGGCAGCCTCGAATCCGCCGATGAGCAGTTTCCCTGCGTCTTCCTTGTAGTAGACGCGCTCGTCCGCGACGGTCAGAACAGGCGTGGTCCGAGCAAGACCGGGCATGGTCTCGGTCACGATGTAAAAGTGCTCCGCCGCATGCAGCGGCACACTCACGCCGAAGCGCTTCGCGAATTTGTGGCTCCACATGCCGCCGGCCAGCAGCACGCGTTCGCAGGCGATATCGCCTTTCGCCGTCCTCACACCGATGACCTTTCGATCACGAATGATCAGGTCCTCGACCGGGGTATTCTCGAACGCCAGTGCACCGCGTAGTTTCGCGCCCTTGATCAGCGCGGTGGTCACGTCGAGCGGATTCACTTGCCCGTTGGATGGCACGATCATCCCACCGAGAACGTCGTCGACACGCAGCAGCGGCCATGCTTCGCGAATCTGGTCGGGCGTCAGATAGTGCGCCGGCACGCCAAGCCGCTTTGCGGCCGAAACTGCGCGCTTGACCAACTCGTGTCGCTGCGGCGTGAGCGCAATCGTCATCGAGCCGTTTTCCTTGTAGCCCGTGCCTTGACCGGTCTCCCCCTCCAGCGACTTGAACAGATTCGTCGTGTATTGAGCGAGTTCGGTTTGTGCTTTCGAGTCGCGCAACTGGCCGACGATGCCCGCGGCATGCCAGGTCGTGCCCGACGCGAACTTGTCTCGCTCGAGCAGGACTGCCCCATCGACACCGGCTTTGGCAAGGTGATAAAGCGTCGATGCACCGATAATTCCGCCGCCGATGACGACAACCGGGGCATGTTCAGGAAGCCTGTCCGTCATTCTCAATACTCCGCAGTGCCAGAACCGACGCACAATTCACGAGTCGGGTCTGGTTTGAACAAATAGTCGTTATGCGCATGCTTGCGCAGCTTGCCGACTGCCGGCATGAATCTTTCCATCTGCGACCCACTGATCGAAAACACGCAGTGCCTCGTCCACGAAGGTGTCGTCGTTGATATGGCAGTCCATCTCGACGAGCTCGACCGGTGGCTTGATCGCGGCTTTCACTTCGTCGACGAATGCCGAGAGTCCTTCAGGATCGTGCAGCGGCTGGCCGGGCCGGTCCCATTGCTGGATGCCGCGCGCAGGCAGCAGGAACGTCGTCGGGCCGCTCGCCTTGTTGACTTTTTCCGCAAGTATTCGGGCCGCAGCCCGGCGCTCATCGGACGTCATCGCGACTGACGCAATCAGACGGTTGTGTGCGTGGTAAGGACGCGCCTCATACACCTTCGGAAGCGGCTTCCATGTCTGGACATCGATCATGTCGCTCGCGCCCGGAGAGACGATCTGCGGGATGCCGAGCCGACCCGCCGCCTCAAGGCGGCTTGGGCCGGCGGTCACGACCGACCCGTGAACTTCATTGCTCAATTCGCAAAGCGCGAAGTCGAAGACGGCGACGAACTCATGCTGCGCGATCAACGCTTCCATCGCGCGTCCGCCCATTCCCGTGCAATGAAAGACGACGGGCTCGTAACCCCTCGTCTCGAGCTCCGCCGTGAGGCGAACCATGTAACTGAGGCAGGACTTGCCGAGTGAGCCGATCGCCACCTTCGGGCGCGCCGGATCCGACAACACGATCGCGCGACAGGCTCCGAGCACTGCACCGGACGCTTGGCTGAGCACCGCTTTGCAGACACCGTTGAGACCGTACAGTCCACCGGCCCAAAGAATCATCATCAGATCCGGTGCCAGCCGTTCGGGCGGAATCAGGTGTGAATACGCGACTGTCGAGACGACGAATTTCGGCAAACCGAGCGGCAACGCGGCGGTGACATCCAGCGCCAGATCGGTTCCCATCGTTCCTCCCAGCGCAAGTACGCCGTGAATTTGCGCCGATTTGTAACGCTCGAGCGCAATCGCGACTGCCCCCTGCGCCATCGCAGACATCGCCTCGTTCTCGTCGCTGCTCGCTGCGATTTCCTCCAGTGTCTTGCCGGCCGCGTCGGCTACCTCCCGATTGGTAATCTCCGGCACGAATGACGCCTTGCCAAGTACGCCCACATCCATCACCTCGGCGTTCGCGCCTTGCGCCTCGATGCACCATTTCATGAACAGCAGTTCTTCGGCCTTGGTATCGGCCGTGCCGATGAGCAGAACGTTCAGATTCCCGGCCATGACGGTCAGCCCTCCACGGCCTTGAACGATGCTTCGAGCGTGTCGCACAGAAAATCGATCTCCTGTCGACTGATCGTCAGTGCCGGCGACAGAATGATGTTCGGGCCCGAGGTGCGGACTATCACGCCGCGCGCATATGCTTCGCGCGCCACCTGCGTCACCTCCTTTGCGCCACGACCGAACGCGGCCTTCGTCTTCTTGTCCGCGACCATTTCGAGACCCGCCATCAGCCCGATGCCGCGGACATCGCCGATCAACCGTGATTTGCGGCCGAGGTCCGCGAGCCGCTCGAGCAGATATTCACCTTGCACCGCGGCATTTGCCGCGATGTTCTCCCGCTCGATGAGATCCAGGGTAGCAAGCGCCGCAGCAGCCGCAACGGGATGAGCGCTGTACGTATAGCCATGCGAAATCGCCGCCATCGAAGCGTCGCCCGACCGGAAAGCGTCCGCTACCTTCTGCGAAATGGCTGTCGCGCCGAGCGGCACGTAGCCCGACGAAATGCCTTTCGCCAAGCACCACATGTCTGCCTTGACGTTCCAAAGGCGCGTACCAAACAGGCGCCCGGTGCGGCCGAAGCCGGTCACCACCTCGTCGGCAATGAGGAGCACGCCGTACTTGTCGCAGATTTCGCGAACCAGGGGCCAGTAGTTGGGCGGAGGAACGATCACCCCGCCAGCACCCTGTACCGGCTCGGCAATGAACGCGGCAACCGTGTCCGGGCCCTGGAACAGGATCTCGCGCTCGAGCAACTGCGCGCAGATCTCGCCGAGCTTGATCGGATCCTCCGTGTACGGGTTGTGATAGACCCACGGCGTGTCGATATGGAAGCACCCGGGCAGGAGCGGCTCGTACGGCCGGCGGAAATTCGTGTTGCCATTCACGCTCATCCCGCCGAAATGCACGCCGTGATAGCCCTGCTTCAGCGAGATGAACTTGGTGCGGTCCGCCTGACCCTTGATCTTCCAGTATTGGCGAGCCAGCTTCAGTGCACCCTCGACCGCGTCGGAGCCGCCACTTCCGAAAAACACCGAAGCGACACCGTCCTCCTCCATCATCCCGACGATCCGTGCGGACAGTTCGATCGCACGCGGATGGGTCGTGCCGCGGAAGGTGTTGTAATACGCCAGTTCGTCGAGTTGCGCCACGATCGCGTCGCGAATTTCCGTGCGACCGAATCCGAGATTGACGCTCCACAGGCCGCCGACGCCGTCGAGCAGCTTGTGGCCATCCGCGTCCCACACCCAGCTACCTTCTCCGCGGGTAATGATGTCGGGCGGCGTATCGATCATCGCCTGCGGATGAGCCATCGGGTGCCACAGATATTTCGCATTTGCGGCCTTGAGCTCGTCGGTTGTCATCCTGGTCATGCCAAATCCTCCACGGGTAAGTTGAGCCGCGTGGCGATCGCGGCGATATTTCCGTCGATGTCTCTCAAATCGAAGTACTGCACCTGCAGTCCGGCCTTCACTGCGCCCACGACGTTTCGCATTTGGTCGTCGACAAAAAGCACGTCCTCCGCAGACGCCTTCAGCGCGTCAATGGCCATCCCGTACGCGCGACGATCAGGCTTCAGAATGCCGGTATGCGTTGCATCGATAATGGCCGCCATATCCTTGAGAATCGACATCCCGGACAAGAACTCGGGTCCGTAGAAGAGCTCGAGTTCGTTCGACAGGATGCCGACCGGGATGCCGTTGGCCCGCGCGCGCCGGACCAGCTTGACCATGGCCGGACGTACGACTGCGTTCGGATCCGTTTGCCGCGTACGATTCAACATCGCACGCACCGTCCAGTCGCGTTCGCCAATTGCGGCGCCGATCTCGCGGGCGCGGATCGCCCAGTAGTCCCGCTCGGTAATGTCGTCGCGCTGCATCGACTGCCACAGAATGTCGGTGGACGAGTCGATCGGGCCCAGCCATGTGAGCGTGCCGGCTGGCAAACCGAGCGTCCGCTCGGTTTCACGGTGACGTTCGAATGGCGAAACACTGATCACGCTGCCGAAATCGAGGAGCAACGCCTTGGGGCGCTTTTGCGGAATCGACGAGCCCCGCTGATCGACGGCACTCCGCCCGATGAGATTGGAAAGATCGTTCACGATTGCGCAACCGAGATGAGTTTGAGGTCCGTGTAGCCGAGCAAGCCCTCGAGACCGCTTTCGTGCCCGAGCCCGCTCTCCTTGACGCCACCGAAGGGCGTTTCCGGCTGCGAGACGCCGAAGTGGTTGATCCCGACCATGCCCGCGTCGAACGCCGCGGACAGCCGATGTGCGTCGTCGAGGAGATTCGTGAACGCGTAAGCGGCGAGCCCGACCGGAAGACGATTTGCTCTCGCTATGGCGTCGTCGAGATCATCAAAGACGTCGAGCACCGCGATCGGACCAAATGGCTCTTCGTTCTGTACGCGAGAATCCAGCGACGCATGCTCGATGACCGTCGGCTCGAAAAAGAACCCGGCCCGCGCGACGCGTTTTCCGCCACACGCGATCGTTGCGCCGCGTGCTGCTGCATCCTCGACGAATGCCTGCATTTCGAGCACGCGCCGATTGTCGATCAGCGGCCCGAACTGCACGCCCTCCTCGAGACCTGCGCCGATCTTGAGCGATGCCGCACCTTTTACAAAGGCATCACGGAATGATTCGTACTGGGACCGATGCACAATGAAGCGAATCGGCGACGCGCACACTTGCCCTGCATTGCGGAATTTCGCGGGTACCGCCAGCTTGGCGGCTTTCTCGCCGTCGTAGTCCTGACAGACGATGACGGGCGCATGTCCGCCCAACTCGGCGGTATAACGCTTGACGTGGCTCGCCGCCTGTTCTCCGAGCAGCTTTCCGACACGTACGGACCCGGTGAACGAGATTTTCGCTATGTGCGGGTTGGCGATGAGCGTCGACGAAATGAAGGCGGGATCGCCAGTCACGAGGTTGACTACGCCCGGCGGAATGCCGGCATCCACGAAGCATTGCACGATCGCCATGCAGGTCGCAGGTGTTTCCTCGGCCGGTTTGATGACGACACTGCATCCGGCCGCGAGCGCACCGCCCAGCTTTCGCGACGGCAAGTTCGCCGGAAAATTCCACGGCGTAAATGCGGCGACTGGTCCTACTGGAACGCGCGTAACGGTCTGGCTCAACACATTCGCCAGCCGAGGCGGCACGCCGCGTACCGGGAGCCGTTTGGCTTCTTCTGCAAGGAAATCGATGATGTCGGCCGACAGCGTCACTTCCCGATGCGCCTCGGCCAGAGGCTTGCCCTGTTCCAGCGTAAGGACCTGTGCGATCTCCTTCGCACGTTGGCGCAACAGGGCAGTTGCAGCCGCAATGATCCTGAACCGGTCGAGCGGCAACATGCCCGACCACCGCTTGAAAGCGCTGTGCGCAGCATCAGCGGCCCTCGCGATTTCGCGTTCACCGGCAATCGGGAGTTGACCGAGCACTTCTCCGTCCGCTGGATTAAGGACCGGGATGAAGCCTTCTTCGGTTCGGTCCATCCACTGGCCACCGATGAGAAGTTTGAGTTGCGGATATCCGAGCACCTTCGTTCACGAGTGCATAGACAAGCCGCTCGACGATCTCCGCGTCCGGAATCACACGCCGCTCCAGACCGATTTCTCGGGATTGCCGGACGATCATGTCGTTGACAATCGGCGACGGATACGCCTTGCGATCGCCCGCCTTGTAGTCGTACCAGCCCGCACCGGATTTCTGGCCGAACCGCCCCATCTCACAGAGCAGATGGGTGGTCTTTGAATAGACGATATCCGGCCTTTCCACGGCATGGCGCTTGTGGATCGCCCAGACGATGTCGTTGCCGGACAGGTCGAGCATGCGGAACGGGCCCATCGCAAAGCCAAACTTCTCGATTGCACGATCGATCTGCTCCGGTAACGCGCCCTCGTCCAGCAGATAGCCTGCTTGGCGCAGGTACTGATTGATCATCCGGTTACCAATGAAGCCGTCGCACACACCGGATACCACCGCCGTCTTGCCGATCTTCCTGGCGAGACTCATGACTGTCGCCAGCACGTCATGGGCGGTCTTCTCACCTCGTACGACCTCGAGAAGTTCCATCACGTTGGCCGGACTGAAGAAATGCATACCGACCACGTCGTGAGGCCGCTTCGTGAACGCGGCGATCTTGTCCACGTCCAGCGTCGAGGTATTCGATGCCAGGATGGCTCCATGCTTTGCGACACCATCCAGCGCTCGGAACACGCTTTCCTTCACGCTCATTTCCTCGAACACCGCTTCAATAATGAGGTCGGCGTGCCGGAGGTCGTCATAGGAGAGCGTCGGTGTCAGAAGGGACATACGCTGCTCGACCTGTTCCTGCGTGAGCTTGCCCTTTCTGGCGTTGTCGTCGTAGTTTTTGCGGATCGCCGCGACACCGCGCTCGAGCGCGTCTTGCCGGGTCTCCAGAATCGTGACCGGAAGGCCCGCACTGAGAAAGTTCATCGCAATGCCGGTTCCCATCGTGCCCGCGCCGACGACAGCCACTTGCGTTACCGTCCGCGCAGGTGTGTCGGGCGGCAGGTCAGGAATCTTCGCGGCGGCACGTTTTCCGAAGAAGGCGTGACGAAGCGCGCGGGATTCCGATGTGTTCATCAGTTCGATGAACAGCTTGCGTTCGAATTCGATCCCTTCGTCGAAGGCTTGCTGCACGGAAGCCTGCACGGCGTCGACACATTTGAGCGGCGCCGGAAAGTTGCGGCTGGCAGCTGCAACCGTATTGCGCGCGAATTGCAGGAATCCGTCCGGATTGACATGCTCGATGCGGCGATCCCGCAGCCGCGGCAGTGCGTTCCGGTCCGCAGCCTGTTGTGCAAACCGCACCGCGCCGGCCAGCAGGTCGCCCTCGACGACCAGATCGAACAGGCCGGTGTCTGCCAGTTTTTCCGACCGTACGATTCGGCCGGATACGATCATGTCGAGCGCTGCCTCCAAACCGACGGCCCGCGGGAGACGCTGCGTCCCCCCTGCTCCCGGAAGAACGCCGAGCTTCACTTCAGGTAGTGCAATCTGCGCACCCGGCGTGACAACACGAAAATGGCAACCCATTGCCAACTCCAGCCCACCGCCCATGGCCACCGAATGGATGGCGGCGACAACCGGCTTGGCGCTGGATTCGATCGCTCGTATGACCGTATGAATGCTCGGTTCCTGCGTAGCTTTCGGCGTGCCGAATTCCCGGATGTCCGCTCCGGCCGAGAAGCCGCTGTCTGCCCCAGTAATGACAACGGCCCGTACGCCCGCGTCGGCTGCTGCGGCGGCCATTGCCTCGACGATGGCGAGACGTGTCGCGTGCCCGAGCCCATTGACCGGTGGGTTATCGAGCGTGATAACCGCCACGTCGTCATGCACCCTGTAGTGCGCTGTCATGTTCGCTTCCTTTGAATGTGCGGCGCACGGGACGGGGTACCGTGCATCCAGGTTGAGCTATGTCGCCGCCAGTTCGATACAGACAGCGCGATTGGGTCCAAAATCAAATAATCATTCGAACGTTCGGTCTTTTTTAGCGGCGAACGCGAAATCCCTGTCGTACCGCTCATCTCGAGCGCCGATAACGGGCCAGTTCCATTCGCCCTATCTGATTGCGATGCACTTCATCCGGACCGTCCGCGATGCGCAGCGACCGCGCGGCAGCATAGGCGTGCGTCAGGAAGCGATCCTGCATTCCATATCCCCCGCAGGTCTGAATCGCCCAATCGATAACCGTGCAAGCCATGTTGGGCGCCGCCACCTTGATCATCGCAATTTCGCGTGCGGCCGCCTTGTTGCCGATCGTGTCCATCTTGTGCGCAGCATCCAGCACCAGTAAGCGCGTCTGGTCGATCGCGATACGTGCATCGGCAATGCGGTGCTGCGTCACCGTTTGGTCGGCAATCGGCCGCCCGAACGCAGTTCGCGACACGCTGCGTGTACACATCACTTCGAGTGCACGCTCCGCGAGACCGATCAAGCGCATGCAGTGATGGATACGACCGGGGCCGAGACGCCCCTGAGCAATCTCGAAGCCGCGCCCTTCGCCGAGCAGCATGTTCGTTGCCGGCACACGTACGTTCTCGAAGACGATTTCCGCATGCCCGTGCGGTGCATCGTCGAAACCGAGCACCGGCAGATGGCGAAGAATCGTCACGCCGGGGGCGTCGCGCGGCACGAGGATCATCCCTTGCTGACGATAGCGCTCTGCCGCGTCAGGGTCGGTCTTGCCCATGAAAATGAAGACCTTGCAGCGTGGATCGTTGGCGCCGGAAGTCCACCATTTCCTGCCATTGATCACGTATTCGTCACCGTCACGCACGATCGAGCTCTCGATGTTCGTTGCATCGGACGAAGCCACGAGTGGCTCGGTCATTGCGAACGCCGAGCGAATCTCGCCACGCAGCAACGGCTCGAGCCACGTCTTCTTCTGCGCCTGCGTGCCGTAACGAACCAGCACTTCCATGTTGCCGGTGTCGGGTGCCGAACAGTTGAAAACTTCCGGTGCCCACGGCACCCTGCCCATGATTTCGCAAAGGGGAGCGTATTCGGCGTTCGTCAGTCCCGCACCATGTTCCGAATCGGGCAGAAACAGATTCCACAAACCTTGTTCCTTCGCATGCGCCTTCAGCTCTTCAATGAGCGCGATCGGCTGCCAACGGTCGCCGTCGCAGACCTCTCGCTCGTAACGTTCCTCGTTGGGGTACACATATTGATGCATGAACGCCGAAATACGGCGCTGCAGGTCCTTAACTTTTTCCGAAGGCTCGAAGTTCATCTATTCCTCTTTCGAATTGCGGCCGGTGCTGCTGTCAAGCGGCCATCGCGCGTTCTGCGCAACCCCATCCCAGATCGCCCATCGCGGCAGCAAGTCTGCCGTGCTCGAACGCCTGATCGCCGCTTGCGTTACCGTCGAGCGCGCGCTTCATGATTCCTTGCCGAATCGCGGCTACACGAAAGAAGTTGTAGGCAAGGTAGAAGTTCCACTCACGTGTTCCGATTTCCTCAATGCCGGTACGGCGGCAGTACGCCGACACAAATTCAGCTTCATGCGGAATGCCCAGCGAAGCCTTGCCGGCGTCAGTCAAGTCCGCCAGTCCGCGCGAACCGGCCGCCGGCAAGTGCCACGCGAGGCAGAGGTAGGCAAAATCCGCGAGCGGATCACCGAGCGTCGAGAGTTCCCAATCGAGTACAGCGACCACCCGTGGCTCATCCGGCGCAAAGATCATGTTGTCCAGGCGAAAATCGCCATGAACCAGGCTCGTCCGTTCCGCGCCGGGAAGATGATGCGGCAGCCATTCGATCAATCGTTCGATGGACGCAATGTGGCGCGTCTCGGATGCGCGATACTGTTTGGTCCAGCGTGACACTTGACGCTCGAAATAGCTTCCGGTTCGCCCGAAGTCGCGCAGACCAAGTGCGTCGATATCGATCGTATGCAGCGCCGCCATGACACGATTCATTTCATCGAAAACCAGGCGGCGTTCGTTGGGCGTCATGCCCGGAAGGCTGGGGTCCCAGAGCACGCGGCCTTCCACATAGCTCATGACATAAAACTCGGCGCCGATTACCGATACGTCGTCGCAATAGCAGTGCGCATGCGCGACCGGCACCGCGGATCCGTTCAATGCACGTATCAGGCGATATTCCCGATCGATCGCGTGAGCGGACGGCAGTAGCTTGCCCGAAGGCTTGCGGCGCAGGACATAGCGGGCGGATGGCGTCGTCAGCAAATAGGTTGGATTCGACTGGCCTCCCGAAAATTGCGATGCTTCGAGTGGCCCGCTAAAACCACGCAAATTTCCGCCTAGCCACGATTCCAATCGCCGCACGTCGAAATCAGGGGCTCGCCTCATGGTGGCCTCTTGCGATCGAGTATCAGTGTTGCGTTTATCCATCACGTTATTGAAGCTTCGAGAAATCGGGACGACGCTTTTCCTTGAATGCGGCCAAGGCTTCACTGCACTCGTTCCCTGTCAATTGCTTGTCGATCGCATCGAATTCCGCATTCATTTGATCGATGACTCTCGTGCGCTCACTCATCAACCGTTTCGTCGCTCTGATCGCGCCCGGCGCCTTCGCAGCGATAACCTCCGCAATCGCCTTCGCTTCGGCTCGAAGCTGGTCAGCCGGCACCGATCGATTGGCGATTCCCCATTCCACGGCGGTCTGCGCATCGACAGAGCAGCCGAGCGCGATCATCTCGAACGCGCGAATGCTTCCGACCTGCAACGGAAGCAGGTAGCCCGACGCCGCTTCAGGAACGAGCGCCAGGTCGACAAACGGCGCGCTGAGTTGTGCGTCGTTCGCGACGATGACGTAGTCGCAATGCAACAGCATGGTGGCGCCGACACCAATGGCTTTTCCTTGTACGGCGGCCACGACAGGAATCTCCATCGTCGCCAGACATCGGAGAAACCGCGCACCGCGGCTCTTGCCGATGCCGTCACGAACTGCCTCAGCGGAGAATTCGCTCAGGTCGCTTCCGGCCGAGAACGTGTCACCATCAGATTGGATGAGGACGGCGTTCACGCGCCCGTAAGCGACGGCTGATTCGAGCGCATCCGCAAGCACGCCGTACATCGCTCCGGTCAACGCATTCTTCTTTTCCGGCCTCGATATCGTGAGGATCAGCACCCGCCCGTCAACTTTGACCTTTATGTCGTCCACGGTGAAATCTCCTGTTTCGCTATACCCATTCAGACTCGATCCGCTGCTCAAAATCGATATGAAATCCCAACAAAACCGATGATGGGATTGGCCGTGATTCGCGCCGTGTTGCTCAAAACGGTCGTTCCGTTGGCGCTGACTGCATCGAATTTTCCGGTCGTCTTTAGCGGGATGTAGGTGATCGATCCCAGCACGGACCATTTATCGTTGAGGCGATACGTCACGCCCGCCGTGAAGGCTGGGTTCCACGATGAGCTCGCCGATGCATCGACCCTTCCACCCGGTCCGGCAAACTGACTGAGCGCCCCGCTGAATGCGGGATGAACCTGGACGGAGCTGAACCACGTGTAATTCACGCCGACACCCAAGAACGGGCGCCACACACTGTCCTTTTTTCCAAAGTAATACTTCACGAACACTGTGGGCGCCCACACCCGTGCCGTCACCAACGGCTTCAGATCACCCACGGGCATTGCCGGCCCCTGAGGCCCAAGGGGGGTGGCGACGCCCTGGGAGAAAAAATTCAGCTTCGGGGGAAATCCCACGGCACTTTCGATCGCAATGTGCTCCGTTGCGAAGTAGGTAACGAGGAACTCTCCCGTGAAGGTGTTATGAATTTCCGCGCCTGTTCCAGGGGAAGTGAAAGTTCCGAACTGGGAACTGCTTTTCAGTTCTTGAGAGCTCGATTGCCTCATGTCGATCCACGCGGCGCCACCGGTTACCACAACGCTTCCCGCCTCCTGTGCGTACGCCGTACCCGCGAGACTGCACATCGAAATCGCCAGCGCGATCGAATTCAGTTGCTTCCTCATACTTCGTCTCCTCCGTTTTACGGCGACCTCAGCCCCGAAAGGTGCCGACCGGGCTCTCAATGGCCATTATTCGTCGGCATTTATTTAGTATCACGAATTACATAACGTACTTCTCCGGGTATTTCTGTCGATCGAAACTATCTCGCTTGACCGATCCGCAGCTATCCGCGGACCACCAGGTTCCCTACGACTGCTGAGCGCGCAGAAGATCGAGCGCCACGTCGACGATCATGTCCTCCTGCCCGCCAACCATGCGGCGTCGTCCCAATTCGACGAGGATGTCGACGGTCTTCAATCCGTATTTCCGAGCGGCGCTTTCGGAGTGGCGAAGAAAGCTCGAATAGACGCCCGCATAACCCAGCGCCAGCGTTTCGCGATCGACACGAACGGGCCGGTCCTGTAGTGGACGAACCAGGTCATCGGCAGCATCCATCAGGCTATAAAGATCACAGCCGTGGTTCCAGCCGAGTCGTTCGGCCGCGGCGATGAACACTTCGAGCGGCGCGTTTCCCGCACCGGCGCCCATGCCGGCAAGGCTGGCATCAACGCGGTCGCAGCCTTCCTCGACGGCGACGATGCTGTTGGCGACGCCGAGGCTCAAATTGTGATGGGCGTGAATGCCCGTCTCGGTCTCCGGCTTCAACACGTCCTTGAAGGCGCGAAAGCGCTCGCGTACGTCGTTCATTCCCAGTGCGCCGCCGGAATCGACGACGTAGCAACACGTCGCCCCGTAGCTCTCCATGAGCTTCGCCTGCTGTGCAAGGTCGCGCGGGTTGGTCATGTGGCTCATCATGAGGAAGCCCACCGCCTCCATCCCGAGCTCGCGCGCGTACTCGATGTGCTGTCTGGAGATGTCGGCCTCGGTGCAATGCGTGGTTACGCGGACAATACGAGCGCCAGCATCGTAGGCGTTGCGCAAATCGTGGATCGTGCCGATCCCGGGCAGCAGCAACGTCGCGACCTTCGCGTGCTTGACCGTTTCCGCCACCGCGGCAATCCATTCGAGATCGGTATGCGCGCCGAATCCGTAGTTGAAACTCGATCCTTGCAGCCCGTCCCCATGCGCCACCTCGATCGAATCGACTTTGGCTTCGTCGAGCGCTTTCGCAATCGCCGCCGCCTGTTGCACGCTGTATTGATGACGAATCGCGTGCGAACCGTCTCGCAGCGTCACGTCGGAGATATACAGTTTTTTGCCGAGTGTCATGCCGTGTTCCCCTAGGTCGTAGCATGGGCGACCATCTCGGCGGCCATGCGCTCAGCACAAGCCTTCGCCGCGGAGGTCATGATGTCGAGATTGCCGGCGTAAGACGGCAGATAATGCGCGGCGCCCTCCACCTCGAGGAACACCGAGGTTTTGAGCCCCGTCATACGCGCGCCCACACCCGGGATAATCAAGGGTGCATGGGCTTCTATCCGATCGAATTGCACGCGTTGCTTGAGGCGATAGCCAGGCACATAGCGATTGACGGCGGCGACCATGTCCTCGATCGACCGCTCAACGGCCTCTTCGTCGGCCGAATCGGACAGACAGTAAACCGTGTCACGCATGATGAGGGGCGGATCGGCCGGATTGAGAATGATGATGGCTTTTCCCTTTGCCGCGCCACCAACCTGCTCGATCGCTTTGGATGTCGTCTCCGTGAACTCGTCGATGTTCGCGCGCGTGCCGGGCCCGGCGGATTTGCTCGAAATCGACGCAATGATCTCGCCGTAATGCACTTTTGCGACGCGCGACACCGCTGCCACCATCGGAATGGTGGCTTGGCCGCCGCACGTCACCATGTTGACGTTTAGCGTATTGACGTGTGCGTCGAGATTCACGACCGGCACGCAGTACGGGCCGATCGCGGCCGGCGTCAGGTCGATCATGCGAACGTTGGGCTTGAGCCCCCGCAAGAATGCGTCGTTCTTCACATGCGCTGCCGCGCTCGTCGCGTCAAAGACGATATCGATGTCCGCAAACACCGGCAGGCGCGTCAGCCCCTCGACGCCTTCGTGCGTCGTCGCGACACCTATGCGTGCAGCACGCGCGAGACCGTCGGAAGCGGCATCGATGCCGACCATCGCACCCATCTCGAGATGATCACCGTGTCGCATGATTTTGATCATCAGATCGGTACCGATATTGCCCGAACCGATGATCGCGACTTTCAACTTGCCTGCCATGGATTCTCCCGCTCGTTAAAATCGATCGCCTACGCGGCGATACAGGAAACTTTGCCTAGCCCGGCGACTTCCAGCTGCAATGCGTCGCCTTCGCGTACAGGGAACATCGGCCCCAACGCACCCGACAGCACGACATCGCCGGCGCGAAGCGGATCACCGACTTGTTGCATCGTCTGGGCGAGCCACCAGGCTGCAAGAAGCGGATGGCCCAGACATGCGGCCCCATGCCCCTCCGAGACAAGCTCGTCCGTTTTCAGGAAGCGCATCTGGCAAGTGGCGAGATCGAGATCGGAAATGCGTTTCGGATCCGTGCCGAGGACATAAAGGCCGCACGAGGCGTTGTCCGCCACCGTATCGACGAGCGTGATGCTCCAGTTCTCGATCGCGCTGTCGACAATCTCGATCGCAGGCAACGCGTACTCGATGCCAAGCAGGAATTCGCCCCAGCTCAGCTCCTCGGTCAGGTCGCGCCCGATGACGAAAGCCACCTCGCCCTCGGCCTTGGGCTGAATCAGACGACTAACCGGAATGTCTGCGTCGCTGACAAACTCCATATCCGTGAACAGGACGCCGAAATCCGGCTGATCGACCCCGAGTTGTCGCTGGACCGCGACCGATGTCAGGCCCACTTTCTTCCCGCAAATTCGTCTCCCGGCGTCGATAGCCCGGTTCGTGTTGATCGCCGCTACCCGATACGCGTCGTGCAGGCTCTCGACCCCGAACGTTTCCGAAATCCTGGAAACGGGGATACGCGTACTACGGGCTTCGTGCAAGGCATCCGCGGCTTGCTGAATAGAAGAATTAGCCATACGTCCAAACCTCATCAACCAAGATCTCCGGCGCGGACTGGCGTTCGTTTCGCAGCCGTGGAATAGGTGGTGTGTTTCATCAATAAGCTTCGAAATTCAGGCCGTCGGCAATCGATGCTCCTTGAACTGCTCCCGCAGTGCGGTTTTTTGAAATTTCCCGGTCGCGGTCATGGGCATGGCGTCGACGAAAACCACATCGTCCGGAACCCACCACTTCGCAACCTTTCCTTCAAAAAACTGCAGCAATTCATCTCGACTGACATTCGCGCCGGCTTTTTTTACCGCGACCAACAATGGACGCTCGCCCCATTTCGGATGGCGCACGGCAATGCACGCGGCCATATGTACCGCCGGGTGAGCCGCTGCGATGTTCTCGATGTCTATCGACGAGATCCATTCACCTCCGGATTTGACGACGTCCTTGCTGCGGTCGGTGATCTGCATGTAGCCGTCGGCGTCAATCGTCGCGACGTCTCCCGTGGGAAACCAGCCATCCTGAAGTGGAGAAACGTCGTTGCGGTAGTAGGACCCGACTACCCACGGTCCCTGCACCAACAAATCGCCGGCCGTGTTTCCGTCCCACGGCAGTTCTCGCCCGTCGCCATCGACGATCTTCATGTCAACGCCCGGTATCACAGGCCCCTGCTTCGCGAGGATCTTCTCCTGTTCACTCTCGGACAGATCAGCATGCTTCCCGCGCAACATGCAACTGGTACCCATCGGTGACATCTCGGTCATGCCCCAGCCATGAACCACGTCAACTTCGAGCGCCTTGAACGCACGAATCATCGAACTGGACACGGCGGATCCACCGATTCCCGTTCTTCGGAATGTCGAAAAGCTCAGATCGTTAGATCGCATGTGCTCAAGCAAGTTGAGCCATACAGTCGGTACTCCAGCAGAGAAGGTCACCTTTTCCTGCTCGACCAACTGGTAGAGAGACGCACCATCCAGCCTGGAACCCGGGAGAACCAGTTTTGCGCCAACCAACGGTGCCGAGTAAGGCAGACCCCATGCGTTCACGTGGAACATCGGGACCACTGGCATGATCACATCCGAGGACGAACAGCTAAGCGAATCGGGTAACGCCGACGCATAGGTATGCAAAATTGTGGAACGATGCGAATAAACGACGCCCTTCGGATTGCCCGTCGTACCAGACGTGTAGCAAAGGCCCGAGGCCAGATTCTCGTCGAAGCTGGGCCATTCATAGTTGCCGTTCTGCGCGTCGATCAACTCTTCATAGCACAACAGCGAAACCTTGTTGGCGGCCGGCATTTTGTCGCGCCCGTCCATTGCTATCCACGCCTTGACGCCTGGGCAACGTTCTGCAATTTCCTCGATCAGCGGCAGGAATTGAAGATCGAAACACACATAGGTGTCTTCTGCTTCATTGACAATATGGGCAATTTGTTCAGGAAAGAGGCGCGGATTGATGGTATGACATACCGCACCCATTCCGGGCACTGCATAGTAGAGCTCCAGATGACGATGGCCATTCCATGCCAGCGTGCCGACGCGATCCCCCTGTCGAACCTCGAGTGCCGCGAGCGCCTGAGCCAGCTTTCGCGCCCGCAACTCGCAATCCCGATAGGTATAGCGATGGATGTCGCCGTCGCTGCAGCGCGAGACGATCTCGACACTGCCGTGATATCGGGCCGCACGCTTAATGATCGAAGAGATGAGCAAACGTGTGCTCATCATCTGGCCTGTCAGTGCCATGGAGAAATCCCAAAAGCTTCGTTATTCAAAATCCATCACCCTCTTTCCCGCCGTTTTTCTTGTCCCTTCAGACAGCTTCGGAAAGGAACGACGAGACGACTCGATTGAACCGATCCGCCCATTCCCACTGCGCCCAGTGACCGCACTTCGGAAAGGTGTTGAGTTGCGCATTGGGAATACGCTTGACATAGATCATTCCGGTATCGAGCGGAACCACGCGGTCCTCTCTGCCCCAGATGATCAGTGTCTGGTGCGGCAGCGTCGCAAGGCCCGGGTCTCGCCAGAGTTCTTCGATCGGTTGTCCGGATTCCAGACGCATCGGCGGCTGCGCAATGATGCGCGGATCCATTGCCGCTTCAAGTCTGCCCTTGACCAGTTCATCGGTAATCGCGGATTGATCGAACAGGCTCTCGCTGATGAAGCTCTTCACCTTTTCCGCCGTAATGCCATCGCCCTCATAGGCGGTCGCCAAGGTGCGGATCGCGGGCGTAGGCCATTGGCCCAGCGTCGGGAAGCCGCCGGCCGGCCCCATCAACACGAGCCGGCCGACACGGTCCGGAGCCGTCAAGGCCATCTTCAGCGCAATCATTCCTCCAAGCGAATTACCGATGATGTCGGCCTGAGCAATGGACAGGGAATCCATGAGACCGAGAATCGAGTTCGCCCACCAGCCGGGAATCGACACGCCAAGCGGCCTCATGTCGGATTTCCCCCATCCGGCAAGGTCCGGCACGATGACGCGATGGCTGCGCGCGAAGAACGGCGCATTGCGGCTATAGTTCGACCACCCGGACGCACCCGGTCCCGATCCCTGAAGCATGATCAGAGCCGGACCTTCGCCCGCCTCCTGGTAGTGGATTCGGGTGCCTTCGAATTCGACAAACGCGCTGCGGAAATTCACTTCACTCATGTTGTTCTCCCAATTTCACTGGCCGGTACGCTGATGGCCCCACATGCTGATCCGATCGTGACTCACGACCGTCCAGGACTCGTCGACGCTCACCGCTCCCGCGCCGTATTCGACTTCGAATCCTGACGGCGTTCTCGCGTAAAAGGACACCATCTGGTCGTTGGTGTGGCGACCCAACGTCATCGTGACCGGCACGCTTTGCTGCGCTGCGCGATCGAGCGCGAAGCCGACGTCGTCGATCGACGGCACCTGCAACATGAAGTGCTGAAGGCGCTTCGGGGCCGGCATTTCGGCGAAAGCCAACGTGTGATGCCTCGGGTTGCAGTGAAGGAAATGCAGTTCGATCGTGCGGTCGGGACCGATCGGCATCGTGATGATGTCGGACAGCTTGAAGCCCAATCCCTGGCAGTAGAATTGGAGCGCCGCCTTGACGTCGGGAACGAGCAGCACGATATGCCCGAGCCCTTGGTCGCCGGTTTCGAAACCGTCGACCACCGCCGATCGAAACGGTGCTTCACCGCGTTCGGTCGCGCCCCAGTACAGTTCCACCTGCAAGCCGGACGGATCGGCGCAACGTGCCAGCCCGCGCACCTGCCGGCTGCGCGCGAGTTCGCCGGAATCGCTTTCGACGCTGTAACCCAGGTCCCGCAGGTGTCCGGACATGCGCGCGAGTGCTTCCGGTCCCTCCAGTTCGAATCCGGCATAGGCGATGTCATCGCGCTCACCTTGTTCAACCGAAATCCGCCAGAGACGGTTATCGATACGGTAGCGATCGCCGGACGCGCCATTTTCTCCGGGCATCAAACCCAGGAACCCGGTCGCGTACCGTTTCCAGGCGGACAAGTCGGAAGCGTCGATTCCGATATAACCCAACGATTGCACCTTCATGCGACTGTCTCCTGATTGATTGAGAGTTTTTCGAGCAAGCCGGCTCCACCGCGACAATCGACAAATCCTTGAACGGCCAACCCGCCGTCGTGTCGCAGGACCGTTCCCGTCGCCGGCACGTTGTCTTCGCGCGACGCAAAGAAAACATAGGCGCCGGTGTAGTCGGCCGGAGTCGGCAGATGACCGATCGGCACCACATGGCGCGCCATTTCGACGAACGGCTCCGCCGGAATCGTGGCATCCGAGAGTCCGAGCGACTTCACGCCACTGAGGTTCGTGATCATTCCCCCCGGAGCAACGGCGTTGACGCGGACGATCGGCGCCAATTCGAAGGCGAGTTGCGTAACGATGCCGCGAATTGCGTGCTTGCTGGCCGTGTAGAGGACCCCGCCACCGTCCGACTGAAACGACGCGTTCGATGCCGTAAAGATCAGACTCCCGCGACTTTCGGCCAGCGCTTTCAAGGCGGCCTTGGCGAGCAGAAGATAGCCCTTCACGTTCACGGCGAACAATTCGTCGAACGCAGAAGAGAGTTTGTCTTCCGAGAGGTCGACCAACGCGGCCTTGAAATCCCAGATCCCGGCGTTCCCGATCGCGCAATCCAGGCGGCCGAACTGAGCGACCAATCCATTCACTGCGCGAAGGTTGTCCTCATACGACGTAACATCGCCCTGGAAGCCCATCACAGCATTACCGAGTGCATCGCGGATTTCGGCGATGCGATCAGCCGAGCGGTCAAGCACGCCCACCCGCGCGCCCTCCGAAACGAACCGCTCGACGATGGCTCGGCCCAAGCCAGATGCGCCCCCAGTCACCAGCACGACTTGGTTTTCCAGTTTTTTCATTTAGTTCACCTTGTAGCTAAGCAAGCTGCGAAGCTCGGTAGAGGGATCGGCCAGCAGATCGGCCTGCACCGCGATTCTCGATTCGACGAGCCGTTTGGCCGTCGCGTATTCACGCGGGGCGTCGACTGTCGCAACGCCTGCCACCCGTCCATTCGATACGTGGAATACGGAAAAGGACGCGGCTGTCTCATCGCCCCGAATGACCATCCCTCCCGAGCCGGTGAGATCGCCTGCAAGCTGAATCTTTCGCCCCGCGATTTCGGTCCACGAGAGCGCGGTCTGAGGCTGCTCGTTCACGCGACCGATCATTGCGCAGGCTGCGACGGCCGCCTGCGCCTGGCTGTTGAGAAAACTCTCGAGAGAGCGGCGCCCGCCTTCCACGAGCGGCCACGAGGCAACGTCACCGGCAGCGAAGATGCCGGGAACGGAGCTGCGGCCCGCGGCATCGACGACCACGCCGCGCATGCACGCCGCGCCTGCGGCTTGTGCGAGTTCGTCGCAGGGTTGGGCTCCCACGCTCAGGACAACGACGTCAGCCGGCAAGTACGCTCCGTTCGACAATCTCACGCCGCGCGCCCGTGCATGGCCTTCGATCGAAGCGACCGTCGCGGATCGATGAATGACCACACCGAGTTGCTCGAGTTGAACCCGCGCCCAATGGCCGATCATTCGCCCGAGCGCACGCTCCATCAGTTCCTCGCCAGACTCGACGACAGTGACCGCATGCCCGGCCTTCCGCGCGGTGCTGGCGACCTCGCACCCAATCAGGCCACCACCGATGACGACGATCTCGCTCCGCGCCGACAGCGCGTCTCGAAGCGCGAACGCATCGTCCAGCGCACGTAGCGTATGGACGCCTGGCAACGACACGCCGGGCAAGTCAACCTTGCGAGCCCGGGCGCCGGTTGCCAGCAAAATGCCGTCGGTCGCCACCGACGTGCCGTCGTCAAGCGCGAGCACGCCGCCGTCGATCGACACCGCGCGTGCCCCTCGACGCCAGTCGAGCTCCAACGTATTCAGGTCTTCCGTCGAGCACAGCGCCGGCGGAGCGCCCCCGCACAGTGCTTCCTTCGATAACGCAGGTCGCTCGTACGGGTGCTGGGCCTCCTCGCCGACCAGGATGATTCTGTCGCCATACCCATTGGCACGAAGCGTCTGCGCCGCGCGTACCCCGGCGAGACCCGAACCGACAATCGCAAGCGGCTGTTTCATTTGCCGGCCTCGGGTTCAAGATCGATCAGCACCCGGTCACCCACTACCTTGATCGGAAACACCTTGACGTCGCGGATCGCCGGCGGCGCACAGACCTTCCCGGTCTTCACGCAGAACCTCGCCATATGCAGGCTGCATTCGATCAGCCCGTCATCCAGATAACCATCTGACAAGGACCAGTCGCCGTGCGGACACTTGTCCTCGATCGCGTAGAAATCGCCGTCGATCTTGAACACGGCGACCGCCTCGGGTCCGGCGTCGATCCTCAACCCGGCGTCGCTCGGGACGTCCGATACTGAGCAAACATCGGTAAACGACATTGCGCTCACCCTCAAAGGAAGAAACTGAGGTTGTTCGCGAGAAACGTCGTCTGATCGAGCAAGATGCGCCGACTGACGATCTGAAATCCCGCGTCCGTATCGACGCAGCGCAGGCGATCATGGCGTTCCCCAACCAGGTAGTCGGTTTGTCGTTCCGACCTGCTGCGATATGCGAGGAAGTTCGAGCGGACGAGGTATTCGCCCTGCCCGGCGGCGCTTGCGCGTACGTTCGTGATCAGATGTCGCGTGTGAGACGGCGGCTCCTCGGCCCATGCGGCGCCCGATTGGAGTTTGCGCAGACGAAGCTTGAGGTTCTCCTTGCTTTCGTCGAAATACGCGAGTTCATCAGGACTGGTCCATTCCAGTTTTCGCTCGCGCGGCCCCACGTTACGGCGGATCGGCATCACATAACGGAGGTCGTCGGCCATCAGCTCGATCCACTCCGCGATGTTCCTGTCGTCGAGAAGCTCGGCTTCGAGAAAGAGGAACTGTTCGATCGCAAAGTGCTCTGCCGCCGAAACGGCGTTCGCGCGCGTCGCGGCGATTTCGTTAGCAACCATGGACGGCCTCCTTGGCGCACGTATCGTGTTGCGTCGGCATGCACATCAACTTGAGCCAGTGGCTATAGAGTCGCCGTGCGGCCTCCTCGCTGTAACAGCCCTCGACAGTGCCGGGAAACGCGGGATCCGCAGCGGGATTCGTGTCCTTACCCATCTGAACGCTCATGGCGGTACGGCGCGCCTGATGTCCGCGCAGCACGCGCTGGATCTCGACCCAGTTCTCGCCGTCGTCCTGTTCCCAGGTTCCTGCGGGCGAGAAGGTACGCAACGTGGCTTGCCGGAGTTGCTCCTTCTCGGCAGGTGAAGCGTCGGAGTCGACCAGACAGAATGCCCAGACCTCGATTTCGCCAGGGCCACGCGGATGCCAGACGCGGCAGCTGTTCACGCCCCCGAAAAATGAGAACGTGGGAAACACGGTCATGTGTTGCGCAGTCACCGCGCTCACGCCAGCATTGTGAGCGGCGTGCCGCTGAGCAAGGGCCATCGAATCGTATCCCGGCTCGCGCTGGCCAGCCTGCGACACAATCCAGTCTTCATGAAGGCCCGGGGCCAGGAAAAAGCCCGTGCCGTGTCCTTGGTCCGATAACAGTTGACGCCCGGGCAGCGGCAACTCCTTGCCCGCATACTCCGGTGTTGTCGCAACTTGCACAGACACATGCGACATGATCCCGTGGTGCATATCGCTGGCGAATTGCTCAGCGGCAAGCTTCCAGTTGCAGGGGATGACCCACTTGTAGATCCCGCCGATCGGCTCCGTACCGGTGGGCGACCGATCGAGCAGTGCGTCCAGATACAGCGCGGCTTCGCCGAGCGATTCTTTCAGCGATTGTGCGTGCTCGTCCCAGTTGGCGAAGATCAGGCCCTTGTAGCTTTCAACTCGAGGAACGCGCCTCGCCGGCCATTCTTCTTTGTTGAAACACGGCCCGTAGTGCTCCTGTGACGGGACGTTCACGAGCGCGCCGTCAATCCCATAGGCCCAACCGTGGTAACTGCATGTGAATGCCTTCGCGTTGCCCTGGTCGGCACGGCAAATCTTCATGCCGCGATGACGGCACTGATTGAGCAAGACGGCGACCGATCCGTCCTTTTGCCGAACTGCAACGACGGGATCCTCCGCCATGTACGTGGAGAAGAAATCCCCGGTCTTGGGAATATGTTTCTCGTGAGCGATGAACAGCCACGACCGCCCGAATATACGGTCCAGTTCCTGCTCGTAGATACCCTGGTCGGAGTAGACCAGTGGACTGATCGTCCCCGCCTCTTCGTCGAACAGCGCAGAAGCAGGGTAGCCTTGAATGGTGGTATCAGGCACTTGCGTCTCCTAGATAGTTGCCCATGGCGAAGCATCGGCTCTTATTGCGGTATGCGGCCGTTCGTGTAAGCGTCGCGCACATTTCCGTTACAGGAACAATAGGCGTTCGCGGACTGTCCACCTTTGCTCACAGCGCGGAAAAGCTTTGCTTGTCGCGAAGCGACATCCGCGCATCACGTGGCGATGCTTCGCGGGACAGCATCGATGGATGATGCTGCCGCCCGCAGAGTGGAAACGTTGGGAGGGGTGCCCGTGGTGACGGCATGACGAGCGTCATACCGCAGAGAGCGATGGACTTTAGTTGATAGCGCGTTCGCGCAGTGGAACGTGGCGCGTCAGCGCGGGCACGGGCACGGGCACGGGCACGCAGATGCTCACATGACTTTCAGCTGGACGCCCCTTTCGGCGTCGACTGACGGAAGGCCCTCGCGGCGGATACGGTCTCTCAGTTGGCCTGGGCTTTCGCCAAATCGATTCTTGAAGGCTCGATTAAAGTGGCTAATGTTTTTGAATCCTTCTTCGTACGCAACCTGGCAAATTGTTTCCCTGACCTGGCTTCTAAGAAGCAATCGTTTTCTGCATCGCTCGAGTCGCTCCGCGATGATCCACTCCGTTACCGTCGTCTGACATTGAGCGAAGAGTTCGTTCAGGCGACGAACGCTTATGCCCATGGCGCTTGCGATGGAAGATGGGGTAAGGGTGTCGTCGTGCAACCTGGCGACGATGTAAGACTTGATCCGCTGCAGAGTCGCGCGACTATACGTCGTTGCAGGCCCCTCTCTCGCCTCGATCGAACTGGCGCTTACCGCCGCCGCGACGAGATCCAGCAAACTGCTCTCCAGCCACGGGACGCTATCCGCCGGAATCGAATTCGCCGACTCGTATGTACTCAGCAGCGTTCTCAGCAGGACATGCATGATCCCGTGCCGGCTATCAAATTTTCTGTCTACCGCATCCTGAAAGATCACGCGCCTGATGTGTGACTCAATTTTCGGCAGACGTACCCATAGCCCATCAAAGCCTGCCGAGAACTCCATCCGGCTAGGGTGCTCCGGGCCGATAAGCGCAATGTCGCCCTCGGCCAGAGTGTAGTAGCTATTCCCGATTTCACATGACAGTTGACTTGCCAGAACGACAACTAGAATTAACTCGTCCTGCCCGCCCCTGCCGCTTTTCGAATCTCGACGGATTCCAAACGGGCGACTGGATGTCGCCGCCTCGGAACGCAGCATTTCAATGCTACTTAATCGGCGCCTCGTAATCTTTCCGACCGGCTCAAATCGATTCCGGGAAGCCTCGAGTTCCAACCGCTCGCCGTCAAACGCCTCGCACAGTCGCTGCGATGTCAGGCGCTCGAAGCCTTGTGGATCGGACGACAACTGTTGAACAGGTGCGTACATGTGTCTCCCCCATCATGAGTGGGTCATTTACGTTGTATTACCTTCTCGTGCAGCGCTACTGTGGAGCGCAGCTGAGCGCCCTCCAGACAGCCTTCGTCGCGGCGCGAAGTGCTTCGTCGTCTGATGATGCGCCATGTGCCGGCCGGACTAACACGATCAACCCGGCCAAATGGGAGTACAGCAGACGACCGCGTAACGCGCACTCCCCGGGTGTAAGCGATCGATTGATCTTGGCCAGCAAGCGGGCGAACGTCTCCTGGAATCGACGGTTGAAACTTGCCACCAAGTCTCGGGCAAATTCTTCGCGCTCGGCCATGCTCCAGACCTCCAGGCAAAATGGTGCAATGTGGGTACCACGCTTGACCAACTCGTCAAAGGCGATATCTGCGATGGCATCCAGCCGAGCCTCCGGCGATAGGTCATCGTCGTCGACCACACTTTCATAGAGCGTCAGATATCGTGTTGCCACCGCCTGCGACGCCGCTCGCAACAGGTCTTCCCGGGTCGGGAAGTAGTGCTGCAATGTCGCCAGGTGGATCCCGACATCGCTCGCCACGCGGCGCAACGCGAAGCCAGCGTTACCGTGCTGCGCGAGCACATTGATCGCGGCCTCCACGATTTCGGGGATTCGTGTCGTTCTGTTGCCGCGGCGCTTCGGCTCGTCGGCCGACTCTTTGGCGTCCGTCAGTTCAATCACCAGTTCCCTCATCTTCGACCTCTTGCCGGCAGCAGCCGGTGTGCGCTTCGGACACTCCCACCGCTCAAATATCAACATTCTCTCGACCGAGCGATCCGTTCATCGGTCCTCGCCCTAGCCACCATGGCGAGCACCACCTTGTCATAAAGAATATGTCACGCGACTGATAATTGCCAGTCAATCGAGCATATGCAGACCCGACCCTACACACATCTCCGCCATTTATCAGGCAGATAGGTGATTTTCCTAGCGATGACGGCATTGATATATCAGTCGCGTGACGGTATAAATCAGTCAATCGACCAATAAATTGCCTCCGGCGGCCGCCCGGAAGTCAGGTTCCCCGAGGGCAATCGGAGCACGCGCGCCTTGGCGGTACCGCATGCGCCAAGGTGCGGACTCACAAGGCGGTCGAGTCGCGGTGACGGGTCATGGAGAGGACGATGAACTACGATGGGTATTGTTTGCGCAAGTTAATCGACAAGTGGCTTGCCCCCTCCGACACGTCACCGATTCGCATCAGGCGCTTCCAGCTCAGCGACAACGTATATCGCGAAGGACGCTGTGTCTGCGTTGAGTCCACCGAGCCTGGTCGATCGTTGGCGATATTTTTCTTCCGACACGATGACGGCTTGTGGTACGTGTTTCCCCCAGCAGCAACACGACCGACGATGCGCGCCGCTTGATTTGATGACTGAATTGCCAGCACATCAAGTCGCTTGCTCAACTGGCCGGTAGCTGCGGCATTGCGCAGCAATTCGGCCGCCCTTTCGATAGGGTTTGCGTGTAACGACATGCGCGCGTGCTCAGTTGGGTACGAGAGAAATCGAATGCGGCGATTCGGTTGTGTCGTCCGAATTTGTGACCCGTCGAGCTTGTTCGACATTCAATCCCAGCACACTGCGCAAAATCTCGGCCAGCTGATGCGCCTGCGTCGAATTCTCGGAACGCCACGTTCCGACGGTGGTGCGGTACGACGCCAAGCGCGGTAAAGAGGCGCGGACGGTAGAGGAAGAGTACCGCGAACAGGCCATTCGGCGGGCCACGACATTCGCGAGGTTGAACTGACCTTTTCGAATGCGATGCATCAACTCAATGCCTGCGAGATATCGAGCCGTCGCCGATGCTGCTCTTCACGCCGGGAGAGGATGGGATCGATCTGGTTTCCGACCATCTCGCGATATCCGGTGGCCAGTTTCCGCGCTTCACCAAGCGAAACGCGCGACAGCGGACCGGGGCCCATTTCGCGCACGCGCTCATCAAGCGTGAAGCGAAACACCCAGGAGCGTGCACCGCTATCGGCGATCTGGAGAAAGATACCGGAATGCGCGGGAAGCCTTGACTGGCGGAAGGCAGCCGGAGTCGAACCGACCCGGGAGTGTCTGACACCCCCAACTGGATTTGAAGTCCAGCCGTACCACCGGATACGAATGCCTTCCGAGGGGAAAAAAACAAAGAACAACGAGCGCCTACGCCTGTACACCCACCCAACCGCTGTCAGGCCGCAGGAAGTGAAGATCGCGGTGGAAGCGAGTATACCCAACCCGATCGAAGAACTCGAGAATCTGGATCGCGCGCTTGCGGCCGAGCCCCGTCGCATCGCGAAACGTCGCCGCATCGAGCCCGCCGCCGCGCGTCGGCGCGAGATGCGCCACCAGCCCGGCCAGCTCGCGCACGACATCCGCGTGATAGAACAGGTCGCGCACGACCTGATGCACGTCGCCGCGCCGCGCGAGCTTGCGCAGCAGCGTGCGCACGGCCTCCTCCGCCGCGCCCGTGTCACGCGCCAGATCGCGGACCCACGGTGGATCGAAGCGCCCCGCATGAATCAGCGGCAGCAGTTGCTGCGCCAGCGCTTCCTCGCGCGCATCGAAACTCACCGAATGCGACGGCAGATGCAGCCACGGCCCGCTTCGCGCCACCGCCCCGCCATCCACCAGCGCATCGACCCGCGCGCACCACAGCGCATCGCCGACGAGCGGCGCCGCCATCCGCCGCAGGCGCGCCGCATCGAGCCCCTGCTCGTCCGGCACGCGTTCGTGATACGCGCGCAGCGTATCGATTGCCCGCGCCTGCAGCGCGTCCCAATGCACCCGCGCGATCACCGTGCCGTCGTTCGACGCGCGCTCGCGCTGGCCGATCGCCAGTGCGTCGTCCGGCAACGCCAGCACGTCGGGCGCGAAGCCCGTCAGGTGCGTGAGCATCGCGCGTGCGATACCGAGCGGCGCCTGCGCGAGCAGCGTATCGAGCCGTCCTTCGTCGAGCCACGCCGCCAGTGCGTCGAGCCATGCGCGGCGCGCGGGCGTGCGACGCTTGCGTGCGGGACCGAACGGATCGAGCACACGGCCGCCGCCGACGGTGCGCGTCGCCTGCGGATTGCGGACGATGAAGCGATCGCCCGGCAGCGCGAACACGGGTTCGTCGAACACCAGTTGCACGCGCATCGTGTGGCCCGCCGCGAGCGTATCGCCGTCGAGCAGCGCGACGTGCGCGACGCGATGCAGCGTGCCGAGATGCACGTGCAGCGGCGCCCAGTGCGTCAGCGTGAGCCCCGCATCGGCCAGCAGCGTCAGTTCGACGTCGAGACGCGGCGACGTCGCGACGAGCCGCGCATCGGCGATGGTATCGCCACGCTCGACGTCCGCACGGTCGACGCCGGCCAGGTTCAGCGCGCAGCGCTCGCCCGCGCGGCCCGCGTCGACCGGCCGGTTCTGCGCATGGATGCTGCGCACACGCGCCGCGCCGCCGGTGCGCACGACCGCGAGCGAGTCGCCGGTCGCCACGCGGCCCGCGAACGCGGTGCCCGTCACGATGGTCCCCTGCCCGGCAAGCGTGAACACGCGATCGACCGCGAGCCGGAACAGGCCGTCGTCGCGGCGCGCACGCCACGCGAGTGCCGCGTCGGCAAGATAACGCTTCAATGCGGCGACGCCCGGATCGTCCGCGCGCGTCGCACAGGTTTCGAAGATCGGCGCGCCATCGAGCGTCGAGCCATGCAGCCACGCGGCGATCTCGTCGCGCACCGCCGACAGGCGCGCGGCGTCGACACGATCGCACTTCGTCAACGCGACCGCGCCATGCGCGACGCCGAGCAGTTGCAGGATCGCGAGATGCTCGCGGGTCTGCGGCATCACACCGTCGTCGGCGGCGATCACGAGCAGCGCGAAGTCGATCCCGCTCGCACCGGCCGCCATCGTATGAATCAGCTTCTCGTGGCCCGGCACGTCGATCAGGCCGAGCACGTCGCCGTTCTCGAGCGGCGTATACGCATAGCCGAGTTCGATCGAGATGCCGCGCGCCTTCTCTTCCTTCAACCGGTCGGTATCGACGCCCGTCAGCGCCCGCACGAGCGTCGTCTTGCCGTGATCGATATGTCCTGCGGTACCGACGATCATGCAGCCGGCCCCGCGATCCGCACGCATTGCGCGACGAATGCCGCTTCGTCCGCCGCTTCGAGGCAGCGCAGGTCGAGCCTCAGCGCATTGTCGGCGATGCGGCCGATCACCGGGCGCGGCCATTCGCGCAGCCGCTTCTCGAGCTGCGCGAGCGCACGGCCGCCGCGCTTGCCGTCCGGCGTGCGCACGACGAGCCCGGCGCTCGGCAACTGGTCGACCGGCAGCGCACCGCTGCCGATCTGGCTGAACATCGGCTCGACGCGCACGTCGAAGCCGCCGCCGAGCGCGGCCTGCAACACCGGACGCACGCGCTCGGCAGCCTCGGCGATCTCGCGCTGCGGCCGCGTCAGCAGACGCAGCGTCGTGAGCCGCTCGCGCAAGAATTCCGGCGCCTGGTACAGCCGCAGCACGGGTTCGAGCGCGGCGAGCGTCAGCTTGCCGACGCGCAGCGCGCGCTTGAGCGGATGTTTCTTGATCTTCGCGACGAGCGCGCGATCGCCGACGATCAGGCCGGCCTGCGGC
>Ga0157367_1000128_pt1 | contig 37899 bp, 24 predicted proteins | sample AttbisABBM2_FD_113142 | JGI IMG/M metagenome (GOLD analysis project Ga0157367, IMG submission 113142) | Fungus gardens microbial communities from leaf cutter ant in Botucatu, State of São Paulo, Brazil - Atta bisphaerica ABBM2 | ecosystem: Host-associated > Fungi > Mycelium > Unclassified ... | reverse complement strand
TCCGTTCTGTTGCGGCCATCGACGCCTCCAGCGCCGGAGTCCCGGCGACTGGTCAGCTTACTGGCCATCAAAGCGGACATTTCTATGTAGCTAAAAGCGGACATTACTATCTAGCCGCTACAAGCTTTTCTGGTGATAATTCACGTTATGTAAACTCATGTAGAACGTCCACCCAACCATCCAAATCCAACACAAGCCCCCGTCGCCGCGTGCCGACATCACTGACACGCGGCCTCCCCAATTACGCTTGCGAAATCCGCCGCAAGCGCTCAACCGCCGATTCCGTACCAGCAGGCGACGCACCCGCAGCAATACGACGAGCCTCTTCAACCGCAGCTTGCTGGTCGAGCGGCTTTTGCCCAATGGCAGCCACCGTTTGCGCGGCATCCGCTGCAACACGCGCCTGTGCAGCCGCCGCTTGCAACGCGCCGAGCCCGGTCGAAGCCGACCCGGTGCTCGCACGCAACCGGTTCAATTCCTCCTGCTGCTGTTGCATCAATTGCGCACGCTCGCGATCGGCCTGGGCCTGCGCGAGATCCGCCATCGCCGCGCGCGCTCGCGCGTCGAACTCGTTCACCTGGGTTTCGACGGTCGTCAGGATTTCCTGCAGCGTGTCGACGAGCTGCTGCGCGCCGTCCGCCTCGGCCTGACGTCGCGGCAGCTCCTGCTGGCGGCGCTCGAGGTCGTTGGTGAACTGCGTCAGCGTGACCTCGTTGATTTCCTGCTTTTCGAACTTGGCGATCAGCACGACCGACGCCTTCACGTCGCCGTCGATGCTGGCCTTCAATTCCGCCGCCGCCTTCTGCGCGGCGCCGTTCTTCTGCTTGGCCTCGGCCAGCTTGACCGCCACTTCATGTAGCTTCGCTTGAAGGTTGTCGCGGTCGACTTGCGTCGCCGTTTCCGGATCGAATGCGGCGATCTGCTGCGCGAGGCGGTCGCCCACGGTACCAACGTGTTTCGCGAGAAGCGACGAAACGAGTTTCCAGCCAGACATGGTGTGCTCCTTGGTAAATCTTGCGTTGCGAGTTGCGAATGGATCGAGGCGGCTTCGCCCCTCAGAAAACCTTGACGCGCAGCGGATCGATGGCAAGACCGGCGAAATAGTCGACCCAGACAGCCTCCGCCGGGCGCCCGTCCATCGTTTCGACATGCTCGAAATCGATCCACAAGCGCTCGATCGGGCCGCTTTCCTGCGCCGGGCCGGCCGGCAGGCGCCGCACGTATTGCATGAACGAATGCGTCTTCTCGACGCCCTTCTCGCCGATGCCGTCGTCCAGCCGACGCTCCCGGGCCGTCCACGGCCGGACGTAGTCGCCGCCCGGCGCATCGCGCTCGAACCCGAGCGTCTCGTTGCCGCCAAGCAGCGCATCGACGCGCGCCGGATTCCCTGCGAGGTGCGCGATCTGGGCAAGCTCGTCGCGGTCCATGTCGTAGCGGTCCTGGCCAAGGCCGTAGCCGTTGCCGAGGAAGGCGTCCTGCTCCTCGGCCGTCACCGGATATTCGCGGTACAGGAACTGGTAGTACGCGATTTCGCGCACATCCTGCGGAGCGTCATTGCCCGTCATGATCTGCAGGAACGCGCCCTGCCCGTTCCGATCCGTGCCCGTATCCGTGTACAGCCGGAAGATCGACAGATCCGCATCGGCGTCGATATGCAGGCGACTGACCGCAACGATCGGCATCTGCACAGCCGGCGGCACGACGAGAAGCGACCCTTCGAGCAATGCAAAATCGGCCAGCACCAGCTCGATCATGCCGCCGATACGCGCGCCCAACGGCAGCCCCGTGTCGACCCGCTCCGGTTGATCTGCCTGCGTGCGCGCAAACTCGTCGAGGCGTTTTGCGCCAATACGGCGAGCGAGTTCAAGAATTCCCATGTTCGTTCTCAGAGGCGGTAGTTGGTGCGGGACACATAGCGTGCTTTCCTGTCTGACCACGCGCGGCGCACCCACGCGAGCAGCTTGAAGACGAGCCAACCGGCCAGCAAGAATCCGCCGATCAGCACGACCGTACCCACGACCCAATGCTTGTTTTCCTTTTTCGGCTGTTTCGCCGTCGTTGCAGGCGGCGAATCGACAGCCGCCGCCCGGGCTTCGGATGCGGCGGTGTCGGTATCCGGCGTCGCATCGTCGCTGACGCGCCGATACCCCGGCGCATCGGTTGAGTCGGCCGCGCGCGCCGTCGGCTGCTGGACAACGACCGTTTCGCGCGGCTGGCTGCTGCGCCCGAGCATATAGCCGAGCAGGAGGCCGCTATTGCCACTGGATTGCTGTACCACCACCGGCGGCGGTGGCGCGCTGGGCGCGGGTGAACGGTACGACGGCGGTGGCGGCACGTTGGGAGCGGGCGCACTGTACGACGGCGGCGGTGGCGGCGGCGTATCGCTGCGCGTCCCATACGATCGCGTATAGCCGGAAGTGCCGCGGTCGAGCGAACTGCCGCTCGCGTTGCTGCTACTGCCATTGGTACTGCCGCTGTCGCCGCTGCTGCTACGCGACGACTCGCTCGAATTCAGCGTCGCGGCTGCGTCCCGGCTCGACTGAGCGGCATACAGCGCCCCGCCGAGCGCAGTCGCGGCAATCACTTTTTTGGAACCCGAGCTGCTGAACCCCGACTTCTTCGACGTGCCGGACAGGCTGGACGTACCAGCCGACGAACGCGTCGAAGCGTCATCGGAAGCGCTCTTGTAACTCGACGAGCCGTACGAGCGGCTGGCGCTTGGACTTGAGCCGAAGGAAGAACGGCTGGAGCCCGAGTCGGCACTCAAGCCAAAGGAGGAACGGCCGGAGCTGGAACCGGAGCTCAAGCCGAAGGAGGAGCGACTGGAGCTGGAACTGGAGCTCGAGCTGTACGAAGAACGGCTGGAGCTCGAACTCGAACTGGCCGATGAACGGCTGGAGCCGGAACTCGAGCTGGATGACGAGCGGCTGGAGCTGAAGCCGGAACTCTTGGCAAAGGCGACCGGCGCCGCGCAGCCCGTAGCGAGCGCGAATGCGACCAGCGTCGCGGCGACCTGGAGGCGTGTGGCCTTCATGTTGTTGACGTCCTTGTTGTTCAAGATAGATCTGCGCGGGCCGGCCGCCGGCCTCTCAGTTGCCGTTCCAGCCCGTTTTCATGCGTGGGTTTTCGTGTCGACCCTGCGCCATTCGGGCGCGAGTGCCGTGCGATACGCGAGCCGAGAAATTCCCCCCCTTTCGCCGCGCGCACAATCGTAGCAAGTCTGAGGAAAGCTTGCGCGAGCATTTCCACGAAATCGACTTGCGTGACGCATTCCGTCGGCATTTTTTGCCGGCACGCTCGCTGCCTCAAGTCTTTCCCGGTTTTGGGAAACGTTTGCCCGGAACGGTTGACTGCCCTGCTCCAGCCTCTGGACTACGCAAGCCGGCCCGAGTTGACGTCGCAGCCGCGCACGATCCACCGCCGGCGCCTAGCGGAAATCCCCGTTCACCGCATACGAGCGGAATGCCTGGAGCCGCTGGGCGTTGGTCGGTGCGCCGGGGCCCGATAGTCCGGTCGCGATCCGGTAAAACACGGCTTTCAGCCCGGTGCTCGAATCGATGACCGTCTGGCACGGCGTGTCCTTGATCTGCATCTGCTTGTTTGCGTTGAGGTAATAGTTGTTGATGTCGCACGGCTGCAGTTCGCTCCAGAGCATTTCGACGCTGCCCGGATAGGCACGCAGCAAGCGCGCTTCCGGGTGACCGACGGTCTGGTTGCCGTGCAGCAGCTGCAGGGATCCGTCGTTCAGCCGTGCGACCGCGATATTGTCCCTGCCGCTCGTGACCATGCCCGGATGGCTCTTCAGGAAGTCGACCACCTTGGCCCGCACCTGCGCCTCGACGAGCGGATCCGTGTGCCCGAAATAGCGCGGAACACGCCGGGTCGGCACGCCCGCCAGGCCGAGCGGATCGACCCAGCCGAGCGGGTTCCTGCCGTATCGGTACGGATGGTCGCCGCCGCTCAGGCGGATCGGGTCGATCGAGATGTACCGGGCCGTGTCCGGATCGTAATAGCGATGCCGGTTGTAGAAGAGCCCGGTTTCACGGTCTTCGTATTGGCCGAGAAAGCGCAGCGGCTGTTCGACCCCGGGCGTCGACGCCGGGCGATCGAGCGCCCCCCACGACGCGTAGGCTGCCCGCCACGGCGCGCCGTGCCCGATCGCGTCGCCGCGAATCGGCATGCCGTTCGGGTCCGTGGACAACCAATGAATCGTCGGCCGTGGCGGCGGCATCGGCGCATCGGCGCCGTCGGGCGGCAGCGTAGCGCGCAGCCACGCCAGCGGATGCGAGGTTCCGGGATAGCACACCCATTCCTGATGCTCGGCAACGCCGTGCACCATGGCGGCGGCGCCGTCCCCGGCACGTTCGGAGCGGTCCGCGGCTGGCGCACCGTCGAGCGCGCGCGCCAGCAGCAGGTCGAACTGCGGATCGCGCCGGGTAATCGCGCCGATCAGCACATCGCCGTCCCAGAAGAACCGCGTCGTGCTGACCGGCGCGCGCGCGTCGGCGCCGCCGGCGCAGGGCATCAACTGCGTGACCTTCTTCGTGCGCCGACGCAGCGCGTCGTATGAATAGCGTGTCCAGACCTGCAGCGCGCCGCCTTGCGCGCCATCGGCCCGCGCCGGCCGCACGACGCACGTTTCGACCAGCAGGCCGTCACCGTCCCAACGCAGCGTCATGTCGTGCCCGGCATCCTGCTTGCGCACGAGATTGCCGATCCGGTCGAACGCATGGTACGCGTCGTCGCACGCGCCCTCCCGGCACCACGCATCGACGCGCGGCCCGCTTCCGAACGCGTCTCGCGCGGCGTTGCCTTCGCGTATCCGCGTCGCCAGCAAATCGCCGGCCCGGTCGCCGGCAAACCGCCGCAGCCGGCCGGCCGCATCGAGATGTTCCGTCAGCCGGCCGACCGGATCGTATCGGAAGCGGTCTTCGCCGCCGCCCGTGTCGCCCGTATCGCCCGTGTCACGCCTGGCGATCATGTCGCCGTTCGCGTCGTACGCATAGTCGCGGGCGAACCGCGGCCCGGCATCGTCCAGCAGCGTCTGGCGCGCAAGGAGCCGGTCGGCCGTATACGACAGCTCGCGGCGCAACGCGTCGCCGAAGCGCTCGGTCCGGATGCGTCCGAGCGCATCGCGCTCGAACACGATCGGCGGCGCATCGTCGATCGTGATCGCCGCGATCCGGTCGAGCGCATCGTATGCGTAGCGCGTCGTGCGTTCGATCGTCGTGGCAGCGTCGCGCAAGCGGGTCGTTCGTGCGATGCGATTGCCGTCGAGGTCGTACACGTTCGCGATCTCGACATCGTCGCCGCCGCGCTCCGCGACGACGCGGCCGACCGCGTCATACTCGCGTTCGATCCGGCCGTCCGGATTTTCCGCGACGATCAGGTTGCCGCTCCGATCGTACGAGAACGTCTCGGTGCGCATGCCGTCGGGCTGCCGCGGATCCGGCACGCGCCTGCGCACGATACGGCCGAGCGCATCCGTTTCGTAGGCGATCGCCTGCCCGTTCGGATCGATACTGCGCAGCAGCTGGCCACCCGCGCCGTACTCATGGCGCCGCGACTGGCCCCAGTAATCGACCTCTTCGACGATCCGGCCCAATTCGTCGCGTGTCAGCCGATACAGTTCGCCGCGCTCGTTGACCACGCCGATCAGTTGCGCTTCGGTGTCGTAGCGGTATTCGATCACGTTGCCGTCCGGCGTCAGTCGCTTGACGACCTGCCCCAGCGCGGAATAGTCGAAGCGCGTGACCTGACCGCCTGGATCGCGATAGCGCAGCAGGTTGCCGTCGGCGTCGTAGCTGAACAGGGCTTCGCGCTCCCCCGGCTCGATGGCGCGCGTCAGGTTGCCGTTGCGGTCGTATTCGTAATGGCTCGCCTGCGCCAGCGCGTCGACCACCCGGATCACGTTGGCGCGCGCATCGTGCGTGTACCGGGCGCAGTGGCCGAGCGCATCGGTCACGGCCGCGAGATTGCCGTCGCGATCGTAGTCGAAGCGCGTCACCGCGCCACGCGGGCCGGTATGCGCGATGAGCTGGCCGTGCCGGTCGTATGCGTAGCGCTCGGTGGAGTGCGTGGGCGTCGACTGCGCGAGCAGCCTGCCGCGATCGTCCCACGCGTAACGCCACTGCCGGTCGCCCGGCGCAGTGACGCACACCGGGCGATGCTGCGTGTCGTACGCCACCTGCACGGCGCTTCCGTCGGGCAGCGTCTGCGCGAGCAGGTTGCCCCAGGGGTCATAGGCCCAGGTGGTGGTGCGGCCCGCGGGATCGGTTTCCGCGCACGTGCGCCCCTGGGCGTCGTACCGGTAAGTCGTCACGCCGCCCAGCGGATCGATTTGCGCCACCGGCATCCCGCGCGCGTCGGACTGGAGGATCGTCGCGTGCTGCAGCGAATCGACGATCCGCGTCTCGCGATGCGCGACATCGTAGGCAAAGTGGTAATCGAACAGGCCGTTGTCGCCCCACGCGCGCTCGACGCGCCACACGCCGTCGTCGTGCTGCCGGTGGCTGTAGTGGAACGCGATCCCCCGCGCGCTCGTGTGGCGCACCATCCGGTGACCGTCGTCGTACGCGAAGCGGCGCGGCAGGCCCATCGCATCCAGCGCGGCAACCAGATTCCCGCTCCGGTCGTGCGCGTAGCCGACGAGCGGATGGGCGCGGCCGTCGGCATCGATCAGCGTCAATTGGCCCAGCAGATGCGCACGGGCTTCGCCCGGCCCGACCGCATCCGCGTCCGCGTCGCATGCGATCGCGCGTCCGGTCGGCGCGTCCTCCTTCAGCTCGACCACGCGCACCAGGCCGCGATCCGGGCCGCGCTCGAATACCCACGCATTGCCGCTCAGGTCCGCCATCCGCTCGACGGGCAACGTCAAGGCCGCACCGTCCGCCAGCGGGTCGACGGCGTGTTGCCGATGCGCCGGCCATACAAACACATATTCGATCCCTGCTTGCGTACGCAGGACCAGCAGGCCGCGCTGCCGATACAGCGCATGCCCGTGCTGCCAGTCATATCGGCGCGCCGGCCAGCCGTCCTCGTCGGGTATCGCATCGAAAGCCGTCGCGAGATCGGGCAAATGCGCGACCGCGCCCACCGCGCGCCCGTTTCGCACCAGGTCGAGCCGGATATCGGCCGGCGTCTGCCACGCCGCCCCCACGGCGCCGTGCCGCGCCGCGTGGCCCGCATAGCTGCGCACCCACACGAGCGGCAGGCGGCCCGCAACCGTAAAGTCGTGCTGCTGCACGATCACCTCGCCCGTGATCGCGTCCACCGGCTCCGCATGCAGCACCTTGCATCTCAGGAACCCCGATTTCAAATGCAGCTTGTCCGCCAGCGCCCTCGCCCACTTCGACCCCTGGAACGCCTTGAACAACCCCTTCGCGGCCGCGGCCATGTTCATGACCGGCGGCCCGCCGACGAGCACCGGCCGGCCGGCCGGGATCGGCAGCATCACCGAACTCGGCATCGACGGATAGCTCCGCTCGGTATGCGCGCCATTGTGCGGCGGCGGTTCCAGGCCCACCGACCAGCAACTCATTGCCGGCAGCGCCATGAACGACATCGGATCGTTGTTGGCGAGCACCGTCCTGCTGCCCATGTACGATTCGGCGTCGTCCGACGGCAGCGGATCCTCCGGCGGCGGTGGCGCGAACGCTTCGCCGAGCGGGAAGTGCAGGCCCGGAACGTGAAACGAATGCGTGCCGGCGGTGGCCCGCAGCAGGCCGTTCACGAAGATCGGCCGGCCGGCGCTGCCGCCCGCCCCGACGCTGGCGCCGAGCGCATCGCCGATACGGCGCTTGAGCGACGTGGCCTCGCCCTGGAGCTTCAGCGCTTGCGCGACGATCGGGTCGTCGTTCAGATCCGCCAGCTTCCCGGCCGCAAAACCCGCCGCATCGTCGAGCCGCTTCGCGACATCGGGATGATCGTCGAGATACTCGGCCGCCTTCTCCTGCGCGATCGCCATCGCGATGCTGCCGACCACGCCCTTCGCCGCCTCGACGTACTCCCGCAGATCGAGCATGAAACCGACATGCGGATGCGGCAGGAACACCGGCGTCGGGCTGGGCGCGACCAGCACCGAGTGAACGTCGACCCCGACCACCGGATCCAGATGCTTGACCGCGAGCAATCCCACGCCGCCCTCCCGCTCACCGTGCGCCGCGCAGCGCGGCGACCTTCTCGCCGAGTTCGGCGCGCCGGCGGTCGAACGCGCCGACCTGCGACACCATCCACTCGACGACGAGCCGCAGGTTGCTGTTCGCACGGATCGATTCGTCGATCATCAGCCCCGCATCGAGCGCATTGAATCCGGCCTCCCGCGCATGCTCGCGCTCCCCGGCCCGCTCCCAGCACACGGCGCTCATGCGCCACGCTTCGACCGTCATCAGCCCGTCCCGCGCGGCCGCGGTCGATGCCGCCGCGCGTTCGTAGCAATACGCCGCGTGCGCGTCATCCTTGTGCGTCAAGTGCACGCTCGCCTCGCCGAACAAGCCGTTCGCGACGAGCGTGTGCCCGGCCGGATGCCCGGCATTCACCGCACGCCTGCCGCTGTCGGCCGCCTGCCGATACGCGTCGATCGCGCGCTCGCGATCGCGCCACTTCAGATACGCGGCACCGGCGATCAGGTGCACGACCACGCACTGGTCGAACCATTGCTCGCGCTCCGCCACCTTCAGCGCCGCCGCGCGCAGTGCCTCGAGCCGGGCCGGACTGCCGCTTTCGATCGTCTCGGTCAACGTCACGAACGCGCGCCGGAACTCGCCGCCTGGCCCCCGCTCGCCGGATTCGGCCAGCAGTTCGCGCGGCACGCTCGCCATCGCATAGCGGCCCTGCACGACGCGCACCGCACCGGGATGACGCTGCGGCAGCGCCGCCAATGGCGCGACGTCGGTACGCGGCACGACGAAGCGCACGCGCTCGCCGAGCGCCGGCGCGGCGGCCACGATCATCAGCAGCCCGTCGAGCCAGCGTGACCATGCCGCGTCGTCGCGCACCTGGGCGGGCGCCAGCACGAACACCATCGCGGGAAAAATGTCCGGGTGGTGATGCATCAGGCTGTCGGCCACCGCGAGCAGATGCAGCACCGGGTTCGCCCCGTCGTCGCGCGGCGCCTGCCAGTCGGCGCGCAGCCCCTGCGCGTTGGAGGCTTCGCGGCGGCTGTCGTAGAACGCGACGAGTTCGTCCGCGAGCGCCTGCGCGTAACGCGATTCATTGACGAACGCCGCGCGCATCGTCCGCACCGCGCACGAGGTTTCGTCCTGCACCTGGAAATACAGCCGCACGAGCTGCGCATCGGTCTCGTCGGTCTGCCAGATCATCAGCCGGGCGGCGCGATCGTCCGCGAAACGCATCCAGTCCGCATGCGCATCCATGAACCTGCGCTCCACGGGGTTGGTCGGTTGCCAGTTCTGCATGCGCACGCCCTCGCGTCACGGATTCAGTTTCAGCACCGTGCCTTCGACGGTGTGCTCGCCGGTCGCCGACGACGTCACCGTCTTGCCTCGCACGCTGTGGCTGTCGGAGCCGCTCGACTCGACCTTGACGCCCTGGATCACGATCGTGCCGTCGCTTTGCATCACGATGCTGGACCGCCCGCAGACGAGCGCGAGCCGGTCGCCGGCATTGACGAGCATCTGGCGCTGCACGTTCGTCGTGTGGTTCGCGCCGACGGTGACCGAATGCTCGCCACCGACGGTGAGCACATGCGCGTTCGAGATCGTCGACGTGCGCGCGCCGATTTCCTCGGTATGCGTCGCCGCGACCGTCGTCCTCATGTCCTGCGACGTCGTGTGATAAAGCTGCCCGACCGTGAGCGTCTTGGCTTCGCCGATCGTTTCGGTCTTGCCCTGCGCAACGGTTTCCTTGTGCGTGCCGCCGATGGTCGCGTCGCGATTCGCGCCGACCGTCACGGTTTCGTTCTGGCCGACCGAGCGCGTCCGGTTCCCGCCCACCCCATGCGTCTCGTTCCCGCCGATCTGCGCGACCCGATGCTGGCCGATGGTCACCGTCTCGTTCTGCCCGACGTTGCGCTGCCGGTTGTTCTTCACCTGCATCGTCTCGTCGTTGCCGACCGTATGCGTATGGTTGTTGCCGACCGACAGCGAATGGTCGAGTTCGGTCTCCGCGTCGAAATTCCGCTCCGCGTGCATCCATAGCTGCTCCGCGCCCTTCTTGTCCTCGAAGCGGAACGCGTTCGCATGCTCGGTCGTCCCGCCGGGCGACGACCGCGACAGCAGCCCGCTTTGCGTCGCGCTGCCCGGCAAGCTCCACGGCGGCATCCGTTCGCCGTTGTACACGCGCCCCGTCACGATCGGCTGGTCCGGATCGCCGTTCAGGAAATCGACGACCACCTCGTCGCCCACGCGCGGAATCTGCACGCCGCCGAAGCCGCCGCCGGCCCACGGGCTCGACACGCGCACCCAGCACGACGAATCCTGGTTGCTCTGCCCGTAGCGGTCCCAGCGGAACTGGAGCTTCACGCGGCCGTATCGGTCGGTCCAGATCTCCTCGCCGGGCGGCCCGACGACGGTGGCCGTCTGCGGCCCGCTGGTGCGCGGCCTCGGCGTGTCGCGCGGCGACCGGTAAGGCAGGCTCGACGGCTGCACGAGCAACTGAGATGCATGCACGACCGCTTCGGCGTCGGCCGCGCTCGCGTACGCGTTCTCCTGAAACCGGTACTGGCACCGCACGATCAGGTATTCGCGGTTCTGGTCGGCGCGCGGGCAATGCGCGAGCGTGAACAGCCAACCGGGCGCGACGCCGCGCACGTCGGTGCTGGCGCTCGCGCGCTCGTGCTCCGCCTGCCGCTCCTCGAGACGCACGCGGCTGGTGTGCGCGCCGGGCGCATCGTCGCGATAGCCGCCCGGCCACTCGAACGACGCAAAGCCGTCGTGGTCGTGGCCGCGCGGGTCGACCTTCTGCGCGGACAGGTCGGCGCGCGGCTTCGTGTAGTCATAGTCGCTGGTCTCGTGCTTGCCGACGCTCACCTCCTGCGCCGGCAGCCAGCTGTCGATGTGCTCCTCGTCGGCGATCGCCGTGCGGTCGCGCGCGATGAACGGAATCGTCGCGTAGCCGGGCAGCGCCGCGTGCGACGACATCGCGTCGCCCAGCATCAGCGTGTGCGCCTGCGCCGCATGCCGGAACCAGTAGTAGATCCCTTCGAACTCCATCAGCCGCGACACGAACGCGGCATCCGTCTCGTTGTACTGCACGCAGTAGTCGCGCGGCACGTACGACTCGGTCAGGCGGCTCTCGATCGGAAAGCCATACGGCGCCAGCACCTCCTGCACGATCTCGGGCACGGTGCGGTTCTGGAAGATCCGGCAGTCGGAGCGGCGCGTCGCGAGCCACAGCCACGGGCGCACGGTCAGCACGTAACCGTAGTGCCGTTCGGCGCGCCGCCCGGCGAGCGACACGCGCGCGACGATCCCGTTCAGGCAGCGGATCGATCCGTCCTGCTGCTCGATTCGCACCGTCACCGGCTTGCCGAGCAGGTCCTTCAGCGACACGCTATGGCTGTCGGCGAGCGCCTCGATCCGGAATTCGAACAGGCTGCCGAGCGCTTCGTCGCCGTCGAGCCGGTGGAATTTCAGGTCGTCGCCGAGCGGGCTGTCGAGGGTGAATACGCGATTCACGTCGTGGCCTCCTCGTCGAACCGGTAGACGAATTCGCCGTCGGCCGCGCTCACGTCGATCGACGCGAGCGCGCGGCCTTCGAGCGTCGCCTCGAGGATGGCCCGGCTGATCCGCGGCAGCATGGCGTGCGTGAGGATCGCATCGACCATCCGGCCGCCGGATTCGATCGTCCGGCAGCGCTCGACGATCAGCGCGGTCGCGCTGTCCGCGCAATGCAGGCGGATGCCGTGGTGCGCGTCGATCCGCCGCGCGATGCGCGCGAGCTGCAGCGCGACGACGCGCGCGAGCGTCGCGTCGGTCAGCGGGTAGTACGGCACGACGGTTAACCGGCCGAGCAGCGCGGCCGGGAACACGTCGCGCAGCGGCACGCGCAGCGCGTCGGCGAGCGCGTGCGCGCCGGGCAGCCGCTCCGGGTCGCGGCACAGCCGGATCACCTGCTCCGAGCCGACGTTCGACGTGAGCAGGATCACGGTGTGCCGGAAATCGATGTCGCGCCCTTCGCCGTCCTCCATCCAGCCCTTGTCGAACACCTGGAAGAACAGCTCGTGCACGTCGCGGTGCGCCTTCTCGATCTCGTCGAGCAGCACGACGCTGTACGGCCGGCGGCGCACGGCCTCGGTCAGCACCCCGCCCTGCCCGTAGCCGACGTAGCCGGGCGGCGCGCCCTTCAGCGTCGACACGGTGTGCGCCTCCTGGAACTCGCTCATGTTGATCGTGATCGCGTTGTGCTCGCCGCCGTACAGCGTGTCGGCGAGCGCCAGCGCTGTCTCGGTCTTGCCGACGCCCGACGGGCCGCACAGCAGGAACACGCCGTGCGGCTTCGCCGGATCGTCGAGCCGCGCGCGGGCGGTCTGGATCCGTTCGGCGATCAGCTCGACCGCGTGACGCTGGCCGACCACGCGCTCGCCGAGCGTGGCGGCGAGGTTCAGCACCGCCTGCGTCTCGTCGCGCACCATCCGCCCGAGCGGAATCCCGGTCCAGTCGGCGACGACGGCCGCCACCGCGTGCGTGTCGACGGCCGGCAGCACGAGCGGCGCATCGCCCTGGAGGTCGGCCAGCGCCTGCCGGGCGGCGGCGAGACGGCCCTGTGCGGCGGCGCGCGCATCCGCGTCGAGCGCACGCGACGGGTCGTCGTCGAGCAGCGCGGCGCGCGCCGCGACGATCGTCGCCAGCGCATCGCGCTCGGCCTGCCAGCGGGCATCGAGCCGGTCGAGCTCGGCCTGCGCGCCGGCGATCGCCGTGGCGATCGCATCGCGCCGCGCAGCGTCGCCGGTGCCGAGCGCGCACTCGCGCCCGATCCGTTCGTGCTCGACTTGCAGGCTGTCGATGCGGCGGCGCGCGTCCTCGATCGGCGCGGGCACCGCGTGCTGGCTGACGGCGACCCGCGCGCAGACGGTGTCGAGCAGGCTGATCGCCTTGTCGGGCAACTGGCGCGCGGGGATGTAGCGGTGCGACAGCGTCACGGCCGCTTGCAGCGCGTCGTCGAGCACGAGCACGCGATGATGGGCCTCGAGCTTCGCGGCAAGCCCGCGCAGCATCGCGAGCGCGGCCTCCTCCTCCGGTTCGTGCACGTGGACGAGCTGGAAGCGCCGCGTCAGCGCCGGATCCTTCTCGATGTACTGCTTGTACTCGGACCAGGTCGTCGCGCCGATCGTGCGCAGCAGCCCGCGCGCGAGCGCAGGCTTCAGCAGGTTCGCCGCATCGCCGGTGCCGGCCGCGCCGCCCGCGCCGACGAGCGTGTGCACCTCGTCGATGAACAGGATCGCCGGCCGGCCGCCCGACATCGCTTCGTCGATCACGCCACGCAGGCGGCTCTCGAACTCGCCCTTCACGCCCGCGCCGGCCTGCAGCAGGCCGAGGTCGAGCAGGTACAGCGCGACGTCGCGCAGCGGCGGCGGCACGTCGCCCGCGACGATCCGCAGCGCAAAACCTTCGGCGACGGCGGTCTTGCCGACGCCCGCCTCGCCAACCAGCAGCGGATTGTTCTGCCGGCGCCGCAGCAGGATGTCGACGATCTGGCGGATCTCGGCATCGCGGCCGATCACGGGGTCGATCTCGCCGGCCCGGGCGCGCGCGGTCAGGTCGACGGCGAAACGCGATAGCGCCGAGCCGTCGCCGGCCGCGGCAGAGGCCGGCGCGACACCCGCCGCCCCGGGCGCGTCGGGCAACGGCGCTTCCGGCGAGCCGTCGACGATCGCGTCGAGCGTGTCGGCCAGCACGTCCGGCACGATACGCTCGAACTCACGCGCGATCCCGACCAGCACGCTGCGCAACTGCGGCGTCTTCAGGATCGCGAGCACCAGCGTCGCGCCTCGAATCCGCGTCGCATCGTATTTGAGCGTCGCGTACACCCATGCACGCTCGACCGCGTCGTCGATATGCACGGACAGGTCGGACACCGAGCCGGCGCCGCGCGGCAGCCGGTCGAGCGCCGCGACGAGCCCGCGCTCGAGCGCGGCGGCATCGATCTCGAAGCGGCGCAGGATGCGGTGCAGGTCGCTGTCCGGGCGCTGCAGGATCTGCTTCAGCCAATGCGCGAGCTCGACGTACGGATTGCCGCGCAGCCGGCAGAAGCCGGTCGCCTGCTCCAGCGTCTCGTAGAGGAACGGGTTCAGTTTTCCGAACAGGGTGACGCGGCCGATATCGGACATGATGGTTTCCGTTCAGGCAGGTTCACGATCGGCGGGCGCGGGCGCAGCCCGCGCCGGATTGCGATGCGGCGCGGAGTCGTACGCGCGGCCGTCGATCACGAGATCGCGCGCGGGGCCCGGCTCGATGCGCCGCCCGAGCCACGCGCTGCGGCCGATCCCGTGCGAGCTGCCGAGCGCGGCCGACGGCACCGCGTCGTGCGCCAGTTCGAGCTGCACCTCCCAGTCGAACTCGATGCCGACGTATTCGCGCACCCATTGCGCGAGCGGCCGCGCATACGCGCCGCCCGGCAGGCATCGGCGGTACGCGTCGAGCGACAGCGGCCCGAGCACGATCCGGAACCGCGACTGCGCATCGCGCACCGCGATGCCGAGCACCGCACCGCCGAGCGGCTGCGTCGGCCGCGTCGCGCGGATCGCGCAGCGCTGCGCGCGCTCGATCGTCACCCATTGCGGCACATGCTCGACGATGCGCGCCGCGACGCCGAAATGCCGCCGCAGGATCTGCGCAAGCCCTTCCGGGTTGCGGGTGTGCCGCACCAGATGGCCGGCGTGGAAACAGCGCGCGTGCGGCGCGAGCGCGTCGGCCGGGTCCGGCTGCGCCGCGTCGGGCGCGGCTCGCCCGATCAGGCTCGCGACGTAACCGTCGAACCGTGCGCGCGCGGGCCGGTCGAGGCTCACCGTCGGCTGCGCGTCGGCCCACGCGCGGTAGAACAGCAGGATCAGCCGGTGATGGAACAGGTCCGCGAACGCGGCGAACGCCGGATCGCCGTGCTGCGCCGCGCGCTCGTGCGCGTACTCGGTCAGGTGCGCGGGCAGCGGCCCGTTCGGGCCGAACAGCCCGAAGCCGTGGATCGCGATGCGCGGCACCGCGCCGCCGTCGTCGACGCCGGCCAGCATCGCCGTCGCGAACGCGAGCGACGGCGCCTGGCCGAGCCTGACCGGCTCGTCGCGCGGCCGCGCCGCGTGGCCGAGCGGCGCATGGTCCGGCGCCAGCGCGTCGAGCCAGCGCAGCGCGTGGAACAGGTCGTAGCCGTGCGGCGCGGCGCGCAGGCGCGCGCGGAACGCATCGCGGCGCGCGGCGACGGCGGCCGGGTTCGCGGCGGGCGGCCCATCAAGCCTCTCGGGCTTCTCGCGCTTCATATCACGGGCCGCCTGCCGACGCGCGCCGGCCACTGCGCGAGCCGGCCGCGCTGCGCGCTCGTCAGCACGCATTCGGCGAACGCGTTGATCGACACGTGCCGCGCGAAGAACTGCTCGAGCACCGCGCCGAGCAGGAACGGGCTGTCGCCGGAGAACGCGTGGTCGTCGACGGTCACGTTGACCTGCACGCCACGCCCGAACATCAGCGGCGAGGCGGCCGGCAGGCGGCGTAACACGGGCTCGAACGCCACCCGTCGCACGCCATCGATCTGCCGGCGCATCGCCGCGTCGGCCGGGTCCGCGTGCAAGCCGAGCAGCTCGCGCAGCACGCGCGCGCCCGCCTCGTCGTCGAGATCGGTCAGCGTGTGCCGCGCGAGCCCGAGGTGGCGGATCAGGCGCCAGGCCGTCTGCGCGTCGGCGATCGGCGGGCGCGGCCGCGACGGCCCGCGCAGCGCGACGATCCGCTCGACGGGCGCCGACACGCGCAGCGTGAACGTGTGCGCATCGCCGGGCGGCTGCAGCAGCACGAGATCGCGGTTCGTGCACAGCGTGTCGACGGCGAGGTAGCGCATCGCTTCGTCGTACGGCGCGCACGCGCTGTCGACCAGCGACACGTAAGTCTCGCTGCCGACATAGCCGGTGCGCGTGCCGTTCGCGCGCGCCTGCGCGGACACGAGCCGCGGCTCGCGGCGCACCGTGTAGTACGCGCCGTAATTGCCGTCATCTCCCGCGTACGACGCGTGAAATGGCCGGAATTCGCGCGCTTGCCCGTCGTCGCGCTGAGGGTCGCTCGCGAGCCGCTGCACCGCATAGACCTCGTAGTCGAGCGGGCGGCTGCGGTCGACCACGACGTGATGCTCGCGCGCGCCCGGCTGCACCGGAATGCGATCGCCGCGCCGCGCGAACAGGTTCACGGCCGGCGTGCAGTTCAGCGCGAGGTGCCGCGCATCGACGGCGGCTTCGAGCGCGGCGTCGTGCCGGTCGAACAGCAGCGTCAGCTCGCAGGTGTCGCCGGTTGCGCGCGCGAGCGCGGGCCGCAGCCCGTCGATGCTGAAGAACAGGAAGCGCGCGGGGAACGCGAAATACTCGCGCAGCAGCCGGTAGCCGTGAAAACTGCGGCCGTCGTCGGGCAGGATCGCCTGGCCGGGGTCGAAGCCCTGGTGGACGATGGCGTCCGCACCGAGCGCGTGCGCCCAGCGCGGCGGCTGGCCCGGGTCGTGCACGACCACGCCGAGCGTGTGCGCGGCGATCAGCTCGAGCAGGTGCAGCGCGTCCCGCTCCGGCCCGGCGAGATGGAGCATCAGCCGGTCGAGCGGCAGTTCCGCGAGACGCGCGCCGCCGCGCGCGGCGAGCCGGATCCGCAGCGCGCCGCGCACGTCCTGGCGTGCCGCGACGAGGCCATGCGGCAGGTAGGCCGGCGCGCCCGTCACGGCCGCGCCGGTCAATTCGAGTGGCCACAGCGTCAGGTCGTGCGCGGTGCGGAACTCGCACGCGGTCTGCTCCGACACGGCGGGCCGCGCGCGCAGCGCGGTGCCCGCCGGCAGCGGCCAGCCCTGCGCGAGGCTGCCTTCGTTCATCAGCGGCGCGAATTGCACGATCGCCATCGACGGCAGCGGCGCGAGATAGCCCGGATACACCGCGTCCAGCAGCGCCTGCGTGAAGTGCGGAAACTCGGCGTCCATCTTGAGCTGCACGCGCGCGGTGAGGAAGCTGAAGCCTTCGAGCAGCCGTTCGACGTATGGATCGGGCGGCCCCGGTTCGTTCAGCCGCAGCCGCGCGGCGACCTTCGGGAACTGCTGCGCGAACTCGTCGCCCAGCTCGCGCAGGTACGCGAGTTCGCGGTTGTAGTAGTCGAGCAGGCGTGTTTCCATCGCGTCAGCCTCCCGCTGCCGAATGCAGCGACATTGCACCGGTTTCGAGGTCGAGCGCGGAGCGCAGCACGAACGCAATCGGGTGCGGCACCGACCACAGCGTGCCGCGGATCTCGAACATCAGTACGTTGTGCCGCTGCTCGCCGGCCGCGCCGCCGGGCACGCCGGGCGTATCGGGCACGCTGCGCACCTCGACGCTCTCGGGTGCGATGCGCGGCTCGAAGCGCACGATCGCGTCGCGGATCGACGCCTCGACCGCCAGCCGCTCGACGCCCGACATCGGCTTGCCGACGAGCGGCCGCATTCCGTAGTTGATCACCGACGCCTGCGCGTGCGGGTACGCGCGCCAGTCGACGAAGCCGTCCTCCGCGTTGCGCGTGTTGAGCAGCCACGCGAGATCGCGCAGCACCGCCGCGCGCAGGCGCTCGGCGCCGACCCACTGCGCATCGGGCGGCTCGGTGCGCCGCTGCGGCTCGGCGTCGGTCAGCCGGTCGAGCAGCGCGGGCTGCAGCCGGTCGCGCATGCCGGCCTCGCGGCCGGCACGGGGGCGCGTGTCGTCCATGGTTCGGTTGGCCCGCCGTCACATCTCGGTGTTTTCCTTGATGTTCCAGCCGACCGACACCTCGGCGCCCTTGCCGCCGTTGTCGTTCTGCTGCCAGTACTGCTTCTTGACCTTCGCGGCCTGGAAGCCGTAGTGCATCAGCAGGCGGTCGGCCGCGTCGCCGGCGTCCACGCCGGCCACCTGCGCGGACGTGACGAGCACTTCCTGCAGCGTCACCCGCATGAACTCGACCTGCGTGCCGCCCGTCTTGCACGCCGAGATCTCGACCGTCGACAGGTGCTTGCCGTTCGCGCAGTTCTTGATGATCGCGGGCGCGCCCTTGTCCATGTACGCGGCCACGACGAGATCGTTGAAGCTCGCCTTGCCCGCGTTGCCGCCGCTGCCGCTCGCCATCGCGCCCGGCTGGCTGGCGCCCCACGAGAACGTCTGGATGTCGGTCCAGCCCTTGTGCTGCGCGTCCGCCGATTCGCCGGTCACGCCTTCCACCTTCATGAACATCGCCACGCCCATCGCTGCCTCCGTTCCGGTTGAGATGCGCCGCCGCTCACGCGTTCGCCGCCTTCGCCGACGGCAGCTTCGAGATGAGCCGCAGCGACACGGTGAGCCCTTCGAGCTGGTAATGCGGCCGCAGGAAAAACTTCGACGCGTAGTAGCCGGGGTTGTCCTCGATCTCGTCGACGATCACGTGGGCCGCCGCGAGCGGCTTGCGCGCCTTGGTTTCCTGCGACGAGTTCACCGGGTCGCCGTCGACGTAGTTCATGATCCAGTCGTTCAGCCAGCGCTCCATGTCGTCGCGCTCGCGGAACGAGCCGATCTTGTCGCGCACGATGCACTTCAGGTAATGCGCGAAGCGGCAGCACGCGAACAGGTACGGCAGGCGGCCGGACAGCCGCGCGTTCGCGGTCGCGTCGGGATCGTGGTATTCGGCCGGCTGGTACAGCGACTGCGCGCCGATGAACGCCGCGAAATCCGAGTTCTTCCGGTGCACGAACGGCATGAAGCCGTTCTTCGCGAGCTCGGCCTCGCGGCGGTCGCTGATCGCGATCTCGGTCGGGCATTTCTGGTCGACGCCGCCGTCGTCGGTCGGGAACGTGTGGCACGGCAGCCCCTCGACCGCGCCGCCCGATTCGACGCCGCGGATCGACGAACACCAGCCGTACAGCTTGAACGAGCGGTTGATGTTCGCGGCCATCGCATACGCGGAATTCGCCCACGTGTAGCGCGCGTGGCTGGCCGCGTCGGTGTCCTCCTCGAAGTCGAATTCGTCGACCGGGTTGGTGCGCGCGCCGTACGGCAGCCGCGCGAGAAAGCGCGGCATCGCGAGGCCGACGTAGCGCGCGTCCTCCGATTGGCGCAGGCTGCGCCACGCCGCGTATTCGGTGTTCTGGAAGATCTTCGTCAGGTCGCGCGGGTTCGACAGCTCCTGCCACGAATCCATCTGCATCAGCTCGGGCGACGCGCCGGCGATGAACGGCGCGTGCGCGGCCGCGGCGATCTTCGACAGCTCGCCGAGCATCTCGACGTCCGGCGCGCCGTGGTTGAAGTGGTAGTCGCCGACGAGGCAGCCGAACGGCTCGCCGCCGAACTGCCCGTATTCCTCCTCGTAGACCTTGCGGAACAGCGGGCTCTGGTCCCACGCGACGCCCTTGTAGCGCTTCAGCGTGCGCGCGAGCTCGCCGCGCGCGACCGGCAGCGCCTTGATCTTCAGCAGCTCGTCGGTCTCGGTGTGCGTGACGAGGTAATGCAGCCCGCGCCACGCGCCTTCGAGCGCCTGGAACTCGCCGTGATGCAGGATCAGGTTGATCTGCTCGGACAGCTTGCGGTCGATCTCCGCGATGATCTGCTTGACGCTGCCGTACGCATCGGTCGTCACGCCGACGGTGTTTTCCAGCGCCTGCTGCGCGAGCGTGCGCACGGCGCGCTCGACCGATTCGCGCGCCTCGGCGGTCTTCGGCTTGAACGCCTTTTGCAGCAGCGCGGCGAATTCGTCGTGCGCGACGAGCGGTTGCGCGGCGCCGCGCGCGGCGGGCCGGGTCTGGGCGGATTCATTCATGGCGCGCCTCCGGGCCGGCCTCGCCGAGCCGGGCGGCCGGTGCGCCGCCGGCCGCGGCCTCCGCCGCCGGCTGCCGCACGAGCGCCTTCAGCAGCTCGGGATCGTTGATCGCGTTCTCGATCAGTTGCTCCGCGCCGTGCTTGCCGTCCATGTACGACAGCAGGTTCGACAGCTCGGTGCGGGCGTCGAGCAACTGGCGCAGCGCGTCGACGTGGCGCGCGATCGCGGCCGGCGAGAAATCGTCGATCCGCTCGAACGTCATGTCGACGTTCAGCAGCCCGTCGCCGGTCAGCGTGTTCGGCACCTGGAACGCGACGCGCGGCGCGATCGACTTCATCCGCTCGTCGAAGTTGTCGACGTCGATCTCGAGGAACTTGCGTTCCGGCAAATCCGGCAGCGGCTCGGCGCGCTTGCCCGCGAGATCGGCGAGCACCCCCATCACGAACGGCAGCTGGACCTTGCGCTCGGCCCCGTACGTCTCGACGTCGTACTCGATCTGCACGCGCGGCGCCCGATTGCGCGCGATGAATTTCTGCCCGCTGCCTGCTGCCTTGGTCCTGTCCGTCATCGTGTGCTCCTTCGCTTCAAGTTGCGCCGTTCGGTGCCGCCCGCGCGGCCGCGTGTCATTCGCTCCGCTGGCCGCTCAGCAAGTCCAGCTTCGGCAGGCTTTCCGGAGCGAGATCCCGGATGATTTCGTAGAAGTCGAGCGCGAGCAGCCGCTGCGCGCGCCGCAGCAGCAGCGGCGCGGGATGGCTCGGCTCGTGCAGCTCGAAGTAGCGGCAGATCTTGTCGAGGCCGATGCGCACGTCGTCGCGGCTCGTCACTTCGGCGTCGCGCCACGCGCGGCCGTCGGCGGGCGCGGCTGGCGGTGACGGCTCCGCTTGCCCCGGCGCTGCGCCGTCCGCACCGGTTTCGGCGGGCGCCGCCGTGTCGCGCGGCGGCGGCGCGCGCTGCACGATCCGGTGCAGCGCCTTCTCGACATCGCTCGCATCGGGCGCCCATTCGCCGCCGAGCTTCTCGCTCACCTGTGCGCGAATCGATGCGAGCGCGGCCAGCGCGGCGCGCGCCGGCTGCAACGGCGGCGGCCCGTCGCCGCGCACGTCCAGGAGCGCGTCGAGCAGGCGCTCGCGGTCGCCCGGCTGGCGCTCGCCGCCGTCGTCGTGGCCGTCCAGCATGCGCTCGGCGTCGCGCACGCTCGGGCCGCCGTCGAACAGCGGCTGGCGGCGCGCCGCGCGCGCGCAGTCGTGCGCGCCGGCCACCTCGGCCAGCGCGTTGCAGCGCGGCGTCGGGTCCGGTTCGCCGTCCGCGTCGAGGCGCGGGTGCACGTCGTCCCACCAGCGGCCGAGCAGGCCCGCGACCACCGCGAGCCCGTCCGCGTAGCCGGGAATCCCGTGCAGCTCGGTCCAGCTACGCGTCAGGTACGCGGCGACGCGCAGATCCTTCGTGCGGCCGGACAGCGCGAGCGCCAGCCGCTCGACCGCGCGCCAGTCCGGCGCCTCGGCCGGAATCACCGTGTCGCCGTACTGCTGCTCCGGGCGCGGCGTCGCGTGTTCCCGCAGTTGCAGGAAATCCGGCTCGTACTCGAGATTCGCGCCGCACGGCGCGTCCGGCGCGACGCCGTCGAGCAGGCGGTCGATCAGCTCCGCACGCGGCGTCGGCGCGCGCGCTTCGGTGGTGGAGGCGGCGGCAGGTGCTGGCGCGCCGAGGTCATTCGAACGCATAGTCGATGCTGATCGGCTTGCTGCCGGGGTCGATCTTCACGGTGCGCCGCAACGGCGGCAGCGTGCCGTTGCGGATCTCGATCTGGTACGTGCCGGGCGCCAGCGACACCGTGCGCAGCGGCGGGCTCGCGCCGCGCCGCACGCCGCTCACGTACACGTCGCCCCACGGCCGCACGTGGAAACGCACGGCGACGGGTTCCGGCGTATCGGGCGGGCGTTGCTCGGGTGCGGTAGCGGCGGTGGCGAAGGCGTTGGCGGAATTGCCCGCAGTGGCGACGGCGGCGTCGGGGGACGAGCCAGTCGCCGAAGGCGGCAACGCGACCACCCGTTCCGATGCATCGAGGCTCCCGGCCGGCGCGATGCTCGAAACGGGCGCGGCCGGCGACGCGCCTGCAGTGTTCTTCGCGGTCTGCTGCGGGGCGGACGGCGCGCCTGCCGTGTTATTCGCGATCTGCTGCGGGGCGGACGGCGCGCCTGCCGTGTTATTCGCGATCTGCTGCGGGGTGGCTGGCGCGTCTGCCGTATTCTTCGCGATCTGCTGCGGGGTGGCTGGCGCGTCTGCCGTATTCTTCGCGATCTGCTGCGGGGCAGACGGCGCGGCGGGTTCGCTCGCGGCGGTCGTCGCGACCACCGGCGCTTGCGCCGGCGCTGCGTCCGGCATGCTCGCGGGCGGCACGACGATCGGCGTCGGGCCGCGCTGGGCGACCGCGACCCCGGAGCCGCCGCCAGGTTCGGGCGCCGGCGCGGCGGCCTGCGGCAGGCCCGCACCCGACGCCGATTCGCCCGCGTTGCGGGCCGGCTGCATCAGATAGGCCGCGCCGATGCCGATCGCCGCCAGCGCGGCAAGCGCGCCGCCGACGTACACGCCGGTGCGGTGGCCGCCACGCCACGGCGGGCTCGCGGGGGCGGGCCATGTGCGGCCGGCGGCCGGTCGGGCCGAGCCGTCCGTCGGAGTCGGAGTCGGAGTCGGGGGCGGGGTTGACGTCTCGTCGCGGGCCGGTTTCGCGGATGGGTTCGGCGCGTCGGCAGTCGGTGGCACGCCCGGCGTCTGGGTCGCCGACTGCCGCAACGGCGCAGGCTCCGCGCGAGACGAATCGGACGCGCTGTGTTCATCGTGCGCGGGCCAAGCCTGCGTCGAAGCCGCAGGCGACGTTCCCGACGAAGCCCCCGCGTCAACCGAAGCACCTTCCGCCTGGCCATCGCCCGCGCGCTTCCCCTCCCCGCCGCCTTCGTTCCCCTGACGCCGCGCCTGCGCGCCGCCATCCTCCCGCGCCCCGGCCTCCGGTCCGTACCCCACCTGACCGAACCCGCTCAACCCCAGCTCCGCCGCAAACGCGGCGACCGATTCCGGCCGGTCGGCGATCCTGAGCTGCAACGCATGATCGACCGCCGCCAGCAACCCGGGGCTGTACAGGTCGCGCACCGGCCGCTCGCGCGCGGCGAGCGGCCGGTACGTGTCCTTGATGCTGCGCACGACCGCGGCCGGCGGCAGCTCGCCGGTGATCATCGCGTGCATCACCGCGCCGAGCGCGTAGAGGTCGGTCCACGGCCCCTGGCTGAACGCGGGGTCGTCGGTGTACTGCTCGATCGGCGCATAGCCGGGCTTGATCATCATCGCGCCGTCGTCGACGAGGTCGCCGATCCGCTTTCGCGCGGCGCCGAAGTCGAGCAGGATCGCGTTGCCGTCCGGGCGGATCAGCACGTTGTCCAGCGCGACGTCGCGATGGAAGCACTGCGCGCGATGCAGCGTGTCGAGCGCGCCGAGCAGCGCGGCGACCACGTTGCGCAACTGCGTCTCGCTCATCTGCACGCCGCCGTCGAGCAGTTGCTTCAGCGTGCGCCCTTCGTAGAACGGCATCACCATGTACGCGGTGCCGTGGCTCTCCCAGAAATGCAGGACCTTGACGAGCCCCGGATGATCGAACTGCGCGAGCAGCCGCGCCTCGTTCAGGAACGCGCCGCGGCCCGCGTCGAACGCCGGCGCGAAACGCTCCGAGCGCAGCGACACCGTGTAGTCGCCGCCGCGCGTCGCGAGCATCGACGGCATGTATTCCTTGATCGCCACCGCGCGCCGCAGCGTGCGGTCGAACGCGCGATAGACGATCCCGAAACCGCCGATCCCGAGCACCTCGTCGAGCTGCAATTCGCCGAGCCGATGCCCGAGCGGCAGCGGCCGCACCGCGATGTCGGTCGCGTCGCCGCGCCTTGTCGTCTCCTGCTCGCCGTCTCTCGAAAATGCGTCCTTCATGTCCACCTCGTCCACCTCTCGATGCCGCGCACCGCCGCCGCTACACGCCGCCGCCGAACAGCCGCAGGAACAGCGGGCCGTCCGGCGCGCCGGTGTGCGCGTGCGTGCGCAGCGGCGATCCGTCCGCGCGGTTGGTCCACCAGAAGCTCGTCGCGCCGTGCGGATCGAAATACCCGGACAGCCCCGGCCACGCGGGCGCGGCCGGTCGCTCCGACGGCGGCAGCGACGCCTGCAACACCTGCGACACCTGCGCCGGCACATCGTCCAGCCCGGCGTCGCCCGGCACGAGCCGCACCTGCGCGAGCGCGGCCTCCAGATCGAGCGGCGCGCGCGCATGCCGGATCGCATCGAGCAGCGCGCTGCCGATCTGCCAGTAGAACGCGTCGGCGGCGTCCGGCAGCCCGCTCCAGTAATCGGCCGCGTGCATCGGCAGCGTGACGAGCACCGGGTAATAGCGCCCCACGCGGTCGCAGCTCGGCGCGACGCAGCCGGGCTGCACGCACGCCGCGCCGGCGCCCGCCGGGATCAGGAAATTCCACACCGGCGCGACCGTGTAGTAGCGCGCGATCTCGTCCGCGCCGCGCTGGCGCATCGCGGCCATCCCCTGCTGCAGCCAGCGCTCCCACCAGCCGGCGAGCGTGTGCGGCAAGCGGCGACTGACGAAATCTCCCGCGCCCGGAATTTTTCCGTACCAGGCCGGCGGTTCGCCGCCGAGCGTGTGCGCCGGCTGCGTGCTCATGGCTTCGGAGGGCATGCGAAGGACTCCATCTGGGCGAGCCTGAACGGGTTGCGGACACTGCCGGTGCTCACCAGCAGCACGATCGGTTTGCCGTCCACCGAAAAGCGCGCGACCATCTGCTCGGCGCCGCGCCCGGCCGACACGCCCGCGCGATCGAACAGCCGATGCAGCGCCCACGGCCCGTCGGTCGTGAAGCCGTCCGCCGCGCCCGCCTGCCCGGTGGTCTGCAAGCGCACCTGGTTGCTGCCGCGCGGGCCCGGCCACTGCACCGCGCTCGGCACGAGCGGCCCGTGCGCATAGCGGACGATCTGGCCGTCGACGTCGAGCACCATCTCGGAGATCGACGGATCCATTTCGAGCGGCTGGATCTGCACCCTGAGCTGCGCGGCGCGCGCGCCGCCCGGAAAATACGCGTCGCGGATCACCGCGGCCTTCTCGAACGACGCGAGCATCGCGGCCGCCGCCGGGTCCGCGTCCGCGTTGCGGTTCGCGAAGCGCCATGGATGCGCCGTCGTGTCGACGATCGGCTGCAGGTTCTTCTGGAAGAAGTCGTCCATCAGGCCGCCCGGCGCGAACAGCTGCGCGAAATCCGCCGGCGCGACGTCGCGCGACGCGCCGCGCGCGAACGGATAACGGCCGTCGATCGCCTGCCGGCAGAAGTCGCCGACGTTCGTGCCGGCCCGCAACGTGACGTTGCGCTGCTCGACGGTCGCGACGCTGCCGTTCGCGACGTTCGACAGCTCGTCGAGCACCTCCCGGAACGGCGTCGGCAGCCGCCCGGCCTGCGCGCGCAGCCGCGCCGGCGCATCGGACGGCGGCGGCTGCGCGCCGCTGCGCAATGCGTCGTCGGTCGCCATCAGGTACGTGTACAGCGCGTCGATCGCCTTCAGCACCGCGTCGAACGATGCGGCCTGGTCGCCGCTGCCCGGCGCGAACGCGCGCAGTGCGGCGAAATGGCCGTCGACGACCTGCTCGGGGCTCGCGGGCGCAGCCGCCGCCGCGCCGGTTTCGCCGCCCGGCTGGCCCGCGAAGATCTGCGCGAGCGAGCTGCGCGCCGCGTCGACCTTGTCCTGCGCGCGCGACGCGAGGTTGCGCGCGCCGCCCGGCGCATCGCCGAGCGCGGTGTCGCGCGCGAGCGCGACCATCAGCCGGGTCAGCGGCGAATCGGCCGACGACAATGCGCGCGCCACCTGGATGCTCTGCGCGAGCGTCGCGGTGCGCTGCAGCCGGAGGTCGGCGAGATAGTCGTCCCAGGTCTTCAGGTAATCGTTCAGGTAAAGCTGGCGGATGTCGCGCGCCCACGCGGCCGCCTCGTTCGCGCCCGGGATCTCCGACGCGCCGAGGTTCAGCACCCACACCTCCTCGCGGCCGTACGCATCGACCGCGCCCGCGACGCGCGGCGCGAACACGTTGCGATAGCCGTTGCGCGTATAGAGGCCCGGCACGCCTTCCGCGAGCGGCTTGCCGCTCTGGCGCCGGAACACGAGCGACGCGTCCGGGCCGACCGCGCGCGCGACGCTGAAGTCGTACGACGCGGCGTCCGCGCGCAGCGTGCGCGCGAGCTGCCGGTACAGCCGCTGCGAGAACGGCGCCTGCCGCAGCCGCTCGCGCACGTCGGCGACGAGCCGTTCGTTCATCGCGAACGGCGACACCACGACGCGGCTGCCGAACAGCGCGGCGAGATGCGCGCGCAGCGCCGTGCGCTGGGCCGCCGAGAAATCGGCCGGCAGCGCGCGTTCCATCTCCAGGTCGACGACGGCCTGCACGAACGCGGGATCGTAATGCGCGCTGTCGTACAGCATCAGGTATGCCTTCAGCGCCGCATACGCGTATTCGCTGTCGTCGGGCCGCGCGTCGCGCAGCGCCGCTTCCATCCGGCTCGCGGCGATCGGCAGCAGCACGTCGTCGAGCGCGCGCCGGTAGACGGCGTCCACCGCCTCGTCGATCTTCTCGCCCTGGAACAGGCCCCACCGATACGCGAGCGGCGGGTGCGCGAGATCGACGCCGCCCGCGTTCGCGAGGCCGCCGAGCGCATCGAGCACCGGCAGCAGCCGCGCGACGTCGGCGGCGCTCGCGAACGTCGCACCGCCGATCTGCGCGTCGACGGCCGGCACGCGCGCCGCGACCTGGTCGAGATACGCGCGGTTGTTCGAATAGCTCTTGAGCCAGGCGACCAACATCGCGATGCACAGGAACGCGAGCGCCGCGTAGCCGCCGATCTGCAGCACGCGCCGCCGCTGATGCCAGCGCAGGTTGCTGCCCGCGAGCGCCGCCTCGCGGAAGATGTGATCCTGCAGCAGCGATTTCAGGAAGAAGCTGCGGCCGGTCGCGCCCGTCTGCGCGGCCGGCGGCACGCCCTCGATCTTCAGGAAGCGCTTGATGCCGCTCATCACGCGGTCGAACGCGGTGCCTTCCTGCGTGCCGCTCGTCAGGTACACGCCGCGCAGCATCGGCATCGGCTCGAAGCTCGACACCGAGAACACCTCGGCGACGAACTGGCCGAGCAGGTCCTGCAGATCGGCGATCTGCTGCGGCAGCAGATAGCTCATCTCGCGCTGGCGCGCGTCCGTCTGCGACGCGAGCAGCTCGGGCAGCGCGTCGTTCAGCCGCCGGTGCAGCAGCGCATACTCACGGTCGAACGCCGCGCGCAGGTCGAAACCGGACGCCTCGCTCTGCGCGAGCGGGAACGTGAAGCCCCACACCTGCGCGCACTCCGCGCGGCCGAAGCCGCCGAAATACTCGGCGAATCCAGCAAGAAGATCGGCCTTGGTGACGAGCAGGTACACCGGAAAACGGATGCCGAGCTGCGCACGCAATTCGAGCAGGCGCTTGCGCAGCACCATTGCATGCTGCGTGCGCTCGGCCTCCGACGCGCCGAGCAGGTCCGCGACGCTGATCGTCAGCATCGCGCCGTTCAGCGGCTGGCGCGCGCGGTATTTCTTCAGCAGGTCGACGAAGCCTTTCCACTCCGCCTCGTCGAGCGCGCGATTGCCTTCGTGCGTCGTGTAGCGGCCGGCGGTGTCGATCAGCACCGCGTCGTTCGTGAACCACCAGTCGCAATGCCGCGTGCCGCCCACGCCACGGATCGCCGCGCGGCCGAACTGCTCGGCGAGCGGGAAGCTGAGCCCCGAATTGACGAGCGCCGTCGTCTTGCCCGAGCCCGGTGCGCCGATGAACACATACCACGGCAACTGGTACAGGTACTGCCGCGACAGCCGCTCGAGCCAGCGCGACAGCCCCTTGCGCACGCCGTCGGCCTGGCCGAAGCGGACCTTCTTCAGCAGCGTCGCGGCCTCGTCGAAGCGGCTGCGCAATTCGTCGAGCTGCGCCTTCGCCGCATCGTCGGGCGCGGCGGCCGTGCGCGGCGCGGCTTCGCGCAACTGGTTCAGCAGTTGCGCGTTCAGCCGGCCGGCCCGCCAGCCGCGCCACGCGACACGCGCGCCCCAGGCGGCGAACAGCGCGACGATCGTCAGCACGCGCGCCCAGCCGCTTTCGAGCGGGCGGAACTCGGCGAACGCGACCAGCGGCCCCGCGAGCCACACGAAGCAGGCGAGCACGGCCAGCCCCGCGAAGGTCCAGATCTCGCGGGACGGCAACGGGCGGACGAAGCGCATCACGGCCTGGTTCATGGTCGGCGAACCTCCTGCGCGGCCGCCGCGGCGTCGCCGCCGGGCGCGGGCATCAGCGTGATCTCGACGCGGCGGTTGCGCGCGCGGTTCGCGGGCGTATCGTTCGGCGCGACCGGATCGAGCGTGCCGCGCCCCTCCGCCGCGAGCCGCTCTGGGCGGTCGAGCCGTGCCGCGAGCAGGCCGCGCACCGCTTCCGCGCGCTCGCGCGACAGGTCCCAGTTCGACGCGAAGCGGGCCGTGTGCACCGGCGTGTCGTCGGTGAAGCCGCTCACGCGGACGTTGCCGGGCACCTTGTTCAGCGCGTCCGCGACCCGCGCCAGCACCGGCGCGTAGCGGTCGATCACCGACGTCGAGCCCGACTGGAACAGGCCGTCGCCGCGCAGCACGATCACGCTGCGGTCCGCGTCATCGCGCACCGACACGAGCCCCGCCGCGATCTCCGGCTCGAGGAACTTCGCGATGCGCGGCGCGGGCGCGGGGCGCGGCGCCGGTTGCGCGGGCTGCAGCTTCGGCAGGTGCAGCGCGTCGATCGACGCGAACAGCCGGTCGGAATGCCCGGCGAGCGCGATCCGCAGGCCCGCGAACACGCCGAAGCCGACCAGCAGCGCGAGCGCCGCGCACACCCACAGCGGCACCGTGAAGCGCCGCGTGACGTCGCGCGTGACGACGTCGCGCCAGTGCGGCGACAGCGCCGCATCGAATTCGCCGCGCACCGAGCGGATCGTCTGCGCGAGCTGGCGCCGCAGCGCGTCGAGCTGCGCATGGCCGTTGTCGAGCACGCGATAGCGGCCTTCGAAGCCGAGCGCGAGGCAGAAGTACAGCAGCTCCAGCAGGTCGAGGTGCTGGCGCGGCTGCTGCGACAGCCGCTCGAGCAGATGAAAGAACTTCTCGCCGCCCCAGGTCTCGTTGTGGAACGACACGAGCAGGCTGTGCGACGACCACACGCTGCCGCCCCATGGCGTGAGCGCGGCGGCCTCGTCGAGCGCCGTGCACAGGCAGTAGCGCGCGCCGATGATCGCCTCGGACGCGACGCCCGCCTCCTGCGCGCGCGCCTCGAACTGGCGGATCTCGACGACCAGATGCTCGCGCAGCCACGCCGGGTTCGGGTGATGGACGGTCGAGCGGATCTGCGGCACGAGGTTGAGCAGCGGGTTCGCGGCGGCGACGAGCGGGTTCGAGCCGCTCGCCGCCCAGCGGCCGGGCCGCGGCTGCGGCTGGGTCGTGGCGGGCCCGGCCGCGCCCGCCGTGGCCGCCGCGTGCATGCCGCCGGGGTTCGGCGGCACGAAGCCGCCCGCGCCGCCGGAAATCGAATCGGGAGAGGTATTCATCGCGCGCGCCCGCCGCTATCCGCGGATCGCCCAGAACTCCATCGAGAGTCCCGGGAATTCGCCGGCCAGATGCAGCGCGAGACCGCCGGAGCGCGCGAGCTGCTTCCACAGCTCGCCGCCCTTGTCGAGCTCGAAGTACGCGTGGCCCGCGTGATACGGAATCTGCCGTGGCGCGACCGGCAACTGGCGCAGCGCGATGCCCGGCAGTTGCAGTTGCACGAGATCGCGGATGCGTTCGACCGGCCCGAGCTTCGCCTGCGCGGGGAACCGCTGGCGCAGGCTGTCGGCCGGCACGTCGGCGCGCACCGCGAGCACGAAGCCCGCCGTGTCGCGCAGCGACGGATCGGCGAGCGTCGCGACCCGCATCCCGTCGCCGGCGTCGCGCAGCTCGATCTGGATCGCGTTCTGTTCGAGCACCGTCGACAGCGAGCGGCGCAGCTCGGCCATCAGTTCGCCGAAACTCGCGCGCAGGTCGTCGTGCCGATAGATCGCGAGCGCCTGCGGGCGCCGGCCCGCCGCGGTGAACGTGCTCAGGTCGCACGCGAGCTTCAGCCAGTCGCGGAACAGCGCCTCCGGGTGCGTGGCGACATCCTGCTGCGCGTGCCAGGTGAGCGCCAGGTAGCGGTTGACGAGTTGCAGCAGCAGGAAATCCGCGACCTCCGACACGCCGCCGCGCCCCGGCTCCGACAGGCGCGCCGCGAGCGCCTCGCTGCGCTGCACGAGCAGCCCGTGCAGCTCGCGTGCGTGCCGCAGCAGCACCGGATCGCGCTGCGCGACGAGCCGCGGCGGGATATAGCCGTCGTCGACGAGCAGCCGCCCGTCGGTGCGGCGCTCGACGATCCGCGCGACGCCGAGCGCGTGCCAGTCGCCCGTCAGTTCCGCGTCGAGCATCAGCCGCACGTTGAGGCGGCCGGTCTGCAGCAGCGCGGGGCCGAGCGCGACCGCGTTGGCGTCGGCGATCTCGTGTTCGCGCACGACGTAGCGCGCGACGTCCGCGTCGCCGTCGCCGCCGAACGACACCTCCTCCGCGCCGCCGCGCCAGTGCGGCAGCGCGAGCACGACGAGCGCGTCCTTAGCGTCGGCGGGCACGTCGAACGGCACCGGCAATGCATCCGGATGCGACAGCTCGAACGGCGTGCCGTCGCGCATCACGCCCGACGCGGCGCGCAGCGCGACCTTGCCGAGCGCGAGCAGTTCGCGGTCGAGCGCCAGCGCGTCGAATCCCCACCAGCACCCTTGCAGCGGCAGGCAGCGCAGCGCGACGTACTGTTCCCAATGCCGTTCGAGCTGCTGGAAATGCTGCGGCCGCAGGAACATGCCTTCGGTCCACACCACGCGCTGACGCAGGGCCGCGACGGGCGTCGCGGACAACGACGGTTCGTTCATGGGCGCCCCCGCGCATCGCCGTCGAGCCCGAGGCCGCCGTTGCGCACCGCAATCGACAGCTTCAGCTCGCCCGGCGACGTCTGCCAGAACTTGTAGACATTGAGCTGCTTCGCGCGCGGCAGCGGCACCGTGAGCCGCCAGCGATTCTTCTCGAGCACGCGGTATTCGGCGACGACGCCGAGCGCGCCCGCGTCGACGTGGCCGCGATAGTGCAGCGTGCGCGCATCGCCGGGCCGCAGGATGATCCGGTCGACGCCGAGCAGGTCCGCGCCGAGCACGCTCTCCGGCTTGTCCTGCAGCGAGAAGAAGTCGGCGCTCTCGAATGCCGCGGCGGACTTGAGCTGGAACACCTTCAGCACGATCGGCGACGGCTTGCGGTTCAGGTCCGGGTTGACGTCCGGCGCGACGTCGACCGTGATCGCATACGGCACCGCGGCGGCACGCTCCGTCGCGCCGCAGCCCGGGAGCAGCAGCACGCATCCCAGCACGATGAAACCACCGTACCGCCGTCGCATAGTCGATCCTCGCAGCGCAAACGCTCTCCCCGGTTTCCCGAAAGCGGAATCCGGATCGACCGTTGAATCAGGGACGATTATTCATTCGGTAATGATGTAACCCACCACTCCTTTCATTTATTTTTCATTCGGCAATTTATTCACTAAAAAGCCGGGTCGAATCACGCGTCATTTACTGATTGATTGAATCGGGTAAACAGCCAATGATTCAATGAATGCCGATTGAATTTCGCCAGGGCGCGCGCGCGCCATCCCGTCGTCCGAACGGACGCAAACCGCCGCCCGCCGGCCTTGACGCCGGCGGCAGCATGCGACGCGGGTGACGTGCCAAGCTGTTCATGCCGCCGGAGTAAACGGCCCGCTTTTACGCACCGGAATGAGCGCTGCAAAACAACTGACGAAACCCAAAAGCACACCGAACTATAGGTCGATTTTCCGGATTCACAAGCGCATTCCGGGCACGGCCCGCCATACATCGCGAATTAATTGTTTCAAGTTGAAACGAAACGTAACAAGCGAAGATCGTCGGATTATTGGCACTAGAATCCAACAGCACCGCACGTCACGCATCCCATTCAACCGAATTCGTCCAATCGAGCATGAAAGGCAGATCGTCGCTGGTTGTTTTCCTCGGCGTCCTGTTGCTGGGGCTGGGCGGCTGCGGCACGCCCCCGGCCCAGTCGGCCGCGCGCGCCACGCTCGACAGCGCGCGCACGGCCTACGATACCGGCGACTACGCGCGCACGATCGCGATCCTCAACCGCGCGCACGACATCGACGGCGCCGACACCGACACGCAGGTCGCCGCGCACAAGCTGCTCGCGTTCAGCTACTGCGTGACGAACCGCGTCGCGACCTGCCGCGCCGAGTTCGCGAAGATCCTCGCGCTCAATCCGCGTTTCGACCTGTCCCCCGCCGAGAAGGGGCATCCGATCTGGGGGCCCGCGTTCGAGGCGGCGCGCCGCAAGCATGCATCGTCATCCTGAACGAACCGGTTTCCCAGCGAACGCACCATCCAAATCGAGCGATGCATGACATGCAATTGATCGTGATCGAACATGCCGGCGAACCGGTCGGCAACGGCCATTTCGACGCCGTGGTGTTTCGCCCGCCGGGCGGCACCATCGGCCGCGACAGCGACAATCACCTCGTGCTGCGCGACGACTCCCGGCAGGTTTCGCGCCTGCAGGCGCTGCTGCAGGTCGGCGACGATGCGTGCCTGCTGAAGAACCTGAGCAGCGTATCGACCATCGAGGTGAACCGCGAACCGATCGGGTATGCGCAGGAACGGCCGTTGCGGGACGGCGACATCGTCCGGATCGGCCCGTACGTGCTGCGCGCGGAATGCGAGGCGGCCGCGCGGCCGACCGTCGACATGCCGTCCGGGCCGCACGCCGACCCGAAAGGTGCGGGCAACCGGCTGTGGGGCCTGCTGCAGGACCGCTTCGCGCGCGGCAAGGCGCCTGGCGATGCCGCGCCGCGTGGCACGCGCGCTGCTGCCGGCGCCGAACGGCCCGCGGGCCGCGCCAACGCGCAGCAACACGCGCCCGCGCCGCACGACCTGCATCACCTGTCGACCGATCCGCTCGACCTGTTCGCGCAACCGTCGAGCGATGCGCCCTCGCCGGCCGACGCCGGCCACGACACCGCACGCGATTCGGCCCCGCCCGCCTTCGCGCACGTCACGCAGGCCGACCACGCGCCCGAATGGACGCAGCACATGCGCGTGCAACCGGCATCGACGCGCCCCGACGACGACGCATCGCGCACGGCGGATGCGCCACCCGCCGCGCACGCGCCGCAATCCGCGGCGCCCGATGAACTGTTGCGTGCATTCTTCGAAGGCGCGGGACTCGACGCCGCCGCCGAGCCGCACGAATGGTCGGCCGAGCAGCTATTCATCGCCGGCCAGTTGCTCACGCTGTTCGCGAACGGCACGGTGGAACTGCTGTCGTCGCGCAGCATCCTGAAGCGCGAGGTGAAGGCGCACATGACGATGCTGCTCGACCGCGAGAACAATCCGCTGAAACTGCTGCCGGACGGCGGCGCGGTGTTGCGGCAGATGTTCGGGCTGCCGCTGCCGGGCTTCATGTCGCCGCAGAGCGCGGTGAGCGATGCGTTCCAGGATCTGCACGCGCACCAGATCGGCATGGTCGCCGGCATGCGCGCCGCGCTGATGGACCTGCTCACGCGCTTCTCGCCGCAGCGCCTGCGCGAACGCGACGACGCGCCGCCGTGGTACGCGAAGCGCGTGCCGGTGCTGTACAAGGCGCGGCTGTGGGATCGCTATGCGGCGACGCATCGCGACACGGTGTTCGCGATCGAAGACGATTTCGCATCGGTGTTCGGCAAGGCGTTCCTCGCCGCCTACGACGCGGAAGTGGAAAGTTATCGCGGGCGCAGCCGGCATTGAGCGGCCGCGCGACGCATGCGCGTCCTGTCACATGCCGACGGTATGCTGGACGTCATGCATCGACTCATGTGAATGATTGCCCCATTCAGGAGCCCATCGGACATGGCGGGAAAAAAACGAATGCATGCCGTGCTGCTCGCCGCAGCGCTCGCGACGATCATGCCCGCGAGCCATGCGGCGCCCAACACCACCGACTGGATCGCGAACACCTACGGCACGCTCGACGCGCACGTCGGCAACACCGCGCGCGCGATGTGGGTCGCGCCCGAAGGCGTGATCTATACGGCGTCGATGTGGGATGAATACGAGGGCGGCGTCGCGATCTACCAGAACCGCAAGAGCCTCGGCTCGATCGGCACGCATGCGGAATTCCAGGGCAGCGCGATCACGGGCAACGCCGCGTCGATCTTCGTCGCGCTGCAAGCCGGCAAGGGCTACGGCACCGGCGCGGTGGGACGCTACAACCGCGCCACCAGGGCGCGCGACCTGCTCATTCAGGTCAGCGCGTCGACCAACCAGCCGCGGGTGGACGTCGTCACCGGGCTCGCCACGGCTGGCGCGTTGCTCTATGCGAGCGATTTCTACGGCAACCGCGTGCGGGTCTTCACCACCGCCGGCGTATGGCAGCGGGACCTTGGCGTGTCGAGCCCCGGCGCGCTCGCCGTGGACGGTGCAGGCAACGTGTGGGTCGCGCAGAAAAGCGCGGGCACGATCGTCGGCTTCGGCCCGTCCGGCACGCCGCTGAACACGATCCGGATGCCCGCCGGGTCGCAGCCGTCGGCGCTCTATTTCGATGCGTCGTCGCAGCAGTTGCTGGTCGGCGACGAAGGCCCCGACATGAACATCAAGCGCTACACGGTGTCGGGCACGCCGGTGCTGGCCGGCACCTTCGGCGTACGGGGCGGTTATCTCGACGCCACGACGGGCATCAAAGGCCAGGTCGGCGCGCAGCGCTTCACCCGCGTCGCCGGCATCGGCAAGGACGCGGCCGGCAACCTCTACGTGCTCAACAATCCGTGGGGCGGCAGTTGGGATCTCGGCCGCAACGGCGCCACCGACATTCACGCGTACAACGGCGCCGGCAACCTGCAGTGGACGCTGCAGTCGCTCAACTTCGAGGGCATCGCCGCGCCGGACCCGGTCACGGACGGCGCGCTGTTCTATGGCGGCACGCACATCTACGGCGGCACCGCGGGCGGCACCTTCGTCGCGAACACCGTCGACCCGTTCACGTACCCGTCGGACCCGCGCATCGACATGAACGACGTGCAGCGCGACGAGCATTTCGGGCTGCTCACGTCGGTCGGCGCGCACCGGATTCTCGTGGCGGCCGGCCAGAACCCGCCGATCTACTACTTTTTCCATTTCAACGCGGCGAACGGCTACATCGCCATTCCGGATGCGTCGATTCCGGGGCCCGCGTTCAATACGAACCTGCGCGTCTCGAGCGGATTCAGCCTCGACAGCAAGGGGGACGTTTGGGCCGGCCTCGACAAGACCGGTTCGATCTATCACTACCCGTTGACCGGTTTCGACGCGAACGGCAAGCCGTCATGGGGGCCTGGTGTGCCGACGCCCGTTCCCGCGAGCGTCCAGCCGCTGACGCGCATCATCTACCTCGCGGACAGCGACACGATGGTGCTCGGCCAGGGCATCGTCGGCAGCAACGACTGGACGGCGATCGGCACGCGGATCGAGGTGTATCACGGCTGGCGCGCGGGCAACACCACCGCGCCCGATCCGGTGATCACGCTGCCCGCGACCGGCGCGAAGTCGATCGACGCGGCCGGCAACCATCTGTTCGTCGGCTACTGGTTCGGCGGCAACGTGCCCGCCCGGCCGAACGTCGACGCATTCAACCTCACCACCGGCAACCTCGACGCCACGCTGGTCAACACCAGCAGCAGCACCGTGGATACCAGCAGCGCGATCGATGCGATGTACAGCATCCGGGCCTACCGCCGGTCGACGGGCGAGTACGTGGTGACGAAGAACCACGTGAAGGGCAACAGCATCAACGTTTATCGCTGGACGCCGTGAACGATGGGTCGAAACAAGACGTGATCGGAGAGACGCCGGAAAGAGAAGAAGACGCGGCGATGTACGAATCAGGGCGAACCAGGATCATTTGATTCGCATACGGGCTCGTCTCGTCGCGGATCCGGATCACGTTGACGAATGCCGGCGGATTCAGTGTCGCCTCGCAGCCGCCGAAGACGAGAAGCGTGAAAAACCCGATATCGCTTGCTGCCCGTCTCGTCGTGCTGTTTTCCGATCAGAGACCGTCATGTCGGTCCACCCTGCAACAGTCCCGAGCGCCGATCAATTCGCCCTCTACCGGCCGCCGATGGGTGAATGGCATGCCACCCCGTCACTCGCACCGATAGTGGTCTCTGATGAACACAGGCAGATCGTTTGATGGCGGCGTAAAGGGCACTTGATACATCATGTCGCCGACAAAACCACGGTGATATGTACCGTGATTCACGACATGCAGCACGATTTGCTCGCGCGTCATGGCGCCTCGTCCTCCTCCGACAAACTCGAAATGGACGACTTTCGCAAGATCCTCGTCCGACCAGGTGTCGACGAGATCGGTGTACCAACGATCCATTTCCTGAACGGCTTTCCATAGATCTTCAACGGCAGGCGCATGGTCGGTATTGCGCGCGGTATAGCCGTGTTTCTTGCCTTGCAGATGGTGTCTGAAGATATCGTCCACCACATAGACATGGTTCAACGTATGCACCATGTTTCCGAACCGCGTCGGTCTCGGTCGAAGGGCCTCGCCCTCCGGTAGTTCCATCACGGTTCTGAACGTCAGCGCATTCGCCCAGCTCTTGTAGCGCACCAGCATTTTCAAGGTGGCTGCCGCCGATGCGGGGAGCATGGTGCAATCGTTGGTTTGGGACGGAGCGGATGCGCTCTGACCGGTTGTGGACATATTTGAGCTCCTTGAAACACCCTCTTCACCGCGCAAAAATTACCGCCGCCCCCTGTAAAAGTGGAGCGGCGGCATCGCTACCCTCAACCACCCGTCAAACCGCCATCACCGTCACCGACTTCGTCACGAGATACGGCTCGAGCGCCTCCGGCCCGCCCTCAGACCCATAGCCCGAATCCTTCACGCCGCCGAACGGCATTTCCGGCCACGGCGTTGCCGGCTGGTTGATCCACAGCATCCCCACTTCCAGGCGCTGCGTGAGCAGGTGGACGTTCGCGAACGCGCGCGTGAACGCGTAGCCCGCGAGACCGTACGGCAGGCGGTTCGCTTCCGCGATCGCGTCCTCGAGACGGTCGAAGCCGCGGATCGCCGCGACCGGGCCGAACGGTTCATTGTTGAACACGTCCGCCTCGAGCGGCACGTCGGCCAGCACGGTCGGCGCGAAGAAGTTGCCTTCCGTGCCGATCCGCTCGCCGCCCGTCTCCACCCGTGCGCCCACCGCGCGCGCGTTCTCGACGACCGACGTCATCGCGGCGATCCGGCGCGTGTTTGCGAGCGCGCCGAGCGTCGTGCCTTCTTCCAGGCCGTTGCCGACCTTCAGCCCTTCGGCATGCTTGACGAGCGCGCGCGTGAATTCGTCGCGGATGCTGTTGTGCACGAGGAAGCGCGTCGGCGAAATGCACACCTGCCCCGCGTTGCGGAATTTCGCGCCGCCGGCGGCCTTCACCGCGAGCGCGACGTCCGCGTCCTCGGCGACGATCACCGGCGCATGGCCGCCGAGCTCCATCGTCGCGCGCTTCATGTGCAGGCCCGCGAGCGCGGCGAGCTGCTTGCCGACCGGCGTCGAGCCCGTGAACGTCACCTTGCGGATCACCGGATGCGGGATCAGGTAGCCGGAAATCTCGGCCGGATCGCCGAATACGAGGCCGATCACGCCGGCCGGCACGCCCGCGTCGACGAACGCGCGCAGCAGCGCGGCCGGCGACGCCGGGGTTTCCTCCGGCGCCTTCACGAGGAACGAGCAGCCGGTCGCGAGCGCGGCGCTCAGCTTGCGCACCACCTG